>Ga0314774_1001142_pt1 | contig 17931 bp, 15 predicted proteins | sample MetaGCBIA2018_FD_204515 | JGI IMG/M metagenome (GOLD analysis project Ga0314774, IMG submission 204515) | Cryopeg brine microbial communities from Beaufort Sea near Barrow, Alaska, United States - CBIA 2018 | ecosystem: Environmental > Aquatic > Marine > Coastal | place: USA: Alaska | collected...
ATCGCCCCACCACCAGTGGAAACATAGCTCATTTGGTCATCCAGGTTGAATTTTTTAACTGCAGAAACCGAATCGCCACCTCCCACAAGTGAAAACGCGCCGTTTTTTGTAGCCTCCCCAATTGCCTCACCTAATTTGATGGTGCCATTGGCAAATGCTTCCATTTCAAAAACACCAATCGGTCCGTTCCAAAGAATGGTTTTGGATTTGGAAACTACATTGGAGAATTGTTCAATTGTTTTTGGCCCTGCGTCCAGTCCCATCCAGCCATCAGGAATATTATCTGTTGGAGTAACATCTGTATCGGCTAGTTCAGAAAAACTATCGGCAATCACAGAATCAACAGGCAAGTGAATTTCCACTCCCTTCTTTTCGGCCATTTTCAGGATCTCAAGTGCCAGTTCCTGTTTGTCGTCTTCAACCAGAGAGCTTCCAACTTTGCCGCCACGGGCTTTAATAAAAGTGAACGCCATACCTCCACCAATTATTAAATGATCAACCTTGTCCAGAATATTCTCTATCACGGTAATTTTTGAAGAAACCTTGGCTCCTCCTAAAATTGCGGTAACAGGTTTCTCGGCAGACTTCAATACCTTATTAAGGCTTTCAATTTCCTTTTTCAACAGGTATCCAAAGCATTTTTCTTCAAAATATTGCGCAACTATCGTTGTTGATGCATGAGCCCTGTGGGCAGTTCCAAATGCATCATTTATATAAACATCTCCTAATTTTGAAAGCTTTTTGGCAAAATCCGGATCTCCCTCTTCTTCTTCTTTATGGAACCTTAAATTTTCAAGTAGAAGCACTTCCCCTGGCTGAAGATTTTTTGCAGCATTTTCAGCTACTTCCCCAACACAATTATTTACGAATTTAACTTCTACTCCAATAACTTCAGAAACTTTGCTCACAATCTGTTGAAGGGAATATTTTGATTCATTGCCTTTTGGCCTTCCCAGGTGTGACATTAAAACCACGCTCCCGCCATCTTCCAGCACCTTTAATATAGTTGGTTTAGCCGCTTCAACCCGGGTTGCATCGGTTACGTTTCCATCCTGATCTACTGGCACATTAAAATCTACGCGAATCAGGGCTTGTTTATTCTTGAAATTATAATCGTCTATTGTTTTCATATTTATCTTTTAATTGTATTTATCGTCTAAAAAAAATGTAATTAAACCTCGTTTCAATCTCCTTGATTATGGAGGCTATTTAAAGATATGCACTTTTATTAATTGGCATTTCTTCAGCAAACTGTATCTCGCAAATATAATTTTTTCTGAAGAACTAAAAGTGAAGATTAATTTTATCTTTGCTTATGCTCTTTTCTGAAGTTTTAGGCCTCCAACATATTAAAAATCATTTAACCACTACTGCAGATAGAGGCCGTATTCCACATGCTCAATTATTCATTGGAAATCACGGCAGGGGATTGCTCTCCATGGCAATTGCTTATTCGCAATACATTTTATGCGGCAATTCCAATTCAGAAAACAATTCCGGAAATCAGGCCTGCAATTTAAAGTTCAACAAACTCTCACATCCCGATCTTCATTTCGCTTTTCCCGTTGCGACAACCGATAAGATAAAATCACACCCTGTTTCCAATAATTTTTTGGATTCCTGGCGGGAGTTTTTAAATGAGAATCCCTACGGAAGTTTGTTTGATTGGTATCAAAAATTAGGCCTAGAAAACAAACAAGGTCAAATTGGGGTAGATGAAGCTCAGGAAATTGTGAAGTCTTTATCTTTAAAATCCTACGAAGGCGGATACAAGGTCATGATAATTTGGATGGCCGAAAAAATGAACGCTGCCTGCTCCAATAAACTTTTAAAATTAATTGAAGAGCCGCCAAATAAAACCCTCTTTATTTTAATTGCCGAAGATGAAGAACAAATTATTCAAACCATAAGATCCAGGTGTCAGATTTTAAGGTTTCCCCCATTATCTGAATCAGTTATTGCTGAAAAATTGCAATTAACCAACAACTTTGATACGCTAACCGCAAAAAAAATTGCAATACAGGCAAATGGAAATTATGCCCAGGCACTTAATATTTTAAAAAATGATATCGGGGACGAGCAGTTTGAAACCTGGTTTATAACCTGGATAAGAAATGCGTTTAAAGCAAAGGGAAATGCGGCTGCCATTCTCGACTTAATAAGCTGGAGCGAAGAAATAGCAGGAATTGGGCGGGAAACCCAGAAAAGTTTCTTGTTGTATTGCCTGGATTTCTTCAGGCAGGCATTATTGATGAATTACAATGCTAAGAACCTTGTTTATATACAGCCAAAAACCGCCGGTTTCAAGTTGGATAAATTTGCGCCGTATATTCACGGGGCAAATATAGAAGACATTACTAAAGAAATAGAAGATGCTATTTTTCATATTGAGCGAAATGGAAATGCCAAAATTATTCTTACCGATCTATCTATTAAATTAACCCGGCTGTTACATAAAAAGGCAGCTTAATCCTTTTTTTATGGAAAACGCACACTCCTATATTACCGAAATTTTGATCCTTCTATTTATTATCATCACATTTTTACAATCTGGAATTGATAAAATAACAGATTGGAAAGGAAATATTGGATGGTTATCCGGTCATTTTTCAAAGACCTTTTTAGCCCGTCAGGTACCTTTAATGGTCGCCACTATTCTTATTTTGGAAGTATTAACCGGGATTTTAGCAATTATTGGTATTGTTCAATTAATTGCCGGGGGAGAAACCTTAATAGCACTTTATGCCTGTGTATTGGCTGCCATAGTTTTGTTAATGCTGTTATTTGGACAACGCGTGGCAAAGGATTACGCGGGAGCTTTTACCATTACCGGGTATTTCGTGGTAGCGATCCTGGGAGTTTATATCTTATCTCAAATAAAAAATCGCAGCAGGCTAACAGTAAGATGCTTTAATGCATCGTATTCTGTAAACCTGTTGCGACAATAAACTAAACTTCGTTAGATCGAAATTTAAAAAAACTTATTTTTTCTCTTCGGCACCAGCATCTAATTTTTTCTCTTCGGTACCAGCATCCATTTTTTTCTCTTCAATACCAGCATTCAATTTTCCCAAAATTTCTTCTGTAATATCCAATCCTTCTTTTGCGTACATAATGTTCGCAGATTCGTTAGATCCAAAAATATAAGTGTAGTTATTTTTCTTTCCGTAATCTTTTACGTAATCCTTCACTTTTGTAACTATTGAGTCAATTACAACATCGCTTTCTTCACGCAACTGATTTCCCATCATTTGTTGTTGTTGCTGAATTGCTTGTTGCCTTTGCATTAAACCAGCTTCAGTTTCCTTTCTTGCAGCTGCAGACATTCCTGACATTTTTTCTTGATAAACCTTTACATCAGCCTGGAAATTTTGAGCAAGTGAATCCAATTGGACCTTAACCATGTCAGATTTTGATGTGAACTCCTGTTGCACATCTTTCATTTCCTTGTATTCCTGAATTAGTTTGGTGGTATCCACATAAGCTGTTTTTTGTTCATTACAACTTGTAAGACCGGCTGCAACCAAAACAACCATAATTAATTTTTTCATGTTTTTAAATTTTATTTGGCGTAAAAGTAAGAAAGTAGGCGTGGAAAAAAATTTTTTTTTAAAGAATTTCTTAGAATAGATAAAATCTATTCCATTCTAAATATTAATAACTGAATTTTATAAAAAATGAATTGATTCAACGCCGCTTAATAAACTTAAAGTCAAAAGAAAGCTTCACACCTGTTTATCGGGTTATACCTCCCTTAAAACTGATCCAAATGCGTTTCAGTCGGTTTTTCTGAAGAAATATGTAATAGAAGAGTATTCGGAATTGAACTTTGCTTTCAAATTTGATTTAAAGCCGATATATCCGGCCTTTAAAAAATTGGTCCTTCCCGTTTTATATTTTTCAGAAAGTAGGCTGACATAATAGGAATCAAAAATAAGGGGTTTGAAATCTATGAGTTTAAATTCTGTTCTGGAAAAAAGATGTTTAAAGCTGTTTCGGGAAAAATGCGACAAATGACGAGGTACATCATAAGCTGCCCAAAATTCTCTGTAATATTTCGCGTCATAACTTTGAAAATTAGGTACGGCAATAATTAAAAGTCCTTCTTTCTTCAGCAAATGTTCCAGTTCAATAATTTGGGTTTTTATGTCATATACATGTTCAAACACATGCCAAAGGCTAATTACATCAAATTTTTCAGATTTAAAATGTCTTGAATTTTCGGCTAATTTAATTCCCTTATCAAAAGCGAGCTTCCTGGCTTTTTCATCGGGTTCAATTCCATTGACCTTCCACCCTCTTTTTTTGGCTTCAAATAAAAATTCTCCAGTACCCGCTCCAATATCCAACAGCCTTCCTTTTTCGGGATGTTTTTTTTCTATCCACTTCAGTTTTTTAAGAAGCATGATTTTTTTAACCTGCTGATAAATTTTATCGGTGAAGGATTTTTTGGAATCGGTATGGGAAATATAAGCTTCGCTCTTGTAATATTCGGGTAGGATTTCAAGATCTGGTTTTGGGGAAGTAACCAACATTTCCTTTTCGGAATTAAATATAAGTTCAAATTTTTCTCCCGAAACCGTATGATCCTTGCATATCAAATAAACCGATTTGTCCATTTTTTTTGTTGGTATCTTCACTGCTGATATTTGGGGTTTTTATAATTTTGAGCAATTAATTTGAGCCCTGTGTTTTATATTATAATTGAAAATGTTATTGCCGTTTGACTACAAATATATAATTAGTCCATTTGTGGCTAAACTTTATCAAGGCGTTTTTTAAGCCACGAATGCACTAATAATTTTTTAAACACCCTCCCAGAATACTATTTCCAATTTCGGGACCTCTCAACAAAAATAGCCAACTTCCATTTTCGGTTTTAGTACTTCAAATATATAATTAGTGCATTCGTGGTTAAACTTTATCAAAGCGTTTTTTAAGCCACGAAGGCCGTAATAAAAAAACTCATCCAGCACTTTAAAAATATAATATTAGTGCACCTGCCTGCCGGCAAAGGCAGTTTCGTGGCTATTTTTAAAGATTCCCTTTTACAAATAGCCACGAATATAAAATACTATGATTTTAGAACTCATTAAAATCAATTCAAAATATCGCGAAATAAACCGAATGTTCCACGTGAAACATTTTATCTTCCCATATAAACCAACAGCACCGAAACATCGCTTGGGCTCACTCCACTTATGCGTGAAGCCTGGGAAACGGTTACTGGTTTAATTTTATTTAATTTTTCCCTGGCCTCAAAGGACATGGATTTGATATTTGTATAATCAAAATCCTCGGGTATTTTAACATCTTCCAGACGATGCAATTTATCGGCATTATTTTTTTCCTTGTCGATATAACCTGAATATTTCACCTGGATTTCGGTTTGTTCCAGCATCTCTTTATTCAGGTTATTTTTATCTATAAATTCCTGAACCCCGGTAAAAGATTGAACGTCCTCCATTGTAATATTTGGTCTGGAAAATATTTTAAACATCTTGTCGCTTTGTTTCATCAAAGCAGAATCCTTTGCTTTCAAAACAAGATTTGCCTCTTCTGGAGCTACGCTGGTTTCTTTTAAAAAGTTCACAAATTTACTGGACTTTTCTTTTTTATCTTCCATTTTGCGCAATCGCTCTTCTCCAGCCAATCCCATTTTGTAAGACTTTTCGGTTAACCTAAAATCGGCATTATCCTGACGCAACAACGTCCTGTACTCCGCCCTGGAAGTAAACATTCTGTATGGCTCTTCAGTGCCTTTGGTAATTAGATCATCTATCAAAACCCCAATATAAGCTTCATCCCGTTTTAAGATAAACGGATCTCTTTCCTGCACCTTTAGCGCGGCGTTAATACCGGCCATCATTCCCTGGGAAGCTGCTTCTTCATAACCCGTAGTTCCATTGATCTGCCCGGCAAAATATAAGCCATTTACCAATTTGGTTTCCAGCATATGTTTGAGTTGTGTTGGTGGGAAATAATCATATTCTATTGCATAGCCAGGGCGGAATAATTTCACGTTTTCAAAACCAACTATAGCACGCAACGATCTAAACTGAATATCTTCCGGCAAGGAAGTTGAATACCCATTTACGTATACCTCCACCGTTTTCCAGCCTTCCGGTTCAATAAATAACTGATGGCTGTCTTTATCTGCAAAGCGATTTATTTTATCTTCAATAGACGGACAATATCGTGGTCCTATACTTTTTATCCTTCCATTATACATAGGAGAACGCTCAAATCCTTCCCTCAAAATATCATGAACCTGAAGTGAGGTATGCGTCATATAACAGGAACGTTGTTTTGTTAAAGGCTTGGTTTCATCCAAATAAGAAAACTTTCCAGGAACTTTATCTCCGGGCTGTTCAGCCATTTTTGAATAATCCAGAGAACGTCCGTCCACTCTTGGAGGTGTTCCCGTTTTCATTCTTCCGGCTTCAAAACCAAGTTGGATCAACTCTTCTGTTATTCCTGTTGAAGCTCTCTCCCCGGAACGGCCTCCTCCAAAATTTTTATCGCCTATGTGAATAAGTCCGTTTAAAAAGGTACCATTGGTAAGCACCACAGACTTCCCTTTTATTTCAATTCCAAGCGATGTCTTTACACCTATAATGCGGTGGTCCTTTACAATTAAACCTGCAACCATATCCTGGAAAAAATCCAGATTGTGCGTTTGTTCCAATCTAAGGCGCCAGTGTTCTGCAAACATCATCCGGTCACTTTGTACACGCGGACTCCACATTGCCGGTCCTTTGGATTTATTCAACATTTTAAATTGAATGGCACTGGTATCGCTCACCAAACCACTGTAACCACCCAAAGCATCTATCTCGCGAACAATTTGTCCCTTTGCGATTCCACCCATAGCGGGATTGCAACTCATTTGAGCAATGTTCTGAAGGTTCATGGTAACCAAAAGGGTTGAACAACCCATGTTGGCAGCAGCAGCAGCAGCTTCACTCCCGGCGTGACCTCCACCTACAACTATAACATCATATTCTCTATCAAACATAAATCTTCAATTCTATTCTATTGTTCCACGTGGAACAACTTCATTTTTTCCTCTTCCTTATCCCTCATAAGCAAAGAGTCTTTCTCCGTTTTGTCATTGTATCCGCACAGATGTAAAATTCCGTGTGACATAACTCTTCGTAATTCTTCTTCAAAAATTACACCGAAGGTTTCGGCATTATCCTTTACCCGTTCTGTACTAATAAAGATATCCCCTTCCAATATTGTTCCTACATTATTATTAAAAGTGATAATATCGGTGTACGTGTCGTGATCCAAAAATTCAACATTTAGTTTAAGCATGTATTCATCATCACAAAAAATATAATTGATCTCTTCCAATTTCATGTTTTCAGATGCGATCACCTGTTCGATCCATTTGGCATATCTATCGCTTGCCTCAAGAATAAAATCGTTTTCTGAATAAAAATTAATTTTCGACTCCTTCAAAATACTGCTTGACTTTAGTTTTATAAATTTCCCGCAAAGGTAAGGTTTGTCTGTTAAGAATTTCAGTAGTATTGAAATATTCTTTAGCCTTAATTATTTGATCCTTAGCGTTGTTTTGATAGTTTTCAAGATTAGTCCTGGAAGTCCTGCGCTCTTCTTCTTCCTGTTCCAGTAATGCGTCTTCCAATTGCAGTAACCTGTGAACAATGTTATTCATTCTTTTAAGGGTTTCTGCATTAAAACCTTTGTTGAGGATATCCCGTTCCACCTGTTCCATCTTCTTCAACAAACCAGCATTTTTAATTTCCATTCTCGCTTCCCTTAATTTATCCTGCAGCTGTTGTTTTAATAGCTGTTGTTGCTTAAAAATCTCGAACAATTCCCCGCTCATCTCTTCTTTTAACTTTTCACCCTGCTCTCCATCCCGACCGTTCTCACCGCCATTCTTAGGCATTTCTCCTTTTCCTTGTTCCAAACCATCCTTCATTTGTTGGCTGAGCTGTTCTTGAGATTGGATAATATCCGGTAACTGTTGTCCTTGTCCCATTCCTTGACCTTCTCCCCCGGGAGAAAGGCTCAAATTGGCCATTTGCTCCATATTCCCCAAAACATCACTCAACATATTTGCTAACTCATTTGTACCCGTCATCACATATTGCTGACTTGCAGTACCCTGTGGCAATTCGTTTTGCGCCAGACGGTCCAAAGATTTGTTTATATCAAACTCAATATCGGTGAGTTTCGAGGTGATCTTTTCAGTGATCATAGGATTATTAAGCGCCAGGGCGAACAAACTATCGTCTATATGATGAAAATGTTCCTTCAAGACATGTTGTTTTTTTAAATTCCTTGGGTATGCCGGGTTATTGATCCTTATTTTTCTGAAATTCAACATCAATTCTTCCTGCTCAAAAGAAAAAACCATCAGATTAGACAATATCTGACGCATACTTTCAATGTTGGCGTTCAACTGTTCTCCCTGAGCCATCATTTGAGCAGATTCCATTTTTTTGCTCATTTCCCCCATTTTTTGAGCTGCTTTCTTCTGATGTTTTTTGGCCTCCCCTTTTTGATTTTGTCCTAATTTTTCTTCAGATTTTTCCTGCTCACCACCAATTTCCATTTCATCTGTTTTTTCCCTTTCCAAATCATAGGGCTTTTTTAATCCTTCATTTTCTTTTTCAAGTGCATCCATTTGCTTCTGAAATTCCTTAAATTCATCTGATAATTTTTCCTGGTTCACTTTTGAATTAAGGGAATCTGCTTGCGAAATTTGTTCCTGCTTTTCAGCCAATTCCGATAGATCCTTCGCCAGTTTCTGCGTTTTTTCCTGAACGTAATATCGCTTTGTGAGCTCCAGAATTTGTTCGATATTTTTTTGATTAGAGCTATTCTGCTTAGAAAGTTTCTCGAGCTTTTCAGACAACTCTTCCCTGCTTATTTTATCTGCATACTCCTGCAATTCCTTTAAAAGCGCTTCGTTTTCCTCCAACTTTTCTTCATTTTTTTCCAGACGCTCTTTTAATTTCTCTTTAAAATCGTCGGATCCATTTTGATTTTCTTTATCCTCCAGACTTTGTTTGAGCTTTTCTGAATAATTTTTGATCATCTCGGTTTGCTGTTTTTGGCGTTCAAGAAAATTCTCCAGCTTCTTCCGGTCGTTGTAGTTGAGCTGTTCCTTTTCCTTCTGAAGTCTTGAAATCTCCTCCAATTCCCGCTCTGAAAGCTGCATTTTGTCCAGACCCTCAATTAAATTTTGAATTGATTCTCCCTGTTGCTGAAGCTGCTTTTCCTTATTTTCCTTTTCTGATTTTTTTCTGAAACTAAAAACCTCGCTTTTACTGCGTTTTGGCCCCCTTATTCCATCGTTATCAAAAACTTCAAAGTATAATGAATAATCGTTGCCCGCCTTCAGGGGCGCATTTCCGGGAAAAGCATACAAAAACTCGTCGAATTCCTGTTTTGTCACTACAATGGAAATCCTCTCGACCGTTTCTTCCTGATTGTCAATAAAATAGACCAGGTTCAGCCTGGAAACTGCATAATCATCAGATACTTTCCCGAAAAAATAAAGACTTTCCCCATCTAAACTGTCTCTCTTATGTTGAACATTTATTTTAGGGAACTGATCTTTTTTAACTGAAATTGCATATTCCAGGGATTCATAATCCTTAACCTGAAGATTGGATGTCTTAATTTGATACCTGGTATCAGAAAAAAGTTTTTTGTCAAAACTAAAAAGTTTTCCTTCCTGATTGAATTCCTCAACTGTATCCCGGGAAGTAAAAGTTACTTGATTTGTAGCGCTGGTAATGAGGTTCCAGGAAACATTGGTGCCTTCAGGAACTCTCATATTCCCGGTCCCTTTAATAGACTCAGCTTTTTTATTCAGATATTTCGGATAATTTAACCGCATCTCAAAATCCACCAATTTAGGCACCTGAATTACTTCAATCTGATAGGTTCTTGAAGTAACTCCATTTCCACTCAGATAAAAATTTACATCGTTTTTTATGCCCTGGAAATTATACTGAAAAAGATTTGAAGCAGTAGATCTTAAATAATAGGTTTCATTATTGTAATGAATTTCGACAGTTTCAGGAACAATATCACCTTTTGTTTCAACTTCGAGCAACAGGTCACTACCCTCTTCAACTTTAAAAACATCATTCTTCAGCATAAAAGAAAAAGGAGCCGGTGGCTCATAAGCAGTTTTATAGTGCACCACCCGGGTATAACTTTCGGAAAAAATGGATGAATTTCCGGTTAACAATACAGCCAGAATTATAATGACCGGAAATGTGGCATATTTTAAAGCTCTGAGACTCGTTTTAAAATTTACCGCCAGTTTAAAAGGAATTGGCTTGAGCTCTTTTGATTTCTGTGCAATACTTGCCAGCAATAATTCCGACTGATCCGGGGAATTTTGCAGTTGAAGGACATTGAGCAATTTGTCATTTACCTCAGGAAAATGCCTGCCAATAATTTTTGAAGCATCCACCTGGTCTACTCCTTTTGATAATTTTAATAGCCTTGAGAGCGGAATGAGGATAAATTTAAAAAGCAATCCAAGAGAAACCGCGATAAAGATCCAAAACAGAATACTTCTGTTTATAGGCGAAAGCCAGAAAAAATATTCGATCAGCAAATTAAGAATAAGATACAGCAACCAGAAAGAAAAGAACAAAATAGCGCCTTTCAGCAATTCATTTTTATAAAATTTCCTGATGAATGCAGCTAATTTTTGCTTTATGAAATTGAAGTCATCCATTATTTTCCCTCTTCGTGTCCCAATCTTAAAACTACAAATTTCTTTTTATTTAGCCTAAAATGGAATTCACTTATTTGCTCATCAGAAATATGATAGCAATAATACTGTTTGTCTAACATCTAAAAACCGGAAAATGCCTTGGGAATCCGTACATTTGCAGCTAAAATCACATATTTATGTCTGCTAAAGTACGCGTTAGATTTGCACCGAGTCCTACAGGCCCATTACACATAGGTGGGATAAGAACGGCTTTATATAATTATTTATTCGCTAAAAAACATCAGGGCGATTTTATTCTTCGCATTGAAGACACCGATCAAAACCGTTTTGTGGAAGGCGCAGAACAATATATTATCAATTCCCTTAACTGGTGCGGGATTCCCTATGATGAAGGTCCCGGAAAAGAAGGCGAATACGGACCATATCGCCAAAGTGATCGTGCACATTTGTATAGAGCTTTTGCAGATGAACTTATTGAAAGCGAAAACGCTTATTTTGCTTTTGACACTTCAGAAGCATTGGAAGAACACCGAAAGGATCACGAAGAAAAAGGAAAAACCTTTATTTACAATTGGCACAACCGCCTAAAACTGGACAATTCCTTATCCCTTTCTGCTGAAGAAGTTCAAAAAAAATTAAACGCCGGAGAACCATATGTAATACGCTTTAAAACTCCGGTTGCTGATATTTTGAATTTGGCCGATGAAATTAGGGGAAATATGATAGTAGATACCAGCATTCTGGATGACAAGGTGCTTTTTAAGAGCGATGGAATGCCAACCTATCACCTCGCAAATGTGGTAGACGATCATTTAATGGAGATCTCCCACGTGATTAGAGGAGAAGAATGGTTGCCATCTATGGCCCTACATATTTTGTTGTACAGGGCTTTTAATTGGGAAGCTCCAATATTTGCTCACCTGCCACTTATTTTAAAACCTCAGGGCAAAGGGAAACTGAGCAAACGGGATGGTGATAAACTCGGTTTTCCAGTATTCCCATTGGCCTGGAAAGACCCAAAAACCGGAGAGATTTCTCCGGGATACAAGGAAGAAAATTTTTTGCCGGAAGCCTTGATAAATATGTTGAGTTTGTTGGGTTGGAACCCGGGAACAGAACAGGAATTTTTTAACCTGGAGCAATTGGTTTCGGCTTTTGAGATCACTAAAGTTCATAAATCGGGGGCTAAGTTTGATCCCGAAAAAACAAAATGGTTTCAACAGCACTATTTACAATTGCAGCCAGATGAAGCCCTGGCATCAAAATTCCTTAAAATTTTAGAAGAAAAAGGAATTTCTTCAGATCTCAATTATACTACAAAGGTTGTAAGTTTGCTTAAAGAACGCGCAGTTTTCGTAGATAATCTTTGGGATTTGGGTAATTATTTCTTTGTTACCCCAAAAGAATTTGACCCGAAAGCGTCTAAAAAAGCCTGGAAAGAGGGTTCAAATGAAATGGTAGAAAACCTGATAAAAATAATTTCGGAAGTAAAACCGTATGATGCGGAACATCTTCAGAATGAAATAAAAGGATGGATCACCAAAAACGAAATAGGATTTGGAAAAGTAATGCAGCCTTTCCGCCTTTCACTGGTGGGAGCTATGAAGGGCCCGGATGTGTTTGAAATAGCCTCTTTATTAGGCCGGGAAGAAACCTTAAACCGATTAAATTATGCACTAAAAACGCTTTAAACGATTCACAAATAAACTACAATTCCCGCAGTTACAAATCCCATATGTGCTTTGAGATTTGTCGCGCGGGAATCTTTATTTTCCAGCTCTTTCGTGTTCAGGCCTTTAAATATATTATTAACTCCGTATTGATATTGAAACCAAAATTTCACATCCCGGATTCCCGCTGAAATATTAGCTGCCAGGTTTAAATTAATTTTGGATATCTCTTCCAGATCTTCAGCTAGAAGATTATAATCTTCAACAAAATAATTTTTATAACGATCTTCTGTGGTCATTTTACTATTGATCTGCAATACCGGGCCAGCCTCTATGCTTAAATATTCCCCAAATATCTTGGTGCCAAGAAATAAATTTAACTGTACTCCTATCACATTAAAATCAATTTCGGTTGGACTTTGCAACAGGCTTGATTCATATCCAGTCATTCCGGTCTTGAATTCATAAAAATTCACTCCATAAATAATCAAAAAATTTTTATAAAAAGAAGCCCTGGTGGTAAGTCCTGCCATATAGCTTGTTTTAGGGGTAGTATCGAAATTATCACTATTAATACTTCCATGCGTGATCCCCGCCTGTATCCCCAACCTATTATAATTATCGTTAAACCTCCTTTGAGCATTCATATTTAAAGTGAACACCAATAGCGGGAAAAAAATAAGGATCCTAATACTTTTCATTGCTAATTATAATATTAAAAAACTAAATATAGCCCAAATATAAGTATCTTAAGCACTTAATTTAACCGTTAACATATGGCTGCAACAATATTGATCCCAATTTTAGTGATTTTATCAATAATTATCATTTTTTCGGGAATATTTACCGTGAAACAGCAAACAGCCGCAGTTGTGGAGCGTTTCGGAAAATTTCTAGGTATCCGCAATTCAGGATTGCATATAAAGATCCCAATATTCGACCAAATTGCGGGACGTATCAATCTAAAAGTTCAGCAGCTGGATGTATTGGTAGAGACAAAAACCAAGGACGATGTATTTGTAAAACTGAAAATTTCGGTTCAGTTTCAGGTGGTAAAATCAAATGTTTATGACGCCTTCTATAAATTAGAAAGTCCAAATGACCAAATTACCTCCTATGTTTTTGATGTAGTTCGGGCAGAAGTGCCAAAAATGAAGCTGGATGACGTTTTTGAAAGAAAGGATGATATTGCCAATGCCGTAAAACGCGAATTAAACCAGGCGATGTCCAATTATGGATACGACATTATTAAAACTCTGGTAACCGATATAGACCCGGATGCGCAGGTAAAATCGGCAATGAATAGGATCAATGCCGCAGAAAGGGAAAAAGTTGCCGCAGAATACGTAGCAGAAGCAGAGCGGATTAAAATTGTGGCTAAGGCTCGTGCCGAAGCTGAAAGTAAGCGTTTACAAGGACAGGGGATCGCCGACCAGCGACGGGAAATAGCAAGAGGACTGGAGGAAAGTGTAGACGTGTTAAACAAGGTTGGCATCAATTCTCAGGAAGCTTCAGCATTAATTGTTGTTACCCAACATTACGACACCTTACAATCCATTGGAGAACATACAAACAGTAATTTGATCCTGCTCCCAAATTCCCCTCAGGCGGGCAGCGATATGCTCAATAATATGATCGCATCCTTTACCGCTTCCAACCAAATTGGTGAAGCTATGAAAGCGAAAAATGCTCAAACTGAAGGTATTCAAAACAGAAGAAACGACAAGCCTGCGAAAAATCGCGATAATGAAGAAGAAAATCAATAAAAAAAATTGCCGGATATTATGTAATAGAATTACTTTTTCCTGAGATTAAAAATCCTTTAAAAAAAGTATTCCCTATACCTGATATCCGACTGTAATTTATTTTTTAGTAGAAGCAATTACCCGTTTAACTCCAAATAATTTTGACGAGATCTTAAGTTCCAACGCTTTTTTTGCAATAGAACCAATGACACTTCCGATTAAAGAAAATGGGGACAAATTTTCTTTGGTTTGATTAAAATAGAGTTTAATTTCTTCCTTATCAATCTGCGTTTGCAGTTTTAAAATTTCCAGGTCCCTGTCTATTTCTTTAAATGAACTATATTCTTTCATAGGATTGATATTAGTCGTTAAAGAAGGTTCTGGAGGATTTTATAAGTATGATCTTTCGGATGTATTTCTTTCCAAATATCCAAATAAAGACAAATATCAAACCATAAAAAGCACCAACAATATAGAATCCAACACTTGGATCATTCAAGGCTTCCCCTAAACTAATAGCAATAGCAATGGATAAAAACAAAAGCGCAATAAGGCAAACAAAACCAATCAACATCATGTTAACCAGAAAGATAACACCTCTAATGATCTTCTTATAAAGATTCAATTTATAATATTCAGAGGTACTGTAACTGAGTGCCCGAATATTTTCGTTTAAATCATTAATACTATCGCTTAGTTTTTCAAATGCCATACGCTTATATTATTTCCTTATTTTCGGAAATATTGATGTCCTTTTGTTGCAATTTGGCGTTTTGTTTTCTAAGATCATCCAATTTTGATTCCATTGCAGATAAAATTTCATCTGCTTTAAAACTAGCCGAAGACAATGTTTCATCCAGGCGGGTTTCAAAATCTACTTTTGCTTTTTTTGCCTTTGTGGTTAAATTTGAGGATGCTTCCTCATATCTCTTATTGAATTTTTCCTGGGCTTTCTTGGCGTCTTTGCTTAATTTTTCCCTGGTTACATCCCCACTATTCGGTGCGTATAATAATCCCACACCAACTCCAATAGCTGCGCCTGTTACCAATGCCAATAATGTACTACCTGTATTTGCCATAATAATTTTGTATTTTATTAATAATAATTTTCAAATTTAACTTAAACCTTTACTAATAGTTGTTAATAACCGGTTAATATATAAACCTGGTCTGCTAAAATACTCTTAAACTTTATGAGTATGAAAATTATTGACGCTATTTTACCCAGGAATCCCTTAAATTCACAGTTCGATTAAAAACGAGATGCTCTTCTGTACTCTCCTTATCTACACAAAAATACCCAATTCGTTGAAATTGGAATTTTTCCGAAACTTCCGCATATTTTAAACCTGGTTCTACAAAACCGGTAATTACTTTCAGGGAATCCGGATTTATAAATTCCATGAAATCCTTTTCTTTATCCATATCAGGAGATTCTATACTGAATAAGCGGTCATATAACCTGATCTCAGCCTTAATTGCGTGGGAAATAGAGACCCAGTGCAGAGTACCTTTTACCTTTTTTAAAGATTCTTCTGTTCCGCTTCCACTTTTGCTCTTGGGATCATAAGTGCAATGGATTTCGAGAATTTTTCCATTTTCATCTTTTATAACTTTTTCTCCCTTGATTATATAAGCACTTTTTAACCTTACCTCTTTCCCAAGGGTTAATCGAAAAAATTTCCTGTTTGCTTCTTCTTTAAAATCTTCTCTTTCAATATAAATATTTTTTGAAAATGGTATTTTTCTGGTGCCCGCACTTTCGTCCTCACGATTGTTTTCGGTTTCCAGCCACTCTTCCTTATCATCATCATAATTGGTGATCACTAATTTTACCGGATCCAAAACTCCCATGACCCGTGGTGCGGTTTTATTTAAGTCCTCACGAATACAAAATTCGAGCAAGGATACATCAATTACATTGTCCCTCTTGGCCACACCTATGGTATCCGCAAATTTCCTGATGGAAGCCGGGGTATAGCCTCGTCTTCTCAATCCTGAAATAGTGGGCATCCTGGGATCGTCCCATGAAGATACAACCTGGTTTTTTACCAATTGAGCTAATTTGCGCTTGCTCATGATGGTGTAGCTTAGGTTTAAACGTGCAAATTCCCGTTGTTTGGGTACAAGATGATCTTTGCTATCTATTTTTTCTAAAAACCAATTATAAAGCTCCCTGTGCATCACAAATTCCAACGTACAAAAAGAGTGGGAGACCTCTTCAACAAAATCACTTTCACCATGGGCCCAATCGTACATAGGATATATCATCCAGTCATTACCGGTTCTATGGTGCTTCTTATGCAAACTGCGGTACATCACAGGATCGCGCATTAACATGTTTGATGATGCCATATCTATTCTGGCACGAAGAACGTGTGCACCCTCAGTGGTTTCACCATTCTTCATTTTTTCAAAAATGTCCAGGTTTTCGGATACCGAACGTTTGCTAAAAGGACTTATAACTCCAGGTTTGGTTGGAGTTCCCTTTTGGTCCGCAATTAATTCTGAATTCTGGCTATCTACATAAGCATTGCCATTTTTAATCATTTCAACCGCCCAATCATATAATTGTTGGAAATAATCGGATGCATAGCACTCTTTTTCCCATTTAAAACCTAACCATAAAATATCTTCCTTTATGGAATCTACAAACTCCTGCTCTTCTTTAATGGGATTGGTATCATCAAATCTAAGATTGACAGGTGCGTTGTATTTTTGGCCCAATCCAAAATTCAAACAAATGGACTTAGCATGACCAATATGCAAATATCCGTTAGGTTCGGGAGGAAACCGAAATTTCAGATCATGCAGGTTATAATCAATTTTTAAATCTTCTTCTATAATTTGCTCAATAAAATTGAGGGATTTTTTTACTTCAGACATAATTTTAATTCAAAATAGAACGCAAAGTTACCAAAAATAAAACAGGTAATAATAAACCAAAAGCATTAGAATGAATAATTTCAAATAACCTAAGACAGCCGTTAGACAGCTTAAAACACATTTATCTTTGTGTTTACCTAATTTGAATTTTACATTTAGTTGAAATAATGAAAAATGGATTTAATGATTCAAATTAGGAGAAGGCTTTTTACCTTTGTAAAAAAAAGTGGGAACAATTAAATTAAAGAATATTAAAGTTTTTTCATACCACGGATGTTTGGCTGAGGAAGGAAGAATTGGAAGTGATTATAGGATAGATCTCACCGTAAAAGGTGATTTATCCCGTTCTGCAATTACAGATGAATTAAAGGATACGATAGATTATGTACACCTTAATAAAATTGTAAAGGAAGAAATGACCATACGGACCAAATTACTGGAAACGGTTGCTGAACGCATCCTGGACCGGGTCCTGAAGGAATTGAAACTTGTACAAAAAGTAAAGGTTGCTATTTCAAAAATAAATCCACCTATTGGTGGTGATGTAGGCATGGTTACAGTTTCCAGAAGCAAATCGCGTTAGTTTTTTCTTCGGAAACTAGAAAATTTTGTTACATTTGCCAACTCAAATTAATGGCATCGTGGCCGAGTGGCTAGGCAGAGCTCTGCAAAAGCTCGCACAGCGGTTCGAATCCGCTCGATGCCTCCAAAAGCTCCCTTTTCAGGGAGCTTTTTTTATGGTGTTCAATGAGAAAATTGGAGCGGTTCCCCCGAGGAATCGGGACGCTCGATGCCTCTAAAAGCTTCCTGAAAAGGGAGCTTTTTTTATGAAATGAAATCAAATATTTAGGGGTTCGGGGTTTTATTCAATGTAGTGGCGGACGGCCGTCCG
>Ga0314774_1001143_pt1 | contig 17896 bp, 9 predicted proteins | sample MetaGCBIA2018_FD_204515 | JGI IMG/M metagenome (GOLD analysis project Ga0314774, IMG submission 204515) | Cryopeg brine microbial communities from Beaufort Sea near Barrow, Alaska, United States - CBIA 2018 | ecosystem: Environmental > Aquatic > Marine > Coastal | place: USA: Alaska | collected...
TTGATTTCGAAGAAACGATCGGTAAACTAATACTTTACAGCGATTCTCTTTCATTTTTGAACAACAAGGAAAATTCTATAAATCTAACTAAATTAGCTGCTTAGCATTAGATGCGAAACTTGAGTAATTAAGAATTAAAAGAATGATTGAATTGGGTATTTTTTCAAACAAAGAAGATTGAATATACCAATTGTTTGGACAAATGATGGATAGTTCAAAGTTCCTGAAAGAGCCGATCTTGCAAAACCATTCAAAAAACCAATGGGTAAAGTTGTTCCTCATGGAATGAAATTATCAGATAATTTTTCAGAAAATACATTAAATGCCCGCTGGAACGTATTGAAAATTGGATGGAAAGTTAAGTGTTGAAGGGATTGGAAAGTCTATTTCGGAAACCCAACCATTAACCATCATGCCTGCCAACGATTCTTATCAGATTTGCGTGAATGTGTCGGGATCAGGAAATTCTAAAGGAGGTCTAGTGTTATACTATAATTCTAAATATTATGTTGGGCTGGAATTTTCAAAACACTCTATTTTCAAACTTTATAATAATGGTGATCGTGGAAGATTGGTTTCTGGTATAAACCAAGATAGTGTTTATTTACGTTTGAAAGATGATCATAACGACTTGCTATGTTATTACAGTTTGGATGGGGTAGATTGGAAAAGAATGTAATTTGTAACCGAGATATCTGGTTATAATCACAATATATTAGGGGGTTAGGGATATTTGCGCCCGGGACTTTTCGCTGTAGGTGACGGTAAAGTTGATTTTTCTCATTTTGATTATTTGGGGCTAGATTGAGGGTCCATATTAAGAGAGAAAGACATAAATAAAAATGATTCGAATTATTCTGGATAGAAAAACTACTATTTTATTTTTCACCCCTTGATTCGAATTATTAACTAAACTAAAATATAAATAAATTTTATGAAAAATTTATTAAACTTATTTATGACCTTATGTGTTGCCTTGTTTATGGTAAATACCACCATGGTAAATGCTCAGGTTGCAAACCCTACTGCCGATCAGGCTTATCAAGGTTTTCTGGATGCCTTTTTGGTGCGATCAAGCGGTCAAACCTATCTTGTCGATGGTATAGAAAAACGTGACAAGGCTTATTTTTGGGGTCAGGCTTTTATGATTACATCATTAATTGATGCCTATGAAGAAAACCGTAACTAATCAGTCTGAAGTTTGAAGACCAAATTTAGCGATAAGCGCCAAGGCTTCCAAGACATTTAATCCGTTTTTGATCGTTGTGTCTATAACAGAACGTATTTTAGCAAAATTCTGTGCTGCGTGTTCTTCTTTGAATTGTCCTGATATTTTTTGTTTCACCTTGACATTGCGGATGGCACGTTCAGATGCATTATTGTCCGGTGGCACATTTTCAATGAAGAGGAAGGTGAAAATATGTTGCCTCTCCCGGAGCATCCTTTTGTAAAAGGTGTAGAGTTCTTTTTGTTTTTGGTTTGGCGGGTTGTTCAATAGATAATCAAAGCGTTTTATAATCAAGGCCCGGTCTATATTGTATTGTTTATTGGAAAAACCCAATTTGTTCTTTAGTTTCTGGGCGTCATATAATAACTTTATAAAATTAGTACCCCATTTTTGTTTCGGGTATAATTGGTTAAGGTAGTTTAGGATACGCTGCAAATGCGCCAGACAAGTTTGGTGGTATTTGGAAACGGTTTTTATCTGAGCCCTCCATCCATCATGCACCAAAATGCTTTGTGGAAATCCTCCCGGGAATTCCCTGTCAATAGTCTCGCTACCCCTATTGTCTGAATGGGCTATATAGGTGAGTTTTTGGGTTTGCCAAGTCCAAACCAAATGCTTGCAACTATTGACCTTTACTCCGGATTCATCGGTGCCAACCACTTCACTATCCTGGACACGTTGCTTTATCCTTTGATATATCGGAGTAGTTTTTTGCGCAAACCTACGGAGCAAGCAATGGACCCCACCTTCACTAATAGGAATGCCAAAAGCATCGTTCAGGGTTTCTTTCAACCTGGCAAAGGGAAGGTATTGGCGGGCGTGAAAGTAGGCAACAAGTGCTTCAATATTTTCTCCATAACTCACCGGGGCATGTACCCCTTGAGGAAAATCCGCAATAGTTTGGCACCCACAAGAACAAATTTTACCAAAGCTTTGGTACTCGGTATAAATAGCTTTAATGGGTGGGATATCCACTATTTGCCTAGATTTTCCTTTGATTGGCGGCCTGTCCTGCAAAGATGCGCCGCAATTGTTGCAATAGTCGGGTTGTAATTCAATAACCACATTCGGAGCGGCTGTCATCTCCAGGGTTTTGCCCTCCCGGCCCTTCTGTCCGCCGGATTTCTTCCCCGATGGCGTGCGCAAGCTTTGATTCTTTTTAGGACGGTTCTCATCTTTAGAAGGAGGTATGGAACTGTTACGGCTGTTCTTGGGGTTCTCATATTTAGTCAGGCGTTCCTTTAAAAAAGCATTCTCCTTTTCAAGGGTTTCTACTTTTTTCTCCAAAGCTTCAAGACGTCTTATAAGTACTTCAATATTCACACCATGAAAGTACAGAAACAAAAGGCATTGAACTAATATACTTGCCGCCTATATGACATGAAAACAACATTTTTCAAAGCCTTTTTGTCATGCCTTAAAAACAACTATATTAGTTACTGATTAGTTACTACAAATGTAATCAAAAAAATGACTTAATTCTTAACATTTATTTAAGAAAATTTGATAATCTTTTTATGCTTTATTTAACATATATTTTCTACTTTAATAGAAATCAACATTTTTAGATTCTGTATTTCTGGAAGTTCTTTCGTTTTAAGACTAAAATAAATCACAAAATTTGATTTTGTGAAATACGCATTATTGGTTCCGACCCCATATCTTTTTCTGCGACCAGTCCTGAGCCGGATCTGACCAGAAAGTTGTTTCTGGTCCCAATCCCAGGACCAAATATATCTCGGTACATAAATATAAACTTCCGGTTGAAATATAACCTTCCGCCATTTCTGGCTGATGGCCATAAAATCCTACTGTCAACCATCCATTTTCATCAAACATATCTTTTGCCTCCATATGTTTTTCAATTACCTTTTGAAATGCAGAACGTACTTGCGCTGGAGACACTTCCTTAGGAAGCTTTTCAAACAAAGCGATTTGGGATAATAATTGAAAAGCCCCAAACCTATAAGCCAGAGATCGGCCAATTGGTGGGTAGGTTCCTTCAGGAGAAATTAGTCGCTCCTGTATGGCCGCGTATTTTTGAGCTCTTTCAATATAAACCGGATTCTCAACAAATGACCTGTACCTCCAGTTTCTGAGAGCTTCCTTATTTTCCTTCAAAACCTGCATTATATCTAACATCATTGGTTGGATTACATAGCTATTATAATAATCCCAGTGAAACTCCGGACCATCTCCATAAACTCCACCCCCCAAATACCACTCCTCATGTTTGTTTAAGGCGTATTCAATTCTCACCATATCTGCTTTTCCATCAAACTTGAGCAAGGCTGCTTCAACCATTCCTGTAAATAAAAGCCAGTTACTATAAACAGGAGATAAAGTCCTGGTTTGTTTTAATGCGTTAATAACATTTAATTTTGTTTCACTATCCAGTCTTTCCCAGAGTTGTTCAGGAGCTCTTAACAAACCTTGCGCAAAAAAGGCGGCATCAACCAAAGCCTGATCTCCCTCGTGAAAATTCAGATAATCTGGTGACTCTGGGTTAGTTGCATTTTCTATAGCTTTTAATGTGAGCAGAATATATTTTTCCCGTAGCATTCCCTCTTTAGTCTCATCCGGGCCTAGTTCCAACCAAGGAGCAATCCCAGAGAGGGTCCTTCCAAAGGCTTCCAGATGAGAAACATCTCTCCTATCTCCGTATGATTGTGGAGCAGTCTCCACCGGCATCCTCTCTTTTAATTCATTTTTACTTAAGGAATTCAAAACCGGATCTGCAATTTTGGCCAATGTCTCTATAAAATACCAACGTACTTGTGATTCCTGCGTTTCGGCCTGAGGCTTATCTGATTGAGCTAAAGCAAATGCAAAATAGAGGGTGCTTAAAAATGTAAAGAATGTTTTTTTATTCATTTTTGCCATATATATGACCACGAAAAACCTGAATTTAAATTTCAGTTTTTCTTATGGTCCGTTAAAATAAATTGGTTTATTAAATAACTTCATGGAATTTTCTGTAAATAAAATTACCATCAATTTAACATAAATGCTAAAACTAAATTAAATGTAATAAATACCCTTATTTTTTATGGAAATTAGAAACTCTCGATTTTATTTCAAGTATCGGCTGGTACGCAGGGTTTTAGGATAGGCAATTTTTACAAGTACAAAAAGGGTGTTATTCTCCCTTGTTTAGATAGTTTATTCCTTTGTAAAGGTCAGGGGTAAAAAATATGATATTATAACTTATTAGGATCTCCGGATGGAATGGAGTTATTACCCATAAACATTTTTACATTTGTTTTCAGGCATCCTTCCCAAATCACAAGACGTACATGGAACTTATGATAAGTCTTATTCTTTTTTCTTATACAATACTAAAATTTCTTTACTTGGTAAAACAGGAGAACTCACTTTAACTTCTATATCCCCTTCTTGCCCATTTGTTTGTATGTAACCTCTAAGCTGCCCCTTATAGGTTCTTCTTTTTTTCGCCTGATAACTTTCATGGCTTGACAAGTCTCCACTTTCAAGTCCTATCAACTTTGCAGGACCTGTGATTTGCACACTCACCTCCTGATCATTGTTGATTATTCTATTTCCATTGTTATCGGTAAGGAGTATATCAAGGTGAATAATTTCCTTCTTCTTTGACCCAAAGGATTTCCTATTTGTTTCTACCAGCAACTTCATAACCTCCCCAGGTGTCTGCAATGAATACTCAACTACTTCATCTCCACTATTATAACCCTTCACAATTAGTATTCCTTTACTATAAGGCACTTCCCAGGAAATCATTTTATTCTTTTGATATACTGCTTGTTTCCTTCCAAGGGACAACCCGTTTAAGAAAAGTTCAACTTCATCAGTATTCGTATAACACGTCACCCATTTTATTTCACTCTCATTTCCAATCCAGGCGGATTCAATATTATTTCTCCTAAGCACATCTTTTTCACTTTTGGCTACACCTATGTAGACCATAGGATTATCATTCCAGAGGCTTTTTCTAAAATAGAAATCAGGTTTAGGTTTCCCGGCCAGATCTATAATTCCCGCACCACTGCTCCTTACCGGCCACTCACGGGCTTCCCCTATGAAGTCAAAGGCTGTCCAAAGGAACTGCGACGAAATATATTCATTATTAACAACAGCCAACCATGCATCTAATGCATCTCCGTTTTCACTTCCATATATTACCCTATCCGGATATTCCTCATGATCTTCTTTATAACGATACTCCTGGTAGTTATAACCCACAATATCTAAAACTGATGGATAATTTGTATGATTAGACATGGTCACACCGGCCAAGGCCGCAGTTATAGGCCTTGTAGTATCATAAATTTTAGCTGCATTCACGAGTTCAGAGGCCAATTCCCCTAAACGGGAAGCATTAGGATTTTCTTTCTGATATCCTTTTCCATAAATTTGGGGATTTTTGCCCTCATCAAGAACAGGATGGCTGTAAGGATCATTAGGGTAATCAATCTCATTCCCAATACTCCACATAATGATGGAAGGGTGGTTGCGGTTTCTGCGAATCATATCCTGTACATCCTTTTGTCCCCATTCCTTAAAAGCCACATGGTAACCATCAGTACCCGGTGTACCAACATTCCAGCCCTCTATCCATTTATTTTTTCCAGCTTCCCATTCATCGAAAGCCTCATCCTGAACCAAAAATCCCAATTCATCGCATAAATCGTATAGATAATCCTGATGCGGATAATGGCTCATTCTAATTGCATTCGCACCTAATTTTTTTAGGGTTTTTAAACGTTCGGCCCAAACTTCCTTTGGAACGGCAGCTCCTAAAGCTCCTGCATCATGATGAAGACAAACCCCTTTTAGCAGCATGTTTTCTTCGTTTAGCGAAAACCCCTTATCAGCATTAAACTTAAAATCCCTTATTCCAACCTTTTCCTCCCACACATCCAGTACTTCACCATCAACTGATAGACCCACTATTAAATCATAAAGGTAGGGTGAACCTGGTGACCATAGTTCGGGATGATTAATCTCAAAATTAAGTGCTGTGTGGTTATCTTTCCCTGGTTGGCTTTGCAAAGTTGTTTCAATAGTTGAAACAACTTTGCCTCCTTTCTCTTTCAAGGTTGCTTGAATTTGGGTAACCCTGCTTCTTCCTTCATGATTTTCAAACCCTACTTGTACCTTAGCCTTGGCATGTTCTTTTGACACCTCAGGAGTCTGAAAAAACACACCCCACTGAGAGAAATGATGTTCTTGAAGGGTAATCATATAAACATTCCTGTAAATTCCCGATCCAGTATAAAATCTGGAATCGCCATAATCGGAGTGATCTACTTTTACAATTATTGTGTTATTATTTGTCTTAAGAAAAGGTGTCAAATCATATTGAAAAGGAATAAATCCATTGGGTCTCTTTCCGAGGAAATGTCCATTGATCCAGACTTCGCTGTTTTTATAAATCCCATCAAAGTAAATAGCATATCCTTTACTTTCCTTATAATCATTTATATTAAAAATTTTTTGGTACCATCCGATACCTCCGGGAAGAAATCCAGTACCACTCGCCCACTCGGGACTAAAAGGTCCTTCAATACTCCAATCGTGAGGCACATTCACCTGTTTCCAGCCTGCATCATCACCCATTGCCTCATCCAAACTCATATCCCCCTTATGAAACATCCAATCATCATTGAAAAGTTCCTTTCCTGCTTGTTGAGCTTCAACAATAAGAGGTTGAGCCATTAAAATAAACAGAAACAATAGACTGTTGAGAGTAAGTTTTGTTTTCATAATTTTAATGGTTTTGAGTTGTTATTGTTACAATTGACCGGGCTGGAACTGCAATTGGTCTATTATTTGCCAATTTCTGAGATTCCATGTTTTTTTCTGAAGAAGTTGTGTAGGATTTCATTGAAACTGGGTGATCCTTTTGAAATTCCAATTGAAGATTTATTTTTTCAATCCCGGAGTTGACAATTACAAATACTTGTTCACCGCTAACTGGGTTTATAAAACCCGAAAACAAGAAATTTTTATCAATAGATTTTTGGTCGGGATTTTCTATACTTATTCTTTGAAATCCAGGCCTAATAAACCGGCTGTAATTTCCAAGCGCCCAAAGCATTTTGCTTTCATGATAGTTACCGTCTTCTTTTTGATAATCAATATAAATCAGCCCATCTTTATAATCATAAGGAGAAAGGGCCAACCACCAATGCCATGCCGAAGCTTGTGCCACTGCGAGATCACTATGAATAACTCTTGCAATATACAAAGCAGGGTCAATACCTAAATCCTTTCCGTTTCCGTTCATCTCTCCATGGTTATCTCCCAATATACAATATTCGGACATCCAGAATTTTAATTCAGGAGCCTCCTCAATAGCTGAGGCAAGTCTTTCCCTCTTTTCAATTGAATTGGAAAAAGGGGAAGTGGTAAAATAGCTATGTCCTGAAATTGACTTTCCTACATGTGAGAGATTTCCAATATAATTGGTAGAACTTTCTATAAAAAATTCTTTTATCTGGTTAGACTTCCCTTGTTTATTTCCATTTTCGTATAAATAATTGATTTGTCCAGCTTCAGCTACATCTATAATTGTCGATAAGTTCCTTTCATCTAATTCTTTGTTCAATACCCGAACAATTTCTGCAATTTCATTGTTGTAAAAAGGTGTTCCTTCTTGCCCTCCATCTGACCAATCCCATTGTGGTTCATTCACAGGACTAATATAATCCACGGGCAAGCCCTTTTTCTGCAAACCATCAATGACCTTAGCCATAAAAGCTACAAATTCATTATAATTCTTGGATTCCAAATTAGATTGTCCACCTTCATTGGCAAATGCTTTTCCATTTCTGGTAAGACTAACAGGAGGACTGTTTAGAAAGAGGAGTAAATAATTTACTCCTCTTGCCTTTGCTGCTTTTGCAAACCAAACCTGCCCTTGTTGTTTTCCCCAATTGTACTCGCCATTGTCTTGCAAAAAAGATTCTGCTCTCCTCCACTCATCAGAAATACCGCTTTCAGGGCCTTGCTCAGCGCTACCTGCACCCACGTTAAAACGCCAGAGGGAGAGGGCAATTCCTTTAGGATTTCCTGCTTCATCAAAATCCTGGCTGAATAATAAATCAGCTATTGCTTCCTTTTTTTCGACAGGCCAGTTTCCAACGAATTGAGATGACCAGGCATCAGATGCCCCGAAATGTTCGATGGTTTGATAAATTTTTGTTTCATCAATATTTAATGTTATAATCTTTGTCTCTTCTTTATTTTCATCAATGGAATTACTATTTCCATCGGGATTCTTATTGCAAGAAGAAAAAAAAACAATTAAGACTAATAATTCAATAAATATATTATTGTATTTCATTTTAACTTTTTAACTGGATACATTTAATCAATAATATATTTATTGTTAACAGAACAGCTATGGAGAAATAATATATCCATAACAATCTGGCACTAATACCCTTGATTTTGTTCTAATTGATTATCAGAAGATAGGATTTCAGCCCTGGGGATTGGCAACCAATAATGTTTCTCCTCAAATTTTCGTCCTTGAAGAGCCGTTTTAATCTCGTAAGATAGAGTTCCATTTGGGTCTTTTGTTATAGTAATTCCCTGAGCTGGTTTATTTTCAATTACCATTGCTGTTTTCCATCTTCTAACATCATAGAATCTATGTTCTTCAAAAGCTAATTCAATCCTTCTCTCGTGATGAATTCGAATTCTCATTTCATCTTGGGATAAGCCTAGCGGAAGCGAAGGCATTTCTACTCCATTTCTTCCCCTAATTTCATTTATTGCCTCATATACCGAAGTGTCAGGACCAACGGCTTCATTTTGCGCCTCTGCATAATTCAGTAATATTTCAGCATATCTAAAATAAATCCAATTTTGAGTTCCTGCTACTTGCCAAGGATTTTGAATAGGAAGATCTTCATTAACAAATTTCCTCAGATAGTAACCAGTTTTGCTGGAATTCCAATTGGATGGTCCTTGGGGGCTATCCAGTCCATTTGGTAGAAAAGTTTCCACTTCCCTTCCTCTATATTCAGCACCATTAAACAAAATTGATTCGTAGAAACGAGGATCTCTGTTTTCATATGGTGCTTCCGCCTCTTGCTCATTATCCCAACTGAACATAGAACCATCTGCCATTTCATAATCATCTACTAAGTTCTGAAGAGGAACATTACCTCCCCAGGCATCATAACCGTTAGGACCATTTGCAATTTCCAAAGCTGTATGTCGCGCATTTATATTATAGTACCTGGCAAAAATATATTCTGAATTGCTCCCTGGAGTTAAAAACAAAGCTCCATAACCCTCTTGATAAAGACTGTAAATTCCCAAATCCATAACTTGCTTTGCCGCTTCCGCTGCAGCTATCCATTTTTGTGTATCGGAATTTCCATCGGTATAGAGTGGACTAGCTCCATACAAAAGCAATCTTGACTTGAGCGCAAGTGCTGCCCCTTTTGTCGCTCTACCCTCTTGCCAACTTCCATCATTTTGTAAAGGCAAGCCGGAAGCTGCATCATTTAATTCATTTACAGCATATTCTATTCCCTCTTGAATAGTACTTTTTTTAAATAATTCAGGATCTGAGAAATCATCACCTAATTGAGATACGCGGTCTCCCATCAGAACGATCTTACCATAGTTCCTAATAAGATCTTGATACCTAAAAGCTCTTATAAATTTAAGTTCTGCGATAAGGCGTTCTTTTCTTGTATTGCTCATTTCTACTTGATCAATCTTTTCTAACGCATAATTACATTCTCTTATACTTCTATAACTTCTTGACCAAAAAGTTCCTGCTATTCCTGTATTCTCAGGGGATAACTGACCTTGCTGAATGAACCAGGTGTTATCATCATTATTATAAATAGATTCATCAGTTAGGGAACTCCACATTGCATATTCAAAACCTCTTCCAAAGCCCGGTTGATATGCATCTCCTTCCTTATTAGTTAATCTTACCCCCAAATACCTATTAATTACATAAGCCTCAAACAAAGTAGAATCTGATAAAATTGCCTGGTCTGAAACACGATCTGAAGGGACAATCTCCAAAAAGTCTTTTTCACATCCAACAAATGCAGCACTTACTATAAGCAAGCATAATATTGATTTTAGGATTGTTATATTTTTCATAATTTTTAGATTTAAAATTGAATGTTTAGTCCCATGTTTAAGATTTTCTGTTGTGGATAAAACTGTCCACTTTCGCTGGCACCTTCAGGATCATAATCCTTTACTCCTGTGATGGTCAACAAATTAAAAGCACTGGCATATATCCTGGCACTTCCAATAGAAAACCTTTCCAACAAGTCAGAAGGTAGTGAGTAACCAATTTGAATATTTTTAAGTCTAACGAAGGATGCATCATTAAGCCAAAAATTATTACGATACAATCCTCCGCTAACCGCAGATGATGACCTTTCACTTACTCTGGGAAAAGTTCCATCCGGGTTGTTAGGGCTCCAGCGATTATCTGCCCAACTGCTGTAAAAATTCCCGACAGTACCAGATTCGGGAAGAACATATTGACTTACTTGTGTTTGACCGGCAATAAGAGCTGAAATGTCAAAGTTATTCCACTCGGCATTTAGATTTAATCCGAAAGTAATCCGTGGAATATTCCCGTACTGTGTCCTGTATTGATCATCAGCAGTGATTTCTCCATCGTTATTATAATCTTCGTAAATTAAATCGCCTAGCATTGCACCTGCTACGTGGGGGTGATTTTCTAAATCCTGTTCGGTTCTAAAAATTCCAGTTGCATTATAAAGTAAATATGTATTGAGTGACCTACCTGTTTCTCTCTGGTAATCCAGAATCCCTGGAGCTTCATCTATGAATACAATCTCATTTTTAGCATATGTAAAGTTCCCGGAAACGCCCCAATTTATTTTTCCAGAATAATCATATCCTAAAACGGCTTCAATTCCGTGACTTTTAACCTCTCCTATATTTTCGGATGGCACTAAAGTCTGAGCATTATATGGGTTGACTATACCAGTAGTACCAGGAACGGAGGCATTTCTGTTTATAAGAATATTGGTTCTGTTCTGGTTAAAATAAATTAATTCAGTGTCAAAATTTCCCAACCATCGGGCATTGATTCCTATATCTGTTTTAATAGCCTCTTCCCATGTAATATTTGGATTGGCAAGCCGAGTGAGATCAATACCAGTAGCAACTTCATCGCCAATAACGTATCGATTGTTAAATGAATAATTGTCAAAATATTGAAACTGTCCTACATTATCGTTTCCAAGTTTACCATAAGAAGCCCTTATTTTGAGGTCATCAAAGAAAGTTACATTAAACCAATCTTCTTCCGTAATTCTGTAACCAGCAGATGCGGAAGGAAAAACTCCATAACGATTTCCTTTGGGAAAAATAGAGGAACCATCTACCCTCATTTGTAATTCTAACAAATATTTTTCTTGAAAATTATACGCTATACGGCCAAGATAACTTTGTCTTGTGAAATTATAACTACTTCCATAATTATCATAATCAGAAGCAGCTGCACCACCCTGGGACAATTCAGGTGTTTCTGTGGTAGGAAAGTGGATACGTGAAGCTCCAAGGGTATGTGATTTGTTTTTACTTTGCTCATAACCAATAAAAGCATCGATATTATGATCTCCAAAACGACGTTTAAAATTCAATTTGAGGTTACTTACGACCATAGATTCGTTAAAATGTTCTTCAGAAAGCGATGCTTGTTGATTTGGTCCTCCGCCAACCACCAATGGGTTGTATGAATCATTTTGTTTGGTATAATTATATAGGGTATAAGGTGTGCGAAAGTTTCGAGAACGGTTGGAGTTTTCATCTACAGAAAAGAAGCCATCCATAGATAATCCTTCAAGAAATCCAAAATTATAACTTCCTCTCAAAATTCCATTAAAAACATATCGAGGGTTTTCATTTAATCCTCCAATATCTGTTGCCATTACCAAAGGGTTCGCATTCTCTATTCCAGTTGAAGGCAAACCATTGGGATAAACTGCAGGAACAGTAGGGTAAGCTCTATAGATAGATCTAAAAATAAATCCAGCTCCTTCTGTTGGATACTCCCTGTTTTCTTTCCTTCCAGATAATGATAATCCAACATTCAATTTATCACTTATATCCACATCCACATTGGACCTGACATTGTATTGGTCAAACTTGGTAGCCCCATTTTCATAGAGACCTTCTTGGGAGGTTTTTCCTAAAGAGAAAAAATAATTTACTGTTTCAGAACCTCCTTGGACATTTAGATTATGTTGAGTTTGAAGGGCCACATCTTGCAATGTTTCTTTTGCCCAATTAGTATTTGGATAATTTAAAGGATCCGATTCGTCTCTAAATTTTCCAATCTCATCTTCACTATAAACTTGGTTCAGTCCATTTTCAGTATTATTATAATAAGAAATTTCATTTCTTATCTGAGCATAGGTAGCCGCATCGGCCATTTTAGGCAATCTTGTAGGAGAAGAAAGACCTAGGTCGAATTTATAGGAAATCTGAGGCGTAGCAAAATTTCTTCCCCTTTTGGTGGTAATCAAAATAACCCCATTGGCAGCACGGCTTCCATAAATTGCTGCAGATGCATCTTTTAAAACAGTAAAACTTTCAATATCCTCCGGAGATAGTCTCCCTAAACCTCCAATTTGACCAGGAACGCCATCTACAACAATCAAAACATCATTGTTACCTGTAGTAGCCAGACCTCTGATTGAAATACTGGAATCATCATAGCCAGGTTCCCCTCCCCTATTATTTGCTATCAACCCGGGAATTCTTCCGGCTAAGGTGTTTGAAAGGTTAGGTTGCGGGCTCCTTTCGAGTTCCTCTCCTTTTACCTCCGAAATAGAACCAGTTAAGGTTACTTTCTTTTGGCTTCCATAACCAACCACTACAACCTCATTCAGATAAGCTTGGTCTTCTTCTAAATTAACATTAATAATATTCTGACCATTTACTGGTATTTCCTGGGTTTTATATCCTACATAGGAAAAAACTAAAATAGCGTCTGGACCGGAAACTTCAATTTCATAGTTTCCGTCAAAATCTGTCACCACACCATTATTTGTTCCCTGAATCAGCACTGTCACACCTGGCCAAGGTAATTTACTGGTTTGAGATACAACTTGCCCTCTCACTGTAAGTTGAAGGGAAGAATCTTCACTTTTCTCATTCTCATTAGCATATATTCCAGTACATGCAAACCAAGTGAATAGTATTAGCATAAAATTACGCATTAATACCTTGGAGTTAAATTTAATTTTTTTCATAAAAAAATTTTATAAAGATTGTTAATTACGACCCGACTCAATCGATTTCGGGTTTAGGCTCATTAGATGATAAAATGTATACTAAAAAGATATTTTAACTTTTTCTTAGGGTAAAATTATATAAAAAAGAGGAATCGACAAAATTAACTGTAATAAATACGTTTAATTTTAAAAAAGTATTTTCCAAAATATTTTTTTGGAAAATACAGATATTATATAGTTTCCTAAATTCTCTCAGCCAAACCTTATCGTATTAACATAATAACAACTACTTCAGGAAAGGACCCTAGAATTCCATGTGTAAAAATATATTCTTTCTCACCTGAAATTCTTGAGTTGATTTATGGATATTTCTATTTTACAGCATTTTTTAGGATATGATATGGAAGTTGTCAGATTACATTTACAGCATTTTCAAAAGTCTTGAACGCTTAAAATCCTAATAACATTTTAAGGTCAAATTAGATAAAAAAAATTTCTCTAATTTCTGTATTTGAGGTCGCTCTTCGAAATCAAAAAAAATTGACAATAAATTTAGGTTTACCCTTTTTTATCCTGTCCATTTAATCGATTAAATTCTGAAAAACATTGTGGGAGACGAGGGTGGATATTAAACTTCCATTATATTTTGAAAGCTAGTTCTCAAGAAAACATCTTACCCGATTGCCGATCATCATAAAATGAACCTTAACCTCTTTGCGTTAGGTTAGTTGCGTGTGCAAGTAAATGTCTTATAAATATGGAAAGAACCAGAGGGAAATTCTACTGATTTTCCGAGAACACAAGAATCAAGCAATTATTTTTACACAAGATTGTAACCCGTTTTCTATTCTTTTTTAAATTTCAATTTATCTCCAGTCATAATAAGTTTATTGTTTTCCTCAGATATTTCTAAGAGCAAAATGACCGTACTGTTTTTGTCCGGATAATAAGTTATTTTAATGTCAGTTTCAATTACTAAATCCAAATTTTTTAATTCTTTTTCAAATCCGTTTTCCCATTTCCCAATTACAACTCTCTCTCCCGTAGAATTGACTAGTTGAATTTCAGCAACGGAATCGTTAACTAATTGTATTGATTCAATTTTAGAATCTTTGTTTTTTAATGATTCATCAGTATTCACTTGGTTCCACATTCCTATTAATTCGGAAATATTAAAATTCCTTTCACTATTTTTTTCTGATTTTTTGTTTACACAAAAGGTAAATAGAAGAGACAAAATTGCAAATGATATAATGATTTTTAGAGATTTCATATAATTTATATTTTCAGATTTTTATATAAAAATCTGTTTATAGCACCTCATTTTTTAATAGGCTACAACTGCGAATACTATAGAACTTTGGTGTTTTACCAAAATATGCTATGTATATAGAAATATATTTAGGAATTGATAAGTAAAAGCCAGAAATTAATTTCAATCATAAATATGCAGAAAAATTTAAACTCAGTAAGATTACTAGTGGCTATCAGTTAACTGACAAAGTGGTGTTCTCCTACCCGAACACTTGCCTACCCTTTCCAAATAAAATGGGTAAATAAATAGGAGGAACATCCTCCTATTTATTTGAAAGAACCTCAGGTGAATATTAAAAAATAAAAGTGAAATTGTGTCAAAATTAGGGTTTTGAAATAATTAGCTTCCATTCAAGACACTTTAAAATAATCGCTTATTTAATACTTATAATTGGCGACATTAAGTAACTATACTCATAGCTCTGAGGCTTAAGACGATATTTTTTGTGGGTGCGTGCACCCCAACTATTATCCCCCCCCACACCGGTTTGTTTAAAATCTATATTAAGGCTTATTAATTTCCTTGGCTTAATATCAATAGTATGGCGTTGTTGTTTTTCTTCCCCGGGATCAAAATCAGAAATATAATTATGGTGTGCACTAAAGGAAATAAGTGGCATCCCCTGAAATTTTAATCCTTCTCCATTTTCATTGGTAAGTTTTATCCATCGGTTCGCGGTCCTGTTCCCATTCTCTTGTGGCCTGGCATAAGGAAAATACAAATCCTTAACCTTTGCTTCATAAATTCCAACAAAGGCCGATTCTTTTCGATCCCAATAGTTCTCGTGTGGTCCCCTTCCATACCATTCGACATTATCATATTCATCAGGTAATATTAAGTTATTCCCAAAACGTGGCATTTCAGCAATATCTTCTTCGCCTCCATATTCAAAATGATTGGCTACAAGTATACTTCCATCAGCATACACAGTATATAATACCTTATAAGTAGAATTAACCGCAGCAATATTATACATCAATTCAACCTCTACGCTCTCTTTTCTTTTATTAAGCACTTCAACCGAAATTATCTTTTGGTTTTCGGAAGCTTCTTTCCACATTTTACCCCTTTTTTGAAGCCGATTCCCAAAATCATTATCTGTGGGAGCACGCCAGAAATTAATTTTTGGTCCTTGCTTAATCAATTCGACACCGTTAAAAACATAAGAACTTAAAGAACCATTATTTTTATTAAATTCAACATTAAGCATTTTGTTAGAAACTGTAATATTATCAGATGTATTCTTCACCTTCAGTTTATCCAGTTTTTCTGTGACTTCAGGCAAATGATTTTTATTATTTGTTCTTAACTGAAACTGTTGTTTGGCAATAATATGCCCTTTCGGAATTAAATTTTCTTCCGTCTTGGTTTGAATATAAAAATTGACAAAATATTCATTATTATCTAAAGGAATATCCAAATTTTCTATTCTAAAAACAGCAGAATTCTGAGATTCCACATCAAATTCATCTAACTTTCCTGTTTTAATTGATGCTCCATTTTTAAGAATTTCATAGTTCATATTATATTCCTTAAGATTGGTAAAGAAAAACCTATTTATAACTTTAAACTCATTTTTTGTAGAATCCTGAACTTCAAAAGCCACATTTTGGTATACATCCTTTACCTCAAAGAGCGCTGGATGAGGAGTTCTATCAGCATTCACTAATCCGTTAAGCACGAAATTACCATCATTATGGTATCTTTCAGGTTCGAAATCTCCTCCATAGGCCCAGTACTCAGTTCCAGTACTATCTGTTTTTACTAATCCCTGGTCTACCCAATCCCAAATAAATCCGCCCTGATGTTGTTTATGTTCATATACATAATTCCATAAGTCTATGAAATTTCCGGTACTGTTACCCATTGAATGAGCATATTCACACCAAATGAATGGTCTATCTGGATAACTACCCATATATCCTTTCTCAATTCCACCTAAGGTTGCATACATCCAGGGTATAATATCTGTATGTCGTTCTTTAAAGTTTTTTCCGCGTTCAGCGCGTTCATACTGAACAGGTCTCGAAGAATCCCTGTTTTTAATCCAATGATAGTTTTTTACAAAGTTAATGCCGTCACCGGCCTCATTCCCCATAGACCAAATAATCACCGAAGGATGGTTTTTGTCCCTTTCCACCATTCTATATATTCTATCATGATGCATTTTAGCAAATTCGGGTTTATTTCCAGGCGTTTTATCTTCATCATACCCAAAACCATGGCTTTCAATGTTGGCTTCATCAACCACATAGATGCCATATTTATCACATAACTCATACCAGTAAGGATCATTGGGATAATGGGAAGTCCTTACAGCATTTATATTATAATTTTTAAAAAGTTCAACATCTTTAAGCATTGATTCCTTTGAAATTACGTGACCATTAAGATTATCATGTTCGTGGCGGTTTACTCCTTTTATTAGAATAGGTTGGCCATTAACCAGAAGGTTTCCTCCCTTAATTTCAACTTTTCTGAACCCTATTTTTGTGCTTGTAGCCATTAGCATCTCTTTTGCACTTGACAGGGTGATAGTTACGGTATATAGATTAGGATGTTCTGCATTCCAATGTCTTATTCCTTCGACATCAGCTGAAATATAGAGGGAATCTTTTTCCTTATTATTCAGATTGGTCCATTTCGTTTGTTGATAAACTATTTTCTCTTCATCCCAAATTTTTAAATTAACCTGGAAATCTCCTTTAATACTTTCTTTATTTTCCAGAATGATATTAGCCGATAAAATACCATCTTCATATTCCTCATCAAGAGTAGCATTCAGGAAAAAATCCCGGATACTCGTTTTGGGCTTTGAAAATAAATAGACATCACGCTCAATTCCGCTGAGTCTCCAAAAATCCTGATCCTGCAGATAGCTGGCATCAGTCCAGCGGTAAACCTCTACGGAAACTTCATTTTCACCTTCATTTAAATAGGTAGTGATATTGAATTCTGCAGGAGTTTTAGTTCCTTCCTTATATCCTACTTTTTCGCCATTAACCCATACATAAAAGGCACTATTTACACCTCCAAAGTGCAAATAAACTTCATGTTCATCCCAATCCTCCGGTAGGTTAAATTTTCTTTTATAAGAACCTACAGGATTATAAG
>Ga0314774_1001144_pt1 | contig 17863 bp, 18 predicted proteins | sample MetaGCBIA2018_FD_204515 | JGI IMG/M metagenome (GOLD analysis project Ga0314774, IMG submission 204515) | Cryopeg brine microbial communities from Beaufort Sea near Barrow, Alaska, United States - CBIA 2018 | ecosystem: Environmental > Aquatic > Marine > Coastal | place: USA: Alaska | collected...
CGCCGATCTGGGCCAGTTTTGTCCTGGTGGCGAGCTGTGCGGTTTTGGGGGGCGTGATTTTCTGCACTTATGCACTGGCCTTCTCCGCGCATTCGGCGGAACGGTTTTTCGCCCGTACCCGTAAATCGTTCGGGCTGATTTGCGCTGCCTTTTATTCGATGGTGGCCATCGGTTTTCTCAGCTCGCTGTTCTGAGGCACCGGTAAAAATTTCGTAACTATTCAGCTCAAAAAAACTGCGAAAGTTCTTGACAGGGTTTTTGCTTGAATCTTCCCGCTTTATCGGCATTCGTACCGATGCCACCACGCAGGCCATAGCCGACGGCATAAGGTCTGCTGAAGGGCTCTACTAACCGATTTCGATCACGGGACGGCCTCAGTTTTTTAATCGCCTCAGAATGGCCCTCAGAGCCAAAAATGTCGCTCTGAAACCCCGTGCGATAATGGACGCCTCACAAAGCCATCCAGGTGCGGGCAGACATTGAAGATAGAAAATATTGACGTTGATTCGGCGATCGGATCCGTCAAAAAACTTCTCGAGAAAGAGCGCGATCTGTCGCCTTCACTCAAGGCAGCACTGGAGGTGTTGCTCCTTTTGGTGGCGATGCTCCTCAACCGCACCACACTCAATAGCAAAAACAGCAGCAAGCCGCCCTCCTCAGATCCGAACCGAGAGAAGTCCTCCAGAAAGGGGGAGATAGCAGATGCCGGTGGCCGCTTGCCAGCCACCGACGCTGACCCGTGGCGACAGCGCTATCGACGACTTCTTGAAGAGGCAGATAGCGAATGTCCACCTCCCGATGAGAGCCCGCGAGAGGAAGGAAAACGAGGCCGGCTAAAACGATCAAAAGCCCGAAACTTACTGGAGAGGTTGCGACACTTCGAGCACGACGTCCTGCGTTTCATGGATGTCGAGTACGTCCCTTTCACCAATAATCAGGGTGAGAACGACCTGCGCATGACGAAAGTGCAGCAAAAGATATCCGGTTGTTTTCGATCCATGGAGGGGGCGAAGATCTTTTGCCGGGTTCGCAGTTACCTGTCGACGTGTCGTAAGCAGGGGATGTCAGCCACAGAGGCGTTGGCGTTACTCTTTCAGGGGAAAAATCCTGCGTTTATGGATACAGAAGAGGCTCAGTTTTAATGATCGTGGCAGATATGAGCTGAATAGTTACGCTACGGCAAGCATAAAAAGCCCGAAGACTATCTGGACGAATTCAGCCAGTTCATCAACCTACAGCTGAACCAGTCAGCGGCCCTGGCCGTGGTGGTCAACAAACCCCGCGACCTGACCCGTCAGCAGCTGCGCGAAGTAAAACTGCTGCTTGACAACCACGGCTACTCCGAAGCGCACCTGCAAAGCGCCGTGCGCAACCAAACCAACAAAGACATAGCCGCCAGCATCATCGGCCACATCCGCCGCGCCGCCCTGGGCGAGGCGCTGATTCCCTTCGAACAGCGCGTGGCACACGCCATAGACAACATCTACACCCGCCACAGCTGGACCTCCGCTCAGCGCAAATGGCTGGACCGCCTGGCCAAACAACTGGTGCACGAAGTGATCATTGACCGGGATTTTGTCAACAACCGCTTCGCCGAAGACGGCGGCGCCAAACGCATGGACAAAGTACTGGGGGATTAGCTGGACGTGGTGCTGGAGGAGTTGAACGATGCCATGTGGCCGTTGCAGTCGGCGTGATGAAGCTGTGTTGATTCCATCGACATTGCTTCAATCTATGTCGATTTAATGACGTTTTATCGACATAGGTCATCGTTCCAAAGCTGAGTTGGCGAAAAAAAGCGGAACAACCACCGTCATGTATAGTTTTCTCAATTTTCTATGCATATCCGTGCCGACATATATAGAATATTGGCTTTTATACATATATAACTATCGACACCTATAGAAAACAACCAAACCTGTTGCTCAGCCTGCTGATGCGCCAGACGCCGTTGCCCGAGGCGTATCAGGATCACCCGTTGCGCGGTAACTGGAAGGGCTATCGGGACGCACATATTGAGCCGGACTGGTTGCTGCTGTACCGAGTGGACGGTGAGGAGTTGCAGTTGGCCAGAACTGGCACACATGCTGATTTGTTTCAGGAGTAGTTCTGCTTTTGTGCGCTGTCACAGGCTGAAATACCAGCATCTTTCAAGTTAAGAGCGCAGCGCAAGGTCGTTGAAAACGCGCACCTGTGGCGGGCTATGGAGCCGCTTTAAGGCAGGTTTGGTGTTGCCCGCATCAGCTCTGGGCTTGATGATAACCCGATAGGATATACTATTTTATTGCCAGCCTGCTGGCATGAACATGGTGCAGAATACTCGCCTCAGAAATGACAAAAGCCCGGGATCGAAACCATCGGGCCTTTGAGTATTGGGTTAGATGAACACTGATCTTTAACTAATCAGTAACTTAACAACCTATTACGTGAAATTATTCGGCAGATATTTGAGATCGATACCTCTAGTGACTGCACACGTGAATTCAAATGCAGTCGGACTGGTGTTAATGGCTGGGGGCGTCAAAGTCAAAATGCCACCCGCAATATTAGCGTTAACAGTTCCAGCACCTTTCAACGTGACAGTAATAACACCATTGCCATCCCCAACAAATGCATCTGCATATTGCCCTGCAACTGTTAGATCAGTGTTTGAGGGTGTTGTGGCTATGGTTGTACCTGGATAGGCGCCATTGATTTGGCCGTATTCTGAAATGGTGGTTTTCATTCCACTAGTCATAGAAAAAACTTCAGACACTTGAGCGCGGGCAATGTAATCCTGGTAAGCCGGAATGGCCACTGCGGCCAAAATACCAATGATCGCCAAAACGATCATCAGTTCAATCAGGGTAAAACCTTTCTGCATTTGATTTTTCATTTCATAATTCCACTTTTTAGGTGAGGAGTGGTGAATAAACGGGCAAGATCGGTGCCAGCGTTGCCGACTGGGCTTTGGTATCCGTGCAACACCCTGATGTGAGCGGGGTTGGGGGGTCGGGCCCTTTTATTTGCTAGACTGCTAGCGTGACACTGAAGGCGGATATGGCACTGTCTAAACAGTGCCAAACTGGCAAATGGCACACCATTCACTGTGCCAGCTGACACCTAAGGGCAAGAGATGAGCAGAGCGATTAATTTGGAAGCCGCTGACCAGGAAGCTGAGCGCCGAGATCTGGTTTCCATCCCAGAGGATGATTGGCAAGTTGCCATGGAGCGCTACAGGATCCTTGCATCCCTGGTAGGTCTGCCGTCGCGAACGGCGGCGCACGTCAAAGTGGTTGCGGATGAGCTGCTTGTCTCGGTGGCGACTGTCTATCGGTGGTTGGAGCGTGTTGAGCGATTCGGCTCGGTGAGCTGCTTGCTTCGCAAGCGTCGATTTGATGCCGGTGTTATACGGATGCCGCCATCACCATCCCAGTCCTCAATCGTAATCTGCCTGCTTACCATGCTGTCCTCACTCAACCTGAAAGATGATGCATCCTCACGCTTACAATACTGGACGGCCTGCGGAGCCATCGACATTCCCGACAGGTGATTTGAGCGTTGGACGAGACCAATCAAGTTGCACAGGTTGTGAGTGTTGCCTACAGGGTGGTGGCTGACGCGCTTGGCATTGTGGAATTCGATCAATCGCGACGGCCCATCCGCGCCAGCTGTATCAATTTGCGCAGCAGGCTGTTCAGACCTTTCCGGTTTCGCGTGTCAGGTTGGACCAGCAGGGTGTTCAAGTTGGTGCAGTGCCTACAGTCGATCTTTTATAGAGCACGAATTCATCAGCCCCTAGGCGTTGAGCAAGAGCCGTTGGACTTTCCGGTGAAACACCAGAAATGATTTATAAATAGGCAGGAAATGCAATTTACGTAAATTCTATGACGCTGACTACTGGCGAACTGCTTGGAATGCGTGTACCAATGCTTAAATTTCCAAGTGTGACCCTCGCCAGGTGAGCGATAACGCGTCCAGCAAGTCTTGCAGACGCATCCACTCTAGGTGCCTCAATGCTGATTTACGAGTGTTCTACGGGCAAAACTCTAGACATACATAGCACTGACAATTTCCTGTCCCCGCCGCAAGTGCGCTGGTCTCTGCCGCAGAGTCTGCCGGGCGCGCTCCTGTATAGCACGAGCTTCGATCCGACTCGCCTAGCGGACGAAGCCTTTGCCCACTATGCTGTCGAGCAGCCCGCTAGCATCCAGCGAGCGGCCGTCAAGCGCCGCGCGGAGTTCCTTGCTGGGCGCCTTTGCGCCCGCGCCGGCATCGCCCACCTCACTGGACGGGGCGAGACGCCTGGCCTTGGCGAGAGTCGCGCGCCGGTCTGGCCCGCCGGCCTCTGTGGCTCAATCACCCATGCCGGCGGCTGTGCTGCTGCGATTGTCTCCCGTTGCGCTGACTGGCGCGGCCTCGGCCTCGACATAGAAAATCTGCTAGGTGAGGAACAGGCTATCCAACTGGCCGCAGAGATTCTCACCCCTCGTGAGCTGCGACGCTTGGCCCCGCAGGAGGTGGCATTCGGCGTGACGCTGACTTTTTCGCTCAAAGAAAGCCTCTTCAAGGCGCTCTACCCGCTGACTGGCAAGTACTTCTATTTCGAACACGCCGAGCTGTTGGAATGGGGTGCCGATGGTCATGCTCGGCTACGCCTATTGACTGACCTATCCGCTGAATGGTGTAGCGGTCGTGAGCTCGACGGCCAGTTCGACCTAGAGGACGGGCACCTCATCAGCCTTGTAGCCGTTCCCACCTGAAAGCCGCCAACATAGGCGGAGTCTCACACTCGAACACTACCATCCGATTCGGGATGACAATTATAGGGGCCAGAATGAATCGCTCCTGGTTTTGTAGATATTTCTGGGCGCCTCCTTCTGGCCGAAAGCGGGTGGTGGTTGGCATGCCTAGGGGGCCGGGAGCAGTCTGCCAGAGTATGGTGAGTGTCGAGAAACTAGGGGCGATTCATACGTCGTATTTTCGGCTGAGCGCTCTCCAGTCGACTTCACTCGCTGCTCACACCGCGAGCTTTACGAGTGTGCTCAGAACTTTTCGCCTAATATTCTGGGTGGCCGGGCACTTACATCGTACCGTCAGGGACGTTTCGTCATATGCTTACCTAGTTCCTTACGAGTCAAGGTTTCGAATTCTCCAGCATTGTGAAAACTTAGATCAGATCTCGATCTTTGGGTCGGCACCAACGCGCCGGTGATACACCAAATGCTTTTTTAAAATGCTTCGTCATATGGCTCTGATCGAAAAATCCTGCTTCGACCGAGGCCTCAACCAGTGATTTTCCAGCAAAGATCGCAGACTTCACTCGATCTAGACGGCGCATCGTCAGGTAGCGGTGGGGACTTGTGCCGAAATAGACTCGATAATCTTTTGACAGACTCCATTTGTCCCGTCCGGTGCATTCGGCTAAGTCATCTAGGCTGACTGGCTGTTGGATATTGTCGTTCATGTACTCACGCGCTCTATCAGCTGCACTGAAGCAATTGGTTCCCTTAGCGGCGCGCTCACCACATACAGCCTGCAACGTAGTGAATAATTGGAAAATGGCGTCGTCTTCCTCCAGCGGATCGAGCGGGTCATCCAGTGCGGCAAGGATGTTATCTGTCACCGCAGCAAACCGAGGATCATTGGATATGCCCCCTTTCAGGAACGGAAGCGGTTTTCCGTGTAGGACCTGCTGGGCTAACTCTGGAGTGATATAGAGCATTTGGTAGCGAAAACCTGAATCGCTGCCAGCATGACCGTCATGCTCTTCATCTGGATGCAGCACCAGAGTTTCCCCTGGCAGACTGTTTCGATTCTCTCCCCGGTAGCGGAAACTCTGGACACCTGAAAGAGTGCGGCCAATGGCATAGGTGTCGTGACGATGAGGGTCAAAGCCGTGTGCGCAGAAAAAGGCCTCCAGTCGTTCGAGTTTGGAGGAGTGCGGCGAGTGTCTAACCCAGTCCTTGGGAGATGGAAACTCTATCATGGCCGGACTACCTGGCTTATTAATGTACCTGACATAGTGCTGATCCTTAGCTTGCTGGTGTAACGCCATCATAATGGGTCAGTATGAAGCTTTCGTCTACGGTACAAGCACTATAGATCCGGTAGTGTTACGACTTTCCAACAATAGATGCGCCTGTTCAGCCTCATTGAGCGCATATGTCGCCCCCACTCGAACGTTCAAACCCTCTCGCAACCATTGAAAAAACTCCAGCGCTGCGGCTTGCAGCGCAGCAGGGTCGCTGATGTAGTCGAAGAGTATAGGGCGACTGACTGTAAGTGACCCCGCGCGCGCCAACTCGGCCAAAGCGACGTTTACAACGGGTCCCGATGCATTACCAAAACTGATGAGATGCCCGCAGGATGCAGTGGCATCCAGCGAGGATCGCCAAGTGGAGCGGCCGACCGAGTCATAGACGAATCGCGCCCCCTTGCCACCGGTCAGGTGGCGGACTTTCTCAGCGATATTCTCCCCTGTGAGTACAGTTTCCCATGCACCCGCCGAACGTGCCTGCTCGGCTTTGGCTTCATTTGAAACCACGCCAATCAAGCGGACCCCCTTACTCCTGGCATATTGGCAGGCTAACAGCCCGACTCCACCGGCAGCGGCGTGAAACAGCACGGTATCACCGCTTTTCGGCCGACTGACCTGGTTGAATAAACAAAGGGTCGTGAGCCCCTTGAGCAATCCGCCCGCCGCGGCTGTGAAGCTGATGTCGTCCGGCAGGTGGACGAGATGGCGCTGATCTAAGCAATGGTGAGTGGAGTAGGCGCCCAGAGTCGATTGGACATAGGCGACCCGGTCACCCGGCTGAAACTGCTGCACATCCTCGGCACACTCGACCACCGTACCGGCCCCCTCTGTGCCCAGGCCCGAAGGCAATGCGGGAGGCGCATACAATCCGGAGCGAAAATAGGTGTCGATAAAATTCACACCTATCGCTTGATTGCGAACCCGGACCTGTCCGAGCTCCAAAGGTTTGAGCGTTAACGACTCAAATTCCAGCACGGAAGGTGAACCATGGGAGCGAAAGACTACTCGTTGCGCGTCGGTATCGTTCATTTGAATGCCGGGTAAGTCAGGTAGAGAGAGAAGGACAACAGCGATAACCCGATCAACTTCGGTACCCAGCGTTGCATGGCGTGGCTCGGTGCAGTCCGTACCACTTGCCCCAGCCATGCCCAGGCGAACCCTATCGGCACCGCGATCAAGAGGAAGGACAACAGAGCCCAACTGTAGAGTTCCGCCGTGTCATAAACTTCCCGTGGAAATACCACGGAGGCAAACAACAGCGCCTTTGGATTAAGTAAGGTTGCGGTCAACAGTGACCTAGAACTCACTGCCGGACGGTGGGACTCGCTCGCCAGCTGTTTCATCGAAGCAATGCGACAAGCCAAGAACGCCAGATAGGCCGCACAGAGCAGCCTCACTGCCGTGCCTATGCCCGAATAGCGTTCGGACAATGCAATGAGTACGAAGCCCCAAACGCTGATCGCAATGCTGTAGCCGAGCGCTTCGGTGGCGATCAGTGGCAATGTCCGGGCAGGACCGCACGTGTAACCGGAAGTCATTAGCAAGGTGTTGGTGGGACCTGGCATCAGAAGAATCAACGATGCACCTGTGGTGATATTGAGAAACACGTTAATGAAGTCCATTTCAAGGGCGATCCAATCGTAGTCACAAGGCGATGAAATCTCGGAGGGCGCCCAGAACTTTCGGTAAGTTCTGACGAACGAAAAAGTGACCTCCAGGGAAAACCTGTCGGACGAAGTTGCCAGTGGTCTTGCCCGACCACGCCTGCAACCCGGCGATCGGCACAGACGGGTCTTGGTCGCCGCCGATTGCAAGAGTCGGTATCGCCACCGGGTCGGCGTCAGCAAGATTAATGCTTTCGGAGAGCGTGAAGTCACTGCGCAAAGTCCTCAAGGCGATTGAGCGCAATCCGGGGTTAGCGGCGACTTCATCGGGGAGCCCTCCAAGCCCCATGATGTAGTTCATGAACTGCTCGTCGCTCATGGCTGATGAGCGCAGGCGATGCTCGGGCGCGGCTGAGCAGGCACACACAGTGAGTGAAAGTATCTCCGCGCTGGGATAAAACGCATCGCAGTAACTGGCAAATTTTTGCGCTATACCAGCGCCCAGGCTGTATCCGAACAGGTGAAAGGGCAGATCGAACAGGTCGGACACTGCATTTGCGAGTGGTGGCAGTAGGTCATTGATATCAGTGGTAAATGACTCGCTAAAACGCGACTCTCGTCCCGGTAACTGGATAGCGCAGACCTCGACCTGCGAACCTAGCATTGCTTGCCAGTCTCGATAGAACGAGGCACTGCCGCCGCCAAATGGAAAGCACAATAGGCGGCTTCGCGCAGATGGTTGAACTGTTCTTTGGAGCCACTTGCTCGATGGCGCACTACTCATCGCACGCCTCTACTGGCTGTTCAAAATAGGCGTTGCCATTCGCTTCAGACCAGTCATGCCTTCGTGGAGTAAAAACATCAAGGTCGACTGTGTCCTCCAGGCACTCGGCTGCATGCGGGACATTAGCCGGAAAGTGGAGAACATCCCCCGCGCACAATGTTGTGCTCTGCTCCATCTCCAAACCGTGAGTAAACCGGATCTTACCCTTGAGAATGTAAGTCATCTGTTCGTTAGGATGGCGGTGGTGCTTGACCACAGCACCGGCTTTCATGGTCAGCTTGACCATCATCAATTCGTCGCCGCTGATGATCTGACGCACGATCAAGTCACCCAACTGCTCTTGCGGGACGGTCCCCCAGTTGATCACAGGCTGTTGCTTAAGCATCTCAGAGTCCTTGAATGTGTATGTAGAAGTCGTAGAGCATGAAAGCTGCGCAGACCGCCAGCGCGATACCCATCAGTCGATTGAAGAAGTTGAAGTAAGACTCATTGGAGATTCGCTTGCCGAGTACGGCACCGAGCAGTGAATAGATACCCGGAGCCCCCGCACCACCCAGCGCGATCATGGTGGAGACCAGCGCGATGCTGGAGCCCGTGACATGAGCGGCGGGGAACATCACCGTCGTAATCGGCAACACCACCATCATCCCTTTCGGATTCAAGGCCTGGATGAGAAAACCGTTCCAGAACGTCAGAGGCTTGTCTGTCGGCTGACCTGCTGCCTCAGCCTTCCCTGGCAGAACAACGGTCGAGGTAAAAACCTTGAAGGCCAGATACAGGGTGTAAAGCCCGCCGATCAGCGCCAGATAAGGCAGCGCAGAACGCGAAATCAACGCCTCGCCGGTGTAACCAAAAATCAGGAACAGAGCGAACATCGCGCAACCGACCCCAATGAAGAAACCGACCGTGCGGCGAAACTGCCCGGTGAGTCCGGCGTTCAGTCCCATCACATTGACTGGACCTGGGCTGTACATGACGCTGAAGGCGTAGAGGAAAATTTCCATATCGTGATCTCCTACTTAGGCCGACTGCAGGCCGAACGTTGAAAGAATCGAGGTGTAGGCGGATTGGTCGATCACGTCGTCGTTGACGACCATCTGCTTCTGCCATTGGTAAAAGGTACGGAAGGCGGAGACAGGATCTCCCTGAACCAGCGCAGCGTTCACCTGTGCCGGCGGCAGCACTCCGTTCTCTCCTAGGCGCGCGGAAAGCTTCTGGCAACCGTTGAGAAAACTGTCGATCTGGTCGATCAAGGCCTTGCGAATTACCAGCACCTTTTCCGGTTCTTCGCCGACCAGCAGGGCAAGATCCACCGCCGGATCGCCGCCACTGCGACTGCCGGCATACTCGACGGATTCGAGCAGCGTCAGCGGGACAAACGCCTCAACGCCACCCAGATCGAAAATGAGCCCAGCAAGCACGCCGATGTTCTTTTTCTGGATCGATGCATCGACTTGCAGATGGTCGGGTCGATGCCTGACTGTGGTCACGGCCGCCTGGAAGCTTGGACTGAAGTCGACACGTACCGGCAACCCCTTCGCAGCTTCCTGATGGAACGTCCCGTATTGCGGACTCCAATACAGCTCTGCACGGTCCGACGAGGTCTGTTCGATACGGGCAATCGACTCGCCGGGAATGCGTCGGTCTTCGTGCAATCGAGCGCTACCTTTGCGAAGCAATACATTGACAGTGTCGTTGTGCACCTGCGAGGCAGGTTTTCCATCGAGCCAGCCGGTACGGATGGCAAAGCCCGTCTTGAGCACCGGCGGGATCGGCATCGAGTGCTCATCGACCTGCGCGTCGAGGGAGAGGCCGAAGCGGATCGGCAGGCCGACCCGTCTGGCGAACTCAAGGTCGGTCTTGTTGTGGGCTGGGTTGACCAGTACGGCACCTGTGCCGAAGTCGGGTTTGACCCAGTCCGCAACCCAGACGGACATCAGATCGCCTGTCAGCGGATTGCGTACATAAGCACCTGTGAAGTAATTGTCGGCGTCGGGGCGATCAGTCAGACGACGTGTGAACCAGTGATACTTGTGCACCGCGATGGCACAGGCTGCCGTACAGGAGCTCCAGTCAGTAACAAAAACGTCGATGGACTCTTGCGAGTCGAACATCTGCAACGAGCAGATTGCCCCTTGGGACTGACGCACGGATTTTCGGATTTTCGAGACGATCTTCTCCGACCAGAACGGAATCTGGGTGGAAATCTGCACTGTGGCGTCGCAAGACGGACCGTAGAACGCCTCGAACGCGCCATCTTCAAGCGGGTTGAAGTGCACCTGACCATTTTCCAGGAGCCGATTCAGGTGTTGGGCCGCCTCAATCTTGTCGGCATTGACAGGGACACATTGGGTCGCTCGGCTCATGAAAGCGGCAAATAGCGAGCCGCGTTTGAAGGTCAGGTCGGCAGCTTCGCCAGTTTGCGGCTGCTCCAACAACGCGAAAGTTCTCATGTTCTTGTCTCCAAATCGGGTGGCCCACTCAGTCGACGTGGGCCGCCCGGGGTTAGCCCGCTTGCTCGGTCAAAGTCAAGTGAATCGCCTTGCTAAGGTTGATCACGGTAGGATTGCGGAACAGCGCTTCCATGTTGATGTGGACTTTCAAATTCTCATGCAATTGACGCTGGATCTCCGCCATCATCAGAGAGTGTCCACCGACATCGAAGAAGTCCTCGTCCACCTTCAGATCCGGGTAATCGAGTACCTCGGCGCAGATTTTGTGAATGGCGTTCAGCATGGGGTTTTCTCCTCTGCCTGAGAGAACGAAAACATCTGATCGAGGTTGTTGGTATTGCGGATTTTGTTGTGATCGTAAGTGTCCGTGCCGGACACCAGCACCGTCGCATAGTCCGCCAGGCCAAACGTTTCGCCATGCGCGTTATAGCTCTTGAGATCCGGATAGACTCGCACGTGAGTGGGAACGTAACGGCCAGAAATTGCCAGTCGGGTCTGCCGCTCCGTGGAGTTGTTATGAGAAGCGTGAGCACAGGATGCGGTGAAGATCACGCACTCACCGGCTTGCAATTCCATGTCCACCGGGTTTGCACTTTCCGGATCCCAAGATGGATCAACCTTAAATTCGGAAAAGTCGTAGCCGAAGAAGCCGGTATCGGTCTGAGTGTGCCGGTAATCGCCGTTGCGACCGGTGGAGACGCTTTTCTTTTCGTCGTAGTAGAACTTCTTGTGCGAGCCCGGCAGGAAGCGCATGCACGCAGTTTCCTTGGTCGCAGGTGTGAACGCGGTCCACACGGTCAAATCGATGTAGGCGTTCCAGTCGGTCTGGGTCGGTACAATTAGGGGGCTACCGTCGGTGTAACTGTAGTCACGGACCTGGTGCCATTCAGTACCCCGGCCTCCAGGGAACTTGGCGAACCATTCCGAACGCCAGCACAACAGGTCGGCGCCGAGAATTCCGCGAAGGTATTTCAGAATAGTCGGGTGCATGATGTGCTTGGACAATTCGGGAATATCGAAATGCCGGTCATAGTTCATGTTGTTGTTATAAAGAATGTGCGAGCGGTCATGGTTGGCTGCCCGTAATGCACGAAGGATCTCTGCCGCCTCATCCGGTTCGTACAGCTTGATCGGACCGATGAAGCCATTTTTTTCGAAGAACTCAATATCCTTCTGTATGTCGTCAGTGATGACGGCGCTTGCAGGTAATCCGGTCGTAGCAGAAATTTTCTGGTCCATTTGTGTCATGTAATGCTTCCTTTTTTGGATGATGCGGTAGGCTTTTTTCAGACCATACCCAACAGGGCCTGGCGATTAATTTTGCCGTTCTGGGTCAGTGGGAACTGTTTGCAGGCCACATAGCGCCGTGGGTGCATATGGCGGGGCAGAAGACTTCCGAGCCGGTGGCCGATTTCACGAAGCGCAGGCAGTTCGTCTGCGGTCGCCACGAAGGCGGTGAGTTCAGGATCTTGGCCAGCGACGGTCTGGGTATTCAAAACAATTGCATCCTCAACCGCCGGCAATACATTGCGGACCCCATTCTCGATCTCGGACAGGTTCACGAGCATGCCGCGGATCTTAATCTGGTTATCCCGTCGCCCCAGACAGATCGACTTGTCATCCGAGACGCGTCGAGCGTAATCCCCGGTGAAGTAGGCGCGACAAACAACGCCATCAATGGGCACGTCCCTGAAGCGTTCTGCCTGCAGAACGGGGTTGTTCAGATAGCCTCTGCCGACACCCATGCCGGAAATCACGATCTGGCCAACGCCCCCCATGACGACCGGGCGATCCTCCTCATCAAGAATGTCTACGCGGCAATTGCCGACGGGACTGCCCATAGGAATGCCCTCGGCCAGATAGGCCTGGTAGTCAGACATGGTGTAAGACGTCGCAACATCCGTGCATTCAGCAACGCCGTACTGGTGGATGAGGTTGCATGCGGGGCCTTTTTTCCGGGCCCAGTCCATCACTCGTGCAGTTGCTAGTGTCTCGCCGCCGATAAACAGATGCCTTAGCGTCGCTAGGCGATCTCCATCCTGACCAGCCTGGATGATCAGGTAGAGCGAGCTCGGCGCTAAGTGAATGCTGCGGATCCGATGACGCTCGATGATATCGACAATCTCGTAGCCATCGAACACGGAACTGATCGTGAGTGAAATTGCCGCCCCGCAATACAGCGGCGTTATCAGGCTGCGCTGGGAAATATCGAAACCGAATGCCGAGACCAGGATGCCGCTGGCCTCTTGGTCGAGGCGATATTCGCGGACATGCCAGTCGATCAGATTTGCCCAGCTGCGATGAGTAATGGCCACCGCTTTGGGAATGCCAGTGGTGCCCGAGGTGAACACGGTGTAGCAAAGATCGTCCTCACGGACAGTCGAGGCGAGAGCTCCAGCCACCGGGGCTTCTGCCAGTTGCCGACGCAAGGATTCGATCTCAGCGACCGCCAGAGGCATTTCCTTGAGAATGTCGGTGGTCTTCGTTGAAGCGAAAATAAGCTTGAGATTCGGCAGTTGCTGAATCATCAGCGTCAGTCGAGAGGCTGGATTGGCTACATCCAGCGGTACATACGCGGCACCGCACTTGAGAATGCCGATAATGCAGACCAGCGTCGACACGGACGGCTGGAAAAAAATCCCGACCAGATCCCCCGCCTTAATCCCTTGGGCGGACAGATAGTCAGCAAGGGCGTTAGACTCGCAATCCATCTGTGAATAGGTCAATGTTTCGAATGCACTGCGTACGGCGACAGCATCAGGCGTTTCAGTCGCCCAATAAGCTACCTTTTCATGAATCATGGGCGAGCGAGTGTCCTGCTTATCAATGACAGCCATCGATTAAATTCCTGAAGTGGGGATCAGTTGGCGGTGGAAAGTCTGACCGCGGTCTCGACGATAATGTCTTCCTGTCCAGCCACTAACCTGCGTTGACCCAGCAGTTGATAGAGTTCAAATTCGTCCACTCTAAATTGCTCCGCTGCGCGTTTTATATGTGGCGCGAACCCAGAGAACAGGCCGTGAATGCCACTGGCGATATTGGCCGCGCCAATGTGTGGTGTCAGGCAATCCAGATAATGTTCCGAGGTGTACGCCAACCCGGCGACCGCTTCAAATGAGCATTGAGTCCGATACCCCAAGCGATTGAGCACTGCGATCAGGGGCTCAAGTTGAGTATTGCCAGCTCCGGCGCCAAAACCCTTGATACAAGCGTCCAGCAATTGAGCTCCCTCCTCGACAGCCGCGATGGAGTTCGCAACAGCCATGCCCAGATTGTTGTGCGCATGGAAGCCCAGTTTCGTCTCAGTCAACTGCTGTATTGCCTGGATCCGCCAGCGCACATCGTCAGGAGTCAGATGACCTGCGCTATCCATGAGAATGACCGCATCGGCACCGTAGCCCGCCATTAGCGATGCTTGTTTGGCAAGTACATTGGGCTCAGCCATGTGGGTCATCATCAGGACGCCATATACGGTCTTGCCCTGATTCTTGACGAATTCGATATAAGAGGCGGTGATGTTGGCTTCGGTGCAGTGAGATGCAATACGGAAGACATCAACGCCGACTTCGATTGCAAGTTCAAGGTCTGTCGATTTGCCCAGCCCCGGGATGAAGTGAACACCCAGCCGTCCATGCTGGATCGCCGCTCTGGCCGTCTCAAGCATTTGCCGGTCGTCGATGCTACTCACCCCCAGCAGCGCCGAAGAACCTCCAAGTCCGTTACCATGCCCCACTTCAATTATGTCGATGCCAGCGGCATCGGCCTGCTCGGCATACTGACGAATCTGGTCTTTTGAAAGCTGGTGCCGGACGGCATGGTTGCCATCGCGCAAAGTACAATCAGTAATAGTGATCATGCGGCGGTCCGCTCCCAGCAAGCAGAATGGAATTCGGCGACGGCAATAGCTGCGCAGTTAATAATGTCAAGATTACCTGCGTACGCGGGAAGGTAATCACCGCTGCCTCGCACCGTTACGCTCATGGTCAGGTGGCCCTTCGACTCAATGGGCTCTAGAACCATCTGGTAACCAGGCACGTATCGTTGAACGCGGGCAACCATCTGCCTGACACTTGCCCGAACCTTCTCGATGCATTCATAGCTGCCCTTGGCGAACACCGTCGTCTGCATGTCGATGCCGGGTTTGGCCGGGTTAATGTTCAGAATCGCCTTCGCCATACCAGCGCCGCTGAAGTGCCGCAATGCTTGCTCGGTGGTCAAAATGTACTGGTTGATGTTCTCCCTAGTCGCCATGCCGGCGCTGTCCGATGCGATTGTCGACGCGACCTCGATGTACTCCAGGGACTGGAACGATTGTGAAATCGCATAGGCCAATGGAACGCTTGCCTGGCCGCCGCACGTGACCATATTCACATTGCGTTCGTTGGCGATGCTGTCCAGATTGATCGACGGCACGCAGATCGCACCGACTTTCGCCGGGGTCATGTCGATTGCTAACAGGTTGGCTTTACGAAATACCTGGTCGTTAATTCTGTGCGATTGCGCAGAGGTCGCGTCGAAGACAATGTCGATCTCGTTGCCGTGCCGAGCCAAAAACTCAATGCCATCGGCCGAAGTTGCAATGCCCAGCTCGCAGGCCATAGCCAAACCCTCGCTATTCGGACTTCGTCCTATCACCATACTCAGATCGAGATGATGAGAACGCATAACCTTGTACATCAAATCTATCCCTATGCTTCCCGATCCGATGATCGCGGCACGTTTGCGAGGAATTGCTGATTCCATTTTCTGACTCCTGTCCTGACATCCTTTGCCACTACCTCGCTCGGAACCCTATTTGCTCGAAGGCCCCTAACCCGTTTAGAAACCATAAGCTAGGCACTCAGAGCTTTGCTTGTACGTTCTTGGGTTCAGGAAAAAAACTTAACGAAATTTGCCAATGCGGTATAAGCCCAAACTTGGTAGGTTGGCCCATGCCATCTGTAGGATTCATCAACGACTTCGAAGTAGGTGAAGGTGCGCTAGGCTTCCACGCTAGGGTCGGCAAATCTTCTCCGCACCAAAAGCGCTGCATTACATCGCGGCCATCTTCGGTCAAATTTGACCGCTTCGCGCTTCACCTAAAACTGTGGACTCACCACCCACCGCATTCTGTGTGCGCGCACACAACCTAGCTCCACCTCGGCGACTGTGACCTGGACGGTCAAATTTGACCGTCGATAGCAGGCTGGGTTTTCGGGTGGATAAGGGGATACCCCAGAGTTGTGGGCGCGCCCACAGATGGAGAAAGCATTGTCTGGCCAGGGTGACGGTCAAATTTGACCGCTCCGCACCCCACCTGAAACTGCCAATTCGGCCGTTGCAGTCGGCGTGATGAAGCTGTGTTGATTCCATCGACATTGCTTCAACCTATGTCGATTTAATGACGTTTTATCGACATAGGTCATCGTTCCAAAGCTGAGTTGGCGAAAAAAGCGGAACAACCACCGTCATGTATAGTTTTCTCAATTTTCTATGCATATCCGTGCCGACATATATAGAATATTGGCTTTTATACATACAGAACTATCGACACCTATAGAAAACAGCCAAACCGAGACAATCACGATGCCAGACCTGAAACCACTGCCTCTTAAGAATATCGAGCATTATGAAAGCCGTGCCGTGCTGAAAAAGACCGCAGAAGCTCACCGCTACCTGGCTGAACTCAAAGGCGTTGCCGCCACAATTCCGAACGAAATTATCCTGATTAACACGCTGACACTGCAAGAAGCTAAGGACAGTTCTGAAATTGAGAACATCGTGACAACACACGATGAAATATACAAAGCAAACCTGTTTACGGAAGCGGTTGCCAACCCTGCTACGAAAGAGGTCCAAGATTACGCCCATGCTTTGCAGGAAGGCTTCCGGGTCGTCAAAGCACAAAAGTTGATTCGCTTACACGATATTCTCGACATGCAGCAGTATCTGGAAAAGAACAACGCTGGCTTTCGCAAGCTGCCAGGCACCGACCTGAAAAATGCTCGCACCGGCGAGACTGTTTATGCGCCTCCCCAAGAAGCGGCTGAAATTGAAGAGATGATGGGTAACCTGTTGACCTACATAAATGATGACGAACAATGTGATGCGGATGTTCTGGTTAAAATGGCCATCATTCATCACCAGTTCGAGAGCATTCACCCTTTTTACGACGGCAATGGTCGAACCGGGAGAATTCTGAACATCCTGTATCTGGTCGCCAAAGGCCTGCTAGACCTTCCTGTGCTTTACCTAAGCGGTTACATCATCCGCAGCAAAGGTGAATACTACTCGCAATTACAGGATGTTCGTGACACCGGCAACTGGGAGCCCTGGCTGCTGTATATACTGGAAGGCATATCTCAAACCGCACAAACAACCATTCAACTAATTCATAAAATCAGAACGCTGATGCAACAGTACAAGCATCGTATGAGAGATGAGTTACCAAAAATCTACCGCCAGGAATTGCTAAACAATCTATTCAGTCACCCCTATACCAAAATCGAGTTCGTCATGAATGAGCTGGGCGTCGGCCGCATCACAGCCACAAAATATCTGGACCAACTGGTTGAGCACGATTTTCTTCATAAGGAAAAAATCGGTCGCGCGAACTACTACATCAATCGGCCTTTATGTTCTTTGCTGATCGAACACGCCTGAAACTCTTAACCTCTTATTTGCTGGAACCACCATGACTATGTTCTGGCTAAGACAAATAAATATTCGGAGCCTGCCCGTTTCCAAGAAGGTAACATCGCATACCAACTTCCTGCATCATGGGTGTGGTTTCGAGCAGAAGAACTCTCAGCCACGAGATAGAGATCAGCAATCGTCGCATCGATTTCGTACCGTGCTCCGGGGCCAAAATTCAGATTCGCTGACGTGCTGGTCAGTGCCCGCATATCCTTTTGATAAATTCGCGCAGGTGTTCGCTTCCGAACTGCTTCGCTATTCAAATAGTTAGTTTTAAAAAAGTACCGAAACTGCGCCAATGTCGGGATAGCCGATTCTGTAGCAGTCG
>Ga0314774_1001145_pt1 | contig 17834 bp, 15 predicted proteins | sample MetaGCBIA2018_FD_204515 | JGI IMG/M metagenome (GOLD analysis project Ga0314774, IMG submission 204515) | Cryopeg brine microbial communities from Beaufort Sea near Barrow, Alaska, United States - CBIA 2018 | ecosystem: Environmental > Aquatic > Marine > Coastal | place: USA: Alaska | collected...
CGGTTGATTTAAGTCGTACTCATAACGAGAATCTAAGGCAACCAACGTGATTGGCATTGAGGAGATCATTTCACCTGTGAAAGGACTCTCTTCATAAAGTCTTTCGCTGTCTGATAAAACACACTTTTTTGCTAAGTCTTTGCGTAATTGGTGACCGTTATGAATCGCTGTGCAGACAAAAAAACCATAGTCTTCAATTTTGATTTCAAAGGACTCTTCAATCACTGCGTGAAAAAGTAGACCTTTTTTAATGGCTTTAAGACAAGCCTTTTCGGAGAGTTTAAGCATCATTGTTGACCTTAGAGAATCTGAATTTTCGAGAGTGTAGATGTTTTTTAATATGTGTGACGGTTACGTTCAAATCGGTTATTTTAATCAGCGAATCCGTATCGTCAGACGGTGTATTCTTGCCAAGCGTGCATTAAAAATAAAATATCCATACGTTTCTTTCAGCAATTTTGAGCGCTCTAAAAATTGAAGTTTACCTGAAAATAAGGGTTTGCAATAGATAAATATAACGTAAATCAGGATGAATACACTTGATTAGATGAACGCTCTTGAATATAGGACATTGCGTTCGTATACGGGGGGAAGCGACGACTCGGCTGAGTTTCCTCAGCCAAGTGTTATGTCGTGTTTTTTAGGGACGTATGACTCGGACAACGTTAATAGGTTGGAATATCTTCAGTCGGATAGGGCAAAGTACTGTCGTCCGACATCTCTTCATTAAAATCATATACTGACGTTGCCGCAACCGAGCTACGCTCGAATTGAGCAATATGGAAAAGTGCTTCACCTTCATTGACTAAGGGCATTTTCATCTGTCCTATCACGATGCCATTGGCTGAGGAGTAGACTTTCATCTCACTCTCTCCAAATGGGTCTGAAACTACGCCCATCAGGGTGATATCAGCAATGACTCGCGCACCATCCTGAACCACCGAACGAAAGATGCCACTGTGAGGTGCTCGAATCCAAGCACTGGAACGCGCAATGACAGGTGGTTTAGTGTTCGCGACCAATTTACGTGATTTGGGCAACATCTCTAGCTTACGCATGACGTTAATGATGCCGCGTACACCTGCTCGAATAGCGGTTTCATCAAATCGTAACGCTTCTCCAGCTTCGTAAAGGAGAACGGGTATGTTACGTTTAACAGCGGCCGCACGTAAGGAGCCGTCTCTTAAATCTGAATTTAGCATTAACGGTGCCGCAAAGGCTTCGGCTAAACTCATGGTCACTTCATCATCTAGATTAGCGCGAATTTGTGGCAAATTAGAACGGTTAATAGCGCCCGTATGGAGATCGATTCCATGGGTGGATTTTTTCACCACTTGATTTAAGAAGAGGTGGGCCATTCGACCGGCAATGGAGCCTTTTTCTGAGCCTGGAAAGCTACGATTCAAATCGCGTCTATCCGGTAAGTAACGAGTGTGATTGATAAAGCCATGTAGATTCACAATGGGTACGGCAATCAAGGTGCCTTTGAGACGGCTTAACGTTTTCACTTTGAGTAAACGGCGAATAATCTCGACGCCATTCAGTTCATCACCATGAATGGCTGCACTGACAAATAACACTGGGCCAGCTTGCTTGCCACACAATACCTGTACAGGCATGGTGAGTTCACTGTGGGTATATAGCTTTCCCACCACTAAATCGACTGTCTTACGTTCACCTGGCAAAATCGTTATGCCACCGATCGTAATGGACTTGTTTTTTGTGTCCATAAAATATCTCCGCAGCCCTTTCCTAACCTTTGCCTTTAGTACGTGTGTTATTGGGTTTGGCATTCTTTTCAATAAAGTCAATGACCATGCCTGCGATATCTTTTTGGGTGGCACCTTCGATACCTTCTAAGCCAGGTGAAGAGTTGACTTCCATGACCACAGGCCCGTGATTCGAACGTAGTAAATCCACACCACAGACATTCAGTCCCATGGCTTTTGCGGCATTGATTGCGGTTGCTCTTTCAGCCGCTGTAATCTTCACCAATGAAGCTGAGCCACCTTGGTGAAGGTTAGAACGGAACTCGCCCTCTTTACCTTGACGTTTTATGGCTGCAATGACCTTGCCACCGACGATGAAACAACGGATGTCGGCGCCACCCGCTTCTTTGATAAATTCTTGGACTAAAATATTGGCCTTCAAACCGTTAAATGCCTGAATAACACTGGAAGCGGCAGCGTGCGTTTCAGCTAAAACGACTCCGACACCTTGAGTTCCCTCAAGCAGTTTAATAACGACTGGCGCACCACCGACCGTTGCTAGAAGGTCATCGACGTCATCTGGAGAGTGTGCAAAACCGGTGACGGGTAAGCCGATGCCTCTGCGAGACAATAACTGCAAACTTCTCAGCTTGTCACGTGAACGCGAAATAGAAACAGACTCGTTTAAAGGGTAGACGCCCATCATTTCAAACTGACGTAAGACGGCCGTACCGTAAAATGTAACAGAAGCGCCAATGCGTGGAATTACTGCATCAAAGCCCGACAATACTTCACCTTTATAGTGAATGGTAGGGTGTACTGAGTTAATGTTCATATAACACCGTAAGGCATCAATGACACGTACTTCGTGTCCTCGGGCTTCAGCGGCTTCGACGAGACGACGGGTTGAATAGAGTTTAGGCCCTCGCGATAAAATTGCAATTTTCATTGTTTCTTTCCTTGTAAATAAGATTTGCCGGGGTCGACAATGAAATGCCCTTTTCTTAAAGCAGTTCGACCTAATAGCATATTAAATTTCATGGTGTCACGATCTGTCAGTGACACTTGTATTGGATAGTGACTTTCGCCAATTTCCAGCATGGTTTCGATAAAAAATCGTTCAGAAACATTCCCACTGGAGTCCGTTACTAATCGCTTATCCATCACTCTAGCTTCGCAAAGTTGGATTTTGCTTAAATCCGTTTCATCAACATGGACTGAAAAACGTACCCACTCTAGTCCACCGCTTTCAAAAGCATCTACCTTAAATGCATGTAATGCGGAATTTTTGGCACCCGTATCGACTTTACATTGCATGATTGGAATGCCTATTTCAGGTAATCCAATCCACTCTCTCCAACCCACCAATTTTTTCATAATGGCTCTTTCTGTTTAAAGTTAAGTTAAAATTAGCAATGTTGCCAATCCTAAGAAGGACATAAAGCCAACCACATCGGTGACAGTGGTTAAAATAACCGCTCCTGACAGTGCCGGGTCAATATCCATTTTTTTGAGAACTAACGGTACGGCAATGCCAGCCATGTTCGCAATCGTCATATTGATTAGAATCGCTAAGGTGATCACGATACTGATCATTAAGTCATTGAACCATAAGTGGGCAATCAAGCCAACAACAAGTGCCCAGACCAGACCATTCATGAAACCTACCCATACTTCTTTATTGAATAACCACCAACGGTTATTACCCCCAATTTGCCCCATGGCGAGTCCACGGATGACAATGGTTAGGGTCTGGCTACCCGCAATGCCGCCCATGCTGGCGACGACAGGCATTAATACCGCTAAGGCCACAACTTGTGATAATACAGCCTCAAATTGGCCAATCACATACGCCGCTAAAAAGGCCGTAGCTAAATTGATACCAAGCCAAATACCACGACTTTTAGCACTGGTCATAATCGGTGCAAACAGTTCTACATCATCACTTACCCCTGACATACTCATCAGCGTATTATCAGAGTCTTCACGGGTAATTTCCATGATGTCTTCAATATTTAACTGACCCACGAGTAGGTTGCACCCATTAATCACTGGAGCAAAATGCAAACCTTTAGAACGTAAAATGGCCGCTGCATCATGAATATTCATTTCATCCAATAGGGTCACCGACTGATGCATGAACTCGGAGACTAAAGCGTCTTGGTTTTGTTTGACCAAATCAACCAAGCTTAAAGAACCGGTCAGACGGTTATCTTTATCTGTGACCATAACTTCTTGGGTTTGTTCATCCAGTAAGTGTTTAATGCGAATAAAGCGTTGTACTGTTTCTAACGTGACATCTTCTTTGACATTAACGGTCTCGGGATCCATGTAGCGACCGACAGCATCTTCTTCATAGGCGTGTAACGTCTGCACGTATTCACGTGTGCTCTCGTCTAAGTTACCAATGACTTCTTCTTTAACGGAGTCATGCACCGTATCCAAGATTTCTGCAATGTCCTGAGCGGCTAAATCTTTTGTCAGTTCAGAGACTTCCGCAGACTGCATTTCCGACATTAAGCTAGTACGGACTTCCTCATTAACCTCGACCAGTACTTCACCCCTAATGTCCTCAGGGACACACTGCCAAATCTTTTCACGATTATAGGGTGGGAAGGATTCGAGTAATAATGCAATTTCACTGTCGATTTGATGGGAGAGAAACTCACAAACCAAAGCCTGATTATCTTGCTCGATTAGAGCTTGCAGATGAAGCAACTTCTCTTCTGAAGACTGCATGTTTTCTTCATTTTGACTCATAGAATTTCTCTTTATTCTTTATCGGCTAAGGCTTCAGAATCGACCATTTCAAAGGTTTCTTTCAGACGTTGTACGAACACCGTTTCTGGTCGATGGTGATGAATTGTCGTCACTTTAAAGACCCATCCTTCATGCTCAACACTGTCGCCTTTTTCAGGAAGACCATTCAGTCGCATCATAATCAACCCTGATAGGGTGCTGACATCCATGGATTCTAAAAATTTGATATGGGTGAGTTTTTCAAAATCATGCAAGGCCATCAGGCCATTAACTTCAAAACCTTGGTAGATATCAATGGCATCTTGCGCTTCTTGTATAGCCGCTTCGTCTTCATCCAGTTCATCTGCAATTTCACCCACAATCTCTTCAATAAGGTCTTCCATCGTGATAATGCCGGCAAAGGCTCCATGCTCATCAATGACAAAAGAGATATGGTTACGCGTCATGCGCATTTCATCAAATGCTTTTTGTAATCCCATCACTTCAGGCATAATCCCGGCAGGGCGAGCCATTTCCCTTAATGATTCTGAACTGACGATTTCATCATTTAATATTTTAAGCGTTAAATCTTTGAGCAGTAAAAAGCCAATTACATTGTCTAAAGAGCCTTCAATGAGCGGATAACGTGAATGTCCAAGTCGTTTAATGATATCGATGGTTTCTACCCAAGGAGCGTTGATATCAATGCAATCCACCTTGTTACGTGACACCATAATGTCGCGGGCAATACGGGTGTCGAATGCAAACATATTTTGGATCATGCCGGCTTTAGAGTTATCCATTTCGCCATGCTCTGAAGAGGCATCAATTAAATCGCTGATCTCTTCAACACTGAAAATCTCATCATGGGACGCTTCCTTAACCCCAAGTTGTTTTAGAATGGCAGAAGCGGCCCAGTTTAAAGCTTTAGTGAGCGGATAGCTTAAAAGATAGAAACCATGTAAAGGGATGGCTATCCATAAAGAAACGGGTTCAGGCTTGCGAATGGCATAGGTCTTCGGTACTTGTTCACCAATCACGATGTGCAAGGAGGAGAAGATGACAAAACCGACAATAAAGGCGGTAATGTGTAGAGCTTCTTCAGAGATGCCTATAGAATGGAATAGAGGTTCAAGTAGCTTCGCGACAGCAGGTTCACCTACCCAACCTAACCCAAGTGAGGCCATGGTAATGCCGAGTTGGCATGCCGCCAAATAGGGTTCAAGATTGTGTTTAATCGTTAACAGTAACTTGGCATTTAAACCGTCTTCTTTTGCTAAGGTTTCAACTTTGGACATGCGAATTTTAACCAGTGCAAACTCAGCCGCAACGAAAAAGCCATTGGCGACGAGCAAAAGCACGATGATGATTAAACTTGTACTGCTTTCCATGTGAAGTTCCTTTAAACTAAAATAATAAGTTGAGACATTGTGCAAAGATCCCAATTTAGGTTAATTTGGTAAATTAGGCGTGTCGCACGATTACCAATATACCTATTTGAGACGTTGTAAGTTCAAAAAGTCACTATTGTTGTGACCTTTTTATTAAAAGTACACTCTAAAAGGTTTAAATGATAGACAAAACAGTAACGGACCTTGAGTTAGTTAAACAAGTCCAAAAAGGGCATCCACACACGACAATGGCATTTGAAAGCCTGGTAAAACGACATGAACAGAAGGTTTATGCCCTCTGTTACCGATATCTTGGGGATGATAGCCTTGCAAGAGATGTATCTCAAGAAACTTTTCTAAAAATTTTTCAACAGATAAAAACGTTTAGAGGAGAGGCACAATTTTCTACCTGGTTATACCGTATTGCTTTGAATCATTGCCATACTCAGTACAAGAAAAAAGGCCTCAATTACGAATCCTTAGATGATTGGTTAGATGATTTACAGGTATCGGTTCAGCCTGATTGTGCTGACGAAGCGGATTGTATTCAATACTGCCTTGAACAGCAAGAACAACAAGAGCGGGCTATAATGTCTATGCGTTTTAATGCCGAGTTATCGATACAAGAAATCGCTGAGATATTAAACATTAAGTTGAGTGCGGCAAAAATGCGACTGTATCGCTCGATAGAATCCTTTAAAAAATATTATCAGGCATTTTGTAAATGACAAACTCATCCAAGGCTCAAGACGCCAAGTTAACGTCGCTGTTAAGTTTAGAAAACGAACCCCACAAAACAAGTGAATCACGTCAGCAAGGAATTATGCAAGGCGTTCGCTGGTTGGTTACTTTACAAGCCCTCGTTAGCCTCTATCTTACGGTTTTACCAGGCGTATTCATCAATATATTATCAACTGTAGTGAAGCCAGATAAGGATCCTAAAAATGGAAATTAATCACGTGAAAGACAAATTAAGATTTACTTGGGATGGTTTTGTGGAAGGGTTTTATAATGTTGCACCCGACCTGATGGTTGCATTGAGTATGTTGCTGATAGGACTGGTGGTCGCTTTTGTTGTTAAAAAATTAACCTTCAAAATTTTAAAGAAATTGAAGCTAGATTGTGCCGCAGATCGTATAGGGTTAAGTGGCAAACTGAAAGCGATCTCAATCAAACAAACACCATCGATGCTCGTTGCCATGCTCTTCTTTTGGCTGATTCTGTTTTTCAGCTTTATAACTACGGCAGACTACATTGGCTTAACGGGGTTTAGTGAAGCGTTAACCAGAATTGCTTTATATATCCCCAGCGTAATGGCCGCAATTGTTATTCTTGTGGTCGGGTTTTTAATTGCTCACTTTGCTCGCATCGCGACAAAATCTGCGCTTATGCATATCATTCCATCGGTGAGCCGTCTCATTGCAAACTTTGTCTACGGTCTGTTTGCAGTGGTCATTGTTTTAACGGCAATAGAGCAATTGTCGATTGATACCTACTTAATACAGATGGTGGTATTAATTAGTTTCGGTGCTTTTGCGGTGGCCATTACCCTATCCGCTGGACTGGGAAGTCGACACCAAGTACAAAAACTGTTGGCGGGTTATTATCTAAAAGATCAGATTAACATTAATCAAACTATTACGTTTGCAGGCACAACAGGGAAAGTACTCGCTTTTAATGCCGACAGTGTCGTGATTGAAACTGAGGCTGGCAAAATGGTGATTCCTAATGATCAATTGCAAGACTCCGTTTTACTGATTCATCCCGTCACCAAATAGGAATTTATCCGATGATAGATTCTTTTCAGTTAGAAGCGCTCTTTTACTCAGATAACCCAATGATTGCTGCTTTCACGACCTTAAGTTTGGCTTTAATGATTGCGGTGATCGTAAATTATTCAATCAAGTGGATTCCGTTGGTTTGGGCCCATAAAAGAAGAAGGGTCGCACTGGCATTTAGTTTAAATACGATTCGATTTCCAATCAGTGCCACCATTATTTTAATCGGAGTGAATACCGTTTTAGGATCTTGGGACTTGCCTAACACCTTAGAACACAGCCTACCAGGTCTGGTTACAACGATTAATATCATTGTTTGGGGACAATTTTTATATAGAGCTTCTCAATACAGTCTTAAAAATCTCAGCCAACAGTATATTGAAGGTTCATTGATCCGTCCGCAAACCCTGCCGTTGTTAGACAACGTTTCAGCTGTACTGATTATTCTTGTCATATTGTATCTACTCTTTATTACCTGGAATATCGATATGACCGCATGGTTAGCATCGGCGGGTATCATTGGTATTGCGATTGGTTTTGCCGCCAAGGATTCGATTGCAAACTTACTTTCAGGCGTGTTTATCTTGGCGGATTCGCCCTATAAAATTAATGACTATATCGTGATCGATTCCGGAGAACGTGGCAAGGTCACGCATATTGGCTTGCGTTCGACTCGTATCTTAACGCGAGATGATCTTGAAATTAATATTCCTAATGCCATTATTGCTAACGGTAAAATCGTCAATGAATCTTCTGGGCGGCATATTAAGTCGAGAACGCGGATTGCAGTCAGTGTGGCCTATGGCTCGGATATTGATCAGGTGAAAGCGCTTTTAATGGACGAAGCGGTTAAGGAATCGCAAATTTGTGATGATCCTGAGCCAAGAGTCCGCTTCCGTAGCTTTGGGGCTTCTGGTCTAGAGTTAGAATTACTGGTCTGGATTGATGATCCTGAAATTAGGGGACGGGTGAGGGATAGCTTAAACTCTAGCATTTACAAACGTTTTGCAATAGAAGGCGTTGAAATACCTTACAGCAAGCATGATTTGTACATCAAATCCTTACCGACGACTGAAGCTTAATATGGTCAAAAAAGAGCATTTGTAGAGTCATGTAAATGCTATGTTTTTAGCTTATTTTCAGTATTTTTTTGATAAATTTACTTTGGAAAAGCGAGTAAAAATGAGCAACTATTCACATTGATATTCTTCAATCGTTGGGTTTTTCGGCATCAAAAAAAACTAGCCGTGGAGTCTTGCCGCATCGGAGAACCTCTGCCTAAAATAGGCCTTAAAGTTCCGTGTTATAATCATGAGTCTATTTTGTGGCGTACGGTCACTTTAACTACATCTAAGATGATGTTCATTAAAAAGAGACATGTTATGAAAAATATAATTTTTGTTTGCCTAATGGCGAGCATATTGCCGTTGCCTTCTATGGTCGTTGCCGGAACGAAAGTTCCGGATTTTAGCCACTATAACGATGTGAAAAAGAAAAAAATTGCCTTCTTTGAATTCATGCTGCCTTATATCAAAAAATCGAATGCTGAAATCAAAAAAACGCGAGGTTTTTTACAAGCTCTTTCTGCAAATCAACTAAGCAAACAACAGTCTCGATTGATTGAAATAGCAGAGAAGTACCGTGTCAGTCACAAAGGCAAGCCATTGCTTGAAGTCAAAAGAGCGTTGCTTAAAAAAGTAGATATTATTCCACCTTCTCTTGCTTTGGCACAAGCGGCTAATGAGTCGGCTTGGGGCACATCACGTTTTGCAAGAAAGGCCTCAAACTTCTATGGACAGTGGTGTTTTACGAAAGGGTGTGGTCTGGTGCCAAATCAACGCGGTACTGGTAAGGGGCATGAGGTGCGCAAATTTGATTCCGCGTTTGTTTCTGTGAAGAGCTATATTCATAACCTGAACTCTCATCCAGCTTATGCTCAATTAAGAGAAATACGTTATAAAAAAAGACAGCAAAAACAACGTGCGACAGGTTTAGAGTTAGTTGTTGGCTTAGAGAAATATTCTCAAAGAAAACATGAGTATGTTAAAGAGTTATCGAACATGATTCGTTTTAATAAACTGAGTCGTCGATACGACTCTTAAAACTTTTTAATCTCGATTGAAATGGCTATGCAGGAAGGATCTATTTTATCCGGCCTTTCATGTGTCTACCCACGAGTTAGCTCTTAGTGAGTAATCACTGGCATTAAAAAAGCCTGCTGAATACTCAGTATTCGAAGCAGGCTAGTTGCGTCTTCATTTTACAAGCGTAACTTATGCGATCAATTGGCTTTGTAATTTTTTCAATGCTTGTTGCTCAACTTGGCGAATACGTTCCATCGAAACGCCATACTCTTGTGACAGAGCTTTAAGTCCTACCTTCTCATCTGTTAGCCATCGTTTTTGTAGAATGTCTCGGCTACGTGCATCTAAGGTTGCTAAGGCATTTTGCATACGCGCTAACTCATATTCAGCCTGGTTTTGTTGAACTAATGCTGTTTCTGGGTCTGCTTCTTGGCTGATTAAAATTGGAAAAGTTGTATTTTCATTGTCATCATCAGAAGACATGTCCACTGGCAAATCTTTGCCATACAAGCGCATTTCCATCTCGAGAACATCTTTACGCGTCACCCCAAGTTCTTCAGCAACGGTATCTGCATCGATGTCGCTAAACCACTCTAGCGATTTTTTAGAACTTCGTAGTTTAAAAAACAGCTTTCGTTGCGCTTTAGTGGTTGCTGTTTTAACAATGCGCCAGTTTTTAATGACATACTCATTAATTTCAGCCCGAATCCAATGCACAGCAAATGTCATTAAGCGGACGTTTTCTTCCGGATTAAAACGTTTAACGGCTTTCATTAAACCGATGTTACCTTCCTGAATAATGTCGCCTAATGGCAAACCATAGCCTTTGAAAGTACGAGCAACGGGGACGACATAACGTAATGAAGAAAGAATTAATTGGCGTGCCGCGTCGACATCTTCTTGATAATAAAGTTTTTCAGCCAGCACATGCTCTTCTTCAGCGGTCAATTTTTGAATGTTCTTAACCGTCTGCAAGTAGCTCTCTAGGTTTTGACCTGGTGCTAACTCATGCGATGAAACTGCTAAACTCGGCAAACTAATGATTGTATCTAATTGTGCGTTGATGGCCTGCATTATAAAATACTCCAATAATGTTTTATTTCAATGAGCTTATTTTAGCACTCTTTATAGGAGAGTGCTAAATAAGTCATGATTTGTTCATGATTAATAAAATAGTAACAAATCAATTAGATAGTGGTTTTGTTTTAGATTAAAACAAATTTTTTAATTTGATCGTCTTGGACTAAAACCAGGCATTTTGCATTTAAATCTTCTAAAATAACCTGTTGATATAAGCTAAGTTAATGAATGCATGTTTAATTTGGATGAGGTTAAAGGCATGAAATTATTTTATGAAAAGGTATACTCGTCTGGAGGCTTACTGAACCTACACTTACCTGTTTAGTGTAGGTTTAAGCTGAAAATACCTGTGCCGCTTGTTTCAGTTTAAAGTCTTTTTAATACGCTAGATACTAGGTGTTTTTAGCCTAACGGAATGAAAAGAGAATTTAAAGTATGCCATTAAAGATTTTGATAATAGATGTTGATACGGACATAACGGACCATTTGCAAGAAGTGGCAGTCCGCTTAGGTCATCACGTGACGATAGAGAGCGATTCTAGACAAGTTGAACCTTTATTAACAACGGTTTTTGACCTCATATTTTTAGAGTTATGCTTGCCATTTTTAGATGGCATTCAGGTGATGCGTATTTTATCTGAGAAAAAAGTAAGCGCTGCTTTGGTGTTAATGAGTGGTTGCGATAAGGCCGTGTTAAATACCGCGCATGAACTTGCCGAAGCACATGAACTCAATACCATGTCGCCCCTCTCTAAGCCTTTTAAAGAGAAGGCGATTGAGGCATTGATAAGCGAAGTTGAACAGGCGAAGAGTCAGTGGGTAAATAAGCCTGTCGCTCAAAGACAAATGAGTTCAGATGATATTCGTAAAGCGTTTGATGAGGACAGGGTAGAGGTTCATTATCAACCGCAATTGGACGTCAAGATGAATCGCGTTGTTGGTTTGGAAGCTTTATGCCGTATTCGCGATAACCAGAACAATTTAATCTATCCAGATCAGTTTATTGATGAGGTTGAACGTTTAGGATTAATTCATGAGTTGACCTTGGCAGTGGCTATTATCGCCGCTCAAGATTATGCAGACTTGTCTGCGCAATATAATGGCCTGACCATTTCCATTAATATATCAACGCGTGATTTAGATGATCTCTTCTTCCCTGATGTCTTAGAAACCATTTTTGCAGAGCATAAAATAAACCCTAATTTCGTCATTATCGAAGTGACTGAAGATATTTTACTACAGAACTTAAGTGTCTCTTTGGATGTGCTGGCAAGAATTCGCTTAAAAGGCTTTAAAATCTCAATTGATGATTTTGGCAAGGGCAGTACTTCACTTGATAACCTTAAGTACTTTCCGGCCACTGAGCTCAAGATTCACAGAGAGTTTATCCAGAGTATTGGTGAGAAAGACAAGTCGCATGTTTTGGTAAAACATACCATGGAATTAGCACATCACTTAGGTTTGGATGTGGTTGCTCAAGGTGTGGAGAATCAGGATGTACTGGATTGGTTGATAGGCCAAGGTTGTGATCTTATTCAAGGTTATTGGTACAGTAAGCCTCTCTCAAAATCGGGCCTATTGGATTTTTTGAAAGCAGCACGTGTGGGTCTGGATATTGATACGACGTTCAGTAGTCAAGACAATGATGTCTCGCTGGAAGGTTTGCAAGTCACCTCTCCCTTAATTCAGGATTTATCCAATAATGATGATGACACCTTACATAATCAAATTATCATCAGCTCAATCCTGCCGCTAACGGGCGGCTTTAATTTTATAGGTCATAGTAAGTTATATGGTATCAATGCGGCACTTAAAGAGTATCACGACAACAAAATCGCCTCTGGTGTCAGTATTAAATTAGAAGTGTTTGATGATCAGTCGGATATTAACCATTATATGGAGTTAGCTAAAAAGAAGATTTCACCTCGTAGCATCGCCTGTTTGGGAGGCGTATTCACACTGGGTAATATGAAATGGTTTGTTCAAAGTGCATTAGCCATGAAAATAGCCGTGATTGGACCCTTTTCGGGGAGTAATTTATTGCGAGATGCAAAGTGGAGCAACTTCTTTAATGTCCGTCCAAGTTATGAAGATGAGTTGGCGAGCATTGCCGAGCATCTGATTCAAAAGCGTGGCAAAATTTTATTTGTGTACCCAGGTAATGCATTTGGTAAACGCAGTGCGGTAGTCTTTGACAAATTGATACGGAGCGAGCACCTTAGTTATGGTTCTGAACATCGCAGTCAAAAATTTTTGATTGAATCGATTAACCAATCTAATGCCATGCATGTCGTTTTTGTGGGTGGTACAAAATCATTCGCCGACATCATTAACGATGTGAGCTTGAAGCCAGTCAATTTTTATTCGATTTCATTGATTGGATTGGGTTCATTAAAGCGTTATGTTAAGAATTGTCAAAATGTCTTTGTGACTGCACCTATCGACGATTATCAAGATAAGTCATCGGCCGCAACACAATATCGTAAACACATTAAACCGTTTTTAACGGAAAGTACGTCCAAATACCGTAATAGCATCAGTTTTGAATCTTATTTAAACACGTTGGTGTTGTTAAGGGGGCTTGATAAGTGTCCGACGCATCGAAAATTGGACTTAATCAAGGCTTTGGAAAGTTTGTCCAGTGTCGATATTGGGTTGTCTACTCCGGTGACATGGGATCCAGAAAATCGTCAATTTCTGCACAATGTGACATTATTAGGCAGTGCCCATTTCCGTTAGAATGCGCTGAATATTTATTTTTTGGTAAAGAAAGAGATGTTGAGCACAAAAAAGCCGAGAGTGATCTCGGCTTTTTTGGGGGTGATTGATATGGACTTACACATCCATATTAAACCTTTCGCGGACATTACTGATTATCGTGTAACTGTCCTGTTTGCTGCATCATTTCCATCCAAGCATCGCGAAGTTCCGTTAGGATTTCAATAGCACTGTCGAGATAGAAGGCATCTTTTTCAAAAACGGCTTCTTGAATGCTTTGGTCTGCATAACGGTAAAGTTCCTCTAAATCAAATGCCAGGGGAGTCTCTTTTGTCATTGATAAGCGGTCACGTAACGCATCCAAAATAGTTGTCATACGTCCCAGGTGAAATCCCTTCTCTACTAAAGCATGGCTTTGGTGACATACTTTCGCCATATTACCCTTGTCTACGGCACCCTGTAATAAGAGTAGGATGGTTTTACGCGGGTTCTCTTTAAGGTGTTTTTCAGACTCTTGATTTCTTTTGTACTCTTGAAGAATCGGAGCTTTTGCTTCTGCTGATGTTGTATTGTTTAAAGTCATGTGTGGTTTCCTTATGCTTTTGGCTGTTTGGCTGTTTGGCTGTTTGGCTGTTTAGTGTGTTTAGCGAACGTTAACGTTTTTGAACCTATATAAATATTGACGTTGGTTCATAAAAGATTAAAGCTTTTCCTTTGATAGTCGTAGAGCATAAGGCGTGCCAAATTTTATAAAAGAAGTGTGGGTTTAAGGTGGAGTTTTGTGGTTTTTTTGATAATAAACTTTTTAAAAACAAGGAGTTACGTGGATATTTAGTTTGTGGTTAATTGAAGTCAATAGAATAGATGTGGCTTTTAAATGGACCAGATTAGGCCCATTTAAAAGTCATTGCGAGCATTTGATGTCAATTAATAAACAGTGATTATTAGATTGTTTTCTTAAAATGTCACTTTTACGGCAGCTGCAACTTGATTGGCTTTGTTTATAGCTTCTTCAATGGTATCCGCTTTTGCAATGGCAACCCCCATGCGGCGACGACCGTCAATTTCCGGTTTACCAAACAAGCGAATTTGCGTGTCTGGCAAAGAGAGTGCCTCAGTTAGATTGGAGAACTCCGTTTGGCGAGATTTGCCGGTCGGCAAAATAACGCTTGAGGCAGTTGGACCGTGTTGTCTAATATTTGGAATTGGCAAGCCTAGGATGGCTCGGGCATGTAAAGCAAATTCAGAGAGATCTTGTGACATTAAGGTCACCAAGCCGGTATCATGAGGTCGAGGCGAGACTTCACTAAAGTAAACGTTGTCGCCTTTAATGAATAACTCAACGCCAAATAGACCTCGTCCAGTTTCACCGCATAAATTATCGGTGACTTTACGGGCGATCTCCTGCGAGGTTGTTATCGCCGCAGCACTCATGACCTGTGGTTGCCATGATTGGCGGTAATCACCATCCTCTTGGTGATGACCAATGGGCTCACAAAAACTAATACCTTGTTCGTGGCGAACGGTTAATAAGGTAATCTCATAATCAAAATCAACAAAGCCTTCAATGATGACGCGTCCTTTACCAGCCCGTCCGCCTTCTTGCGCATATGACCAGGCCTGGTTTATATCGGCGGCGGTTTTAATGACACTCTGACCTTTACCAGACGAACTCATAATAGGCTTAACGACGCAAGGCATGCCGATGCGCCCAATAGCGGCTTCAAAATCTGCTTTGCTGTCCACAAATTCATAAGGCGAGGTTGGAATGCCCAACGCTTCAGCGGCGAGACGGCGGATACCTTCACGGTTCATGGTCAATTGCGTGGCACGTGCCGTCGGTATTATTTTGACACCCTCGTTTTCGAGTTCCGCTAAGGTGTCGGTGGCAATCGCCTCAATCTCTGGCACGACCATATGCGGTTTTTCTAACTCAATAACTTTTCTTAGGGCGGCACCATCCAGCATATCAACGACATGATTGCGGTCTGCAACTTGCATGGCTGGGGCATTTGCATAACGATCTGCGGCAATGACCTCTACACCTAAACGTTGCAGTTCAATGGCGACTTCTTTGCCTAACTCTCCGGCTCCACAGAGCAATACTCGGACGGCAGTAGATGAAAATGGGGTACCAATGTTAGACATGGCATATCCTTTGCTAATAGCTTGTTAAGAAATTTAAGGAGTCAGTTTGTCGGCCACTTAAATAAGAACTTGAGTCATTTGTGTTTGCAAAGACATTAATGAACAGGGCTTAACTGAAGACTCTTTGAAATGGTCAAATATTATAACGACATTTCAGGCATTAATGACCTTCATCCTGTTAAGCCCTTTAGTAAGGTAAGAGGTTAGCATTATGGTAGAGTTTAGAGACACTGTTGAAAAGCCAATGACAAAAAATGATACTTCGTCTGAAGTACAACGTTTTTTGCAAACGGATCGTTCTAGAACTCAGAAGATGGTTGACAGATCACCTCTGGCCGCTGGGTTCAGTGTTAAAAAAATACTCCGAGTGTTGCAAGACCGTTTTTCTGATACGGGTGATATTCCGCAAGCAATTGCTGAGATGGTGGAAACTCAGGTAGTGATGCGCACCCGTGAGCTATTTCGTCAAGCGAATTACGATGCCTTAACCCATTTACCAAATCGTTCTTATTTTCACAGTACCCTTGAGCAGCTCGTCATAAAGTCAAGAGACAGTAACACTGAATTTACGTTATTGTTTTTAGATTTAGACGGTTTTAAGAACGTCAATGATACTTTAGGGCACCATGCCGGTGATGAATTGTTGAGAAATGTCAGTGCTCGTTTAATCTCGGCCGTTCGTGAGGGTGATCTCGTTAGTCGCTTGGGGGGGGATGAGTTTGTCATTTTATTAGCAGGTCTGTCTGATCGCGACATGACTGAAAATATCTGTAAGCGTATTATTTTTGAAGTCAGTCGTCCTTATTGGATTGATAAAAGTGATGTAGCGATTTCAACCAGTATCGGTGTGGCCCGTTATCCTGAAGATGCAAAAAGTTGTGCGGATTTAGTTGAGAACTCTGATAAAGCTCTTTACGCTTCAAAAGCCAGTGGACGTAGTACTTATCGTTTCTACTCTGAAGTTGCTGAACAAGCAGAGCAGAAGCTTAAAGAGATTGATTTAAGTGTTTCTCTAAAATCCGCGATTAGCGCAGGTGAGATAGAGGTGTGCTTTGAGCCGCAAATCGATTTAGTGAGCCATCAAATTGTCGGCGCAAGTGTCAGTGCTATTTGGCATAGTGAATTAGTTGAAAATCCTTATCTACCAGGCTGGATGGATAAGCTTGACCAGAGCGGCTGTGGGAGTTCAGTCGGGACATGGTTAATTGATAGCGGTTTATTTTATCTCCAGCAGTGGCAGCAGATGAATGATGAGTTGGTGATTTCAATACCGGTACTGGAGAACATCTGGAAAACTGAAAATATGGTTGAATTCATGAACCATCGATTAGCATCTTTCAATGTTAAAGCATCGCAAGTGCAGTTAGAATTTTCATTACAAGCCATTACCGAAACCGATTTACAAAATACCCTACACGCATTGAGTGAAGCTGGATACCAGATTACATTGACTGATGTCGGTAAAGTCCCTTTGGATCTTACGCAGTTGATGAATCTGAATGTACAAGAGATCAAACTCGATCGTGTTTGGCTTCAAGATGCCCTAGAAACGACAAATGGTCAAAAATGGATAAAGGCGGTCATTCAAATGGCAAAAACGTTAGATGTTTGTGTCATTGCGTCCGGTATCGAAAATCGTACACAAGCAGCCATGTTGCATAATATGGGGTGCCTAGTGGGGCAGGGCTTAATCTGGGCTCAGCCATTGGATTCAAGCTCATATTATCAAGCAATTACCGCGCAGTTACCGGTTATGCATTAGAAAAATCTATATTTAAACAACGTGACCTCTATCGTCTGTTTTCAACCCGTAAAACAAAAACGCCCAGATTCAAACCTGGGCGTTTTTATTGTTAAGTGTCTGAATTTTGACATTCTAGGCATGACCAGGCCTGGTCAATTTATTTTTCGCAGATTGTATATTTGTTTTGTACAATGGATAGAAGTGCCTTAATCGGGCTTTCCATCGTTTAGTTCCTACATTGTTCAAATCTTTAACAATAAAGGTTAAGGAGGTTGTTATCAAAATTGGTTGGATACTTATATTTGGTTTGGTCTTCATTTGGTCTGGAATACACCCTAAAGATCAACTTACCTGGTTTTTAGAGGTTTTCCCAGCGCTGGTCGGTCTGATAATTTTAGCTTGGACCTATCGTCGTTTTCAGTTGACCCCATTACTCTATTTTT
>Ga0314774_1001146_pt1 | contig 17833 bp, 16 predicted proteins | sample MetaGCBIA2018_FD_204515 | JGI IMG/M metagenome (GOLD analysis project Ga0314774, IMG submission 204515) | Cryopeg brine microbial communities from Beaufort Sea near Barrow, Alaska, United States - CBIA 2018 | ecosystem: Environmental > Aquatic > Marine > Coastal | place: USA: Alaska | collected...
GCATACGAAATTTCTGTAAGCGAACCACAGCCCGGTGCCCAGGCAACTTTACGACGGTTGCAAACCCTGGCCATTTCGGGATTCAAAATGGGTGAAACTATGAAATTTGACCCCAATTGAAGGTATAAGGAAGTGGTTCCCGCGTCTATTACAGACCCTACCCCAAGAATCATTCCCGGCAAATTGGCGGTAACATATTTATTCAGTTCTCCAAATGTTTCATGGGCAAAATCGCCCCTGTTAGTAAATTCAAATACCCGGGCACCGGCCTGATAACTGGCGGTGATGATTTTTTTGCAAACCTCAAGATCCTTGTGATAAAATACAGGAATTATTCCCGAATTTTTCATTTCTACAGCTACTTCTATTCTTGTATATTGTGCCATTATTATTGTTTTTCGTTTAATATTTTTTTAAAATCGTATTCCGAAGGGTTCGTTAAATATTTCTTTGCCGCTTCATAATCACTTTCATCCAAATAATGCAAATTCTGAAAACATAGTTTTGCAAATTCGGAATCTATATCTACCAACCGGGGTTGTATTTTGCCTTGTTCATCCTGCAAATCAGATAAATATAACGGGGTGATATCTCCCCTGGAATTGGCCGATACCAAACAACCATTTTTGCCTTCGTCAAATAATTTTTTAACTCCTAATCCCAACAGAGTACACAGAGTTAAATCGAATCCTATGGGCCTGCAGCATCTAAGTTCATAGCCTAACTCTACTGGCCTGCTTTTAATGTCAATTCCCAACTCTTTCAATTTATTTTGAACCAGCATATTCAAAATATGGGATTTACTTATATTTCCCAGTTCAGGATGACCGTGAGCATCATAGGTGAACTCAATGCCGATTTTATCCAATTCCGATTTTGACATAATATGGAATATCCCTTCACTTACCATGGCAACCCCGTAATGAATGTTCTCTATCTTTCGTTTTATAATGGATGAAATAATCATACGGACCACTTTATCGAAGGTGACCTTGGTTTTTCCGAACATTTCAGGGATAACCATCATTGGAAAATGACAGCTGGTTGCAATCCCAAAGGCCAAATGCCCTGCAGATCTTCCCATGGCAGACATCACAAACCAATTTTGACTGGTGCGGGCATCTTCATAGGTAGTATTCCCTATGCGAACCCCTTCATCTTTCGCGGAATGAAATCCAAAAGTCGGGTTACGGTCTGGTAAAGGCAAATCGTTATCAATCGTTTTCGGAACATGGATATTGGAAATAAAAATGTGTTCCTGCTGTAAATATGCGGTGATCCTGTTGGCGGTTGAGGCAGTATCATCTCCCCCAATACTTACCAATAATTTTACATTATTGTCTAAAAAGAGTTTTGTGTTCAGTTTTTCAATACCGGGTTTAAACCGGCTCATGATGAGGGTGGAACCTCCCCTGCTGAAAATTGTATCTGCCAGGGCAAAATCGATTTCCTTTATTTCTGGCTCCTCACTAAACAATCCCTTAAATCCTTCATGCAAACCTAAAACCCGATAGCCATCCTTTAAAAATACTTTCGCAACCGTACTTATCACAGAATTGATCCCGGGGGCAGGGCCTCCTCCGCATATAATTAAGATGGTTTTTTTAACTGACATTTTTTAATTGTTTTGGATTATCTAGCAACCCTACCGGAAGAATCCCCTCCCATTAATTTTTGTACTTCATCAACCTTTACCAGGTTTGCATCACCTTTAATGGTGTGTTTTAAACACGAGGCCGCTACCGCGAAATTCAGGGCATTTTGATCGTCTTCAGGGTATTGCAACAGTCCGTAGATCAAGCCTCCCATAAATGAATCTCCTCCCCCAACTCTATCTACAATATCCGTAATTTGGTATTGTGGGGATTGGAACATTGTTTTTCCATCGTACAAAACCCCCGCCCAGGTATTGTGGGACGCAGAGATTGAACCTCTCAATGTGGTAATAACTTTTTTGGCCCGTGGGAATTTCTCCATCATTTGCTGACAAACAGATAAGAATGCTTCGGCTTTTACATCGTGTCCCTGAGTTGTAATATCCAATCCTTCAGGTTTGATCCCAAAGTGTTTTTCTGCATCTTCTTCATTTCCCAAAATAACATCACAGTAGGATGTCAATTCGGTCATAATGGCTTCCGGCTCTACCCCGTATTTCCAAAGTTTTGCCCGGTAATTTAAATCGGTGGAAATGGTAATCCCTAATTTGCTGGCCATTTTTACTGCCTCTAAACAAACATCGGCCGCTCCTTGAGAGATTGCAGGGGTAATACCCGTCCAATGAAACCATTCCACTCCTTTAAATACCTGTTCCCAATCGATCATTCCCGATTTAATCTCGGCAATGGAAGAATGGGCCCTATCATAAACAACTTTACTTCCTCTTGATACCGCGCCGGTTTCTAAAAAATAAATCCCCAAGCGGTCACCACCATATACAATTTGATCAACCCCAACACCTCTTTTGCGCATTTCCATCATCGCACATTCCCCTATATCATTTTTTGGCAAACGCGTTACAAAATCAACCAGCACCCCATAGTTTGCAAGGGATACCGCAACGTTGGATTCTCCTCCCCCATAAACAACATCAAAATTATTTGTTTGGGAAAATCTTAAAAATCCCGGAGGTGATAATCTTAACATGATCTCTCCAAAGGTTACAACTTTTTTCATTGTATATTTTTATATATGGTTCGATTTAAAATTTGAAATACTCATTTGCATTGTTATAACTGATATCGGAAATAACCTTCCCAACCAAATCAATATCATTCGGCAATTCCCCGGATTCCATTTCCTCTCCGAACAAATTACACAAAATTCTTCTGAAATATTCGTGCCTTGGAAAAGACAAGAAACTCCTTGAATCTGTCAACATTCCTATAAAACAACTTATCAAACCTATATTCGACAGAGAATTTAATTGCTCAATGATTCCATCCTTCTGATCTAAATACCACCAACCGGACCCATATTGTATTTTACCCTTTACACTTCCATCATTAAAATTTCCGATCATACTGGCGAAAATTTCATTATCGGCAGGATTTAAATTGTAAAGAATCGTCTTGGTCAGTTTATTCTTACTATCCAAAGCATTTAAAAATTTCGACAGGGGTTCAGCCTGATTAGAATCGCCTATAGAATCCCAACCAGTGTCTGGTCCTAAGAGATTGTGCATCCGGGAATTGTTGTTGCGCAATGCTCCCAGGTGAAATTGTTGCACCCAGGAAAATTCGTGATAGGTTTCACCTAAAAACAATAAAATTGCTGATTTAAATTTTTCAGCTTCATTTGCCAAAATAACCTCTCCTTTTCGCCTTTTTGTGAATATGATATTTATTTCTGACTCTGAAAAATCTTCAAATGAAATTTGGCTTAATCCGTGGTCACATAATTTACAGCCATTCGAATCAAAATATTCGATCCTTTTGCGCAGGGCATCTTTTAAATCCTGATAAGTTTGAATAGTTGATTCTGCTGCTTTTTCCAGTTGATCCAAATAATCGTTATAGGTATCATTTTCAATTAAAATAGCTTTGTCCGGCCTGAAGGCTGTACTTACCTTTATTTGAAAACCGTTTTTTGCCAAGGCCTGATGATGTTCAAGGCTGTCAATAGGATCTTCCGTTGTGCATAAGGCTTTGACATTCATTTTCTTTAGCAATCCACGACAGGAATTCTCTGGCTGTTTTAATTGCTTATTTACACTCTCATATATTCGGTCAGCAGATCCTTCATTAAGCAATTCGTCAATACCAAAGTATCTTTTCAACTCTAGATGCGTCCAATGGTATAGGGGATTTCGGAGTGTATTTGGAACTGTTCTGGCCCAAGCCATAAATTTCTCCTTATCAGAAGCGTCTCCTGTAATATATTTTTCATTGACACCCATTGTTCTCATCGCACGCCATTTATAGTGATCTCCAGCAATCCATAATTGGAAAATATTATCGTATACCTTGTCTTCTGCTATTTCCTTAGGGGATAAATGACAGTGATAATCTATTATAGGCTGATGCGCGGCATAATTGAAATATAACTCCTTTGCATATTTGTTTTGAAGTAAAAAATTCTCTTGTATAAAAGATTCGTTTTTCATTTTTTTGTCATTCAAGGGTTTATCCATACTTGAGTTTTTCATTTATAGATTCTCCTGGGGTTATTGGGATTCCACATCTTTTAAATAGAGACTGACAAAGGTTCACCATTGAGACTTCAGATATGATATAAATAAATTCTCTTATTGTTTTGTTCATTGTCCATGTTGCAGAACGATAATCTCTATAAATACTTAAATATTTGACCTTTAATTTTATTTAACAGCTATCTGCTATAATATTTAACTGACTTTGAAAATTATCGCTTTGGATATTTTATTCTTCCAGGGATAATTATTCATGATTTTATAACTCATTATCATTTATTTCTATCCAGTAACCATCGGGATCCCTTATATAAATTTGTTGTACCCCATCGGGGCGGATTCGGGTTGCACTTTTTTCACCTGGCCAATTTTCCCAATGAATATTTTTTGAATCCAGGAAAATGATAAACTCGTCCAGATTTTGGGTGTTAATAGCTATGTGCACTCCTTTTATCTTTTGAATATCATTCCCGCTTTCACTTAAATGAATCTGCACTTTATCGTTGAACTCAAACCAGCGAATATGAGAAGGAAGTCCTCCGTTGGGTATTTCTTTCAAACCTAAAATATCCATATAGAATTCGGCTGAAACCTCAAGATCTTGTACGAGGAGTGCATTATGATCCATTTTAAAATTGAAATTTGATTGAGCAGAAGAAAAGCAAGTGAATAAAAGGGCACATATTGATAACAACACATATTTCAAATTTTTCATTTTATTGGATTAAAAAATTAGTAGTACACTTCAAGTTTTATTCTTGACCATATTTATTTCTGGAAAAATAAATTTCCTTCATTTATAAATTAGCTCTGTAAACGGTTTAAATCATCAAATTCGTGGTTCCATTTTACAATTTGATTGTTGTACATAGCATCTAGACCCATTTGGACACAAATAACTGTTCTAGCTCCTGTTAAAATATTAGAATTTGGAGTTTGGTTATTTACAAAACTATCTCTAAAATCTATTAGCGCTTGTTTGCTAGGGTCAATATGTTCAACTTCTATAAGATATCCTTTATTTTGGTCCAATTGTATAGTTGCCCCAGAGACACCGTCTATATTCCTTATTTATTTCTCATAATTCCCCTCAGGATAAAACCAGGCATTTCCATAGCCTAATATGATAGTGCCTTTATCCCCCATCACTTTTATTTGATAGTCATCTTTGGAGTTGCTGGTTTAACAAGTAAATTTGGCATTAATACCATTGGAATAACTATAGATCAAATGTATGTTGTCTTAGGTCTCACGTCCATCCTTCCAATAACCTATGCCCCCTATCCCATAACTTTTTCGGGAGTGGAATCCAGAACCCAATTCGCATAATCTCTTTGATGTGAACAAAGTTAAGCGACAAGGCCACCCGAATATTCCCTATACATTCTCCAGTTGATTGCTCTTTCCAATTCAGGACTTGGCACCGGTCTTCTCCAATCTTCGTTTCGATTCCATTGGCATTCAAAAGCTGTGATTTTACCTATTTTCCCATTTTTTATCAAATCAACTACATGTGTATATAAACGTGAGCTATGGTACTGTTGTCCTGTTTCAAAAAAATTTTTGTGCAAACTTTTGATTTGACTAATAAATCCCGAATTCCTTGATAGCTTTTGGCCATTGTTTTTTCTCCATAAACATGCTTTCCTGCATTCAGGGCATCCTTTGCAATTTGGGAATGGGTGTTAAAAGAAGCAGTGATTAGTAAAGCATCAAGATCTTTATTATCCAAGAGTTCACGGTAATCAGAATATCCTTTGGCTTTCCCTGTAGCCGCAGAAAGGCCTTTTTCTAAGCGAAAAGGGAGAATATCACAACAGGCAGCTACGTTTAAGTTTTTAATTTTATTAATAATCGCTGTTAATCCTCCTCCTCTGGATCCCGTACCAATAACGCCTATGTTAACAACATCATTAGCACCATTAAAAGGATTTAAATTCCCAAAACCGAAGAGAGGAAGTTACTACTGCTAATGATGCCATGCTCCCTCTTATAACAAATTCCCTTCTTTTAATTTTTTATAATTTAGGTTCCCATCCCGGTGCATACTTACGGCTCCAAAGTTTCATAGCATCACGGTCAAACATACTCCCGGTTTTATCGTCAATGGCGAATCCTTTTCCAATTCGGTAGGCAATATTAGCATAGTGAACCATGGCCATGCTAATACTTGCATCCTCAATAGGTGCATTCAGTTTCTCTTTCCCTCGTATGGAGTCGAAGAAGTTGATCATGTGAATGGTTGACATATCTCCTCCACCTCCCAGGGCAGTTCCGCCTTCGTTTGAGGTGGACTCGTTGGTTTTAATTACTTTTCCACTTCGGTCAGTAAGTATATATTTTCCACGATCAATAAAAACAGCACCTTCACTACCATAAATAATGGTGCCACGACCACCTGCATTGGTATATGTATCATAACCGTTGCGGCTTTTACCATCCCATTCAATAATTTTATCTCCTGCAAAACGGAAAGTGGCGTTCATTGTATCATACATCTCCCAACCGTCGTCAGGAAAATGTCGTTTGGCAGCTTCCACTTCAACTTGAAGGGGAAGATCAACATTCAAAGCCCAACGTGCTACGTCCAATTCATGAGTTCCATTATTACCAGCTTCCGCAGTTCCGTATTCCCAGCCGTACCAGTGCCAGTTATAATTCCAGGTTTCCTCGGTGTAATCGCGGCGTGGCGCTGGCCCTTGGAACAACTCCCAGTCCAAGCCTTGGAGAACAGGAGCTTTTTTTTGAACAGGTACCTCACCCCGGTCGTTGGTATAAAAAGCTACGGCTTTATAAGGTTTACCAATTACTCCGTTATGGATTTCTTTTATAATCTCCATAGTATGATCCGAAGAGCGCTGTTGACTGCCCATTTGTACTAATTTGTTGTATTTTTCGGCAGCCTGAACCAGTATTTCATTTTCGTTCAAATTGTGGCTGCATGGTTTTTCAACATACACATTTTTTCCAGCCTTCAAGGCCATAATGGCACCCGGTGCATGCCAGTGGTCTGGCGTGGCATTAATTAAGGCGTCCACCTTTGGATCCTCAATCACCTTTCGGATATCATTTTCTAATTTCGGTTTATAGTCGATATGTTTCGAAAAATTTTGCAATGCCTGAGTGCGCTGGCTTTCCATGACATCGCACAGATACAATAAATTAACATTGGCCTCTTTTTTTGCAATAGGTTCATAATAAGCACCCAGCCTGCGGCCAAGGCCTGCAATGGCCACATTTACCCTATCGTTGGCACCCACAATACGGCGATAACTACTTGCTGACATCCCCATTGCCGAACTGCTCATTGCAACTGCAGCACTTCCCAAAATTGTTTTCGTGATAAAGTTTCTTCTTGTTGTCATTGAAATTGAGATTAAAGTGATTTAATTTTAATGTTTTTAAAAGTAACGCGATTTCCATGGTCCTGCAAAAGAATATGACCCCTTTCTGCTTCCCCAAATTTAGGCCAATCTGCATATTTACTCTCGGATACCAATTTACGATATTCGGGGCTTTTTCGTTCGTACTCCAAGACTTTCACACCATTTAGCCAATGCTCTACATGGTTGTTTTTTGAAATGATGTAAGCACTGTTCCATTGCCCAATAGAATTCACAGGTTTATTGGGATCCGCCTTGATTAAATCGTATAACGAGGCCATTGTTCTGCTTCCTTGGTGGTTTCCCAACTTAGCGTCAGGATGATTTTCATCGTCCAAAATCTGGTATTCCAAGCCAATAGAAGAGCCGGGACCTTTATTGATATTGGTGTCTACATAATATTTAATGCCGCTATTAGCACCTTTTGTTATCTTAAAATCAACCTTGATTTCAAAGTCCCCATAAATATCCTCGGTAACAATATCTCCTCCTGCAGAAGATTCAGCTCCTCCGGTTGCAAGTACAAAAAGCTCTCCGTTCTCAATAACCCATCCTTCATCGGGAAATTCATTTAAACGGGCACCCCTCCAGCCACGGGTGGATTCCCCATCCCAAAGCATTTTCCATCCATTTTCTTCTTCATCAATAGTCAACCTGTTTTTAGTGATTACCGGTTTTACTGGTGTCTCCTTGGTATATTTATTAAGGTCTTTGGTTAGGATTTTTATGTTTTTCCACATAATTTCCGTCCCCTCCGGATTGTTATCTCTAATTCTGTGCACTTGGAGACCTATAAAACCACTGGGTGTCATGTCATCTATTAGGTGAGCAGCCGGCACACCATTGATCCACGTTTTAATGGTATCGCCTATGGCCTCTATTCGGTAATTGTTCCATCCGTTTTGTTTAAAAGCTTCCTGAGCTTTCTTGTTATCGGTCATTGGAAATAACCAACCTCTCCTTTGTTCGTCATAAATTCCGGCACTCCAAGCTCTTTCAGTGGGATCTATTTCAATTTGATATCCATGAACCACTCCATCCCTATAATTCTGAATGCTATTACTTCTTATTTGTATGCCCGAATTCATTGAAGGATCTACTTTATAATCCAACTCCAGGATAAAGTCCCCGTACATTTTATCCGATGTCAAAAAGGTATTTGGGGTATTACGGACGGTGGTTCCCACTATGGCCCCATCTTTTACTTCATACAAGGCATTGCCTCCTTTAATGGAAGACCAGCCATTTAAAGTTTTTCCATCAAACAAACTAACCCATGGGGTTTTGTCTTTTTGGGATTCTGAGCAACCTATAAAAAAGATCATGGTTACTACAATTAATGAAATTTTCAGGATAAAGGGAAATTTTGATTTCATAATATTTATTATTTTTATTTTTTCGAAAACACTATTACAATCTGGTACATTTTTTTAATTGAATCATATATTAAATTCTAGATTTCTGGAATTAAAGCTTATTCACAAAAGGATATTATATCATTTTGTAATAAATAGTTAAATTCTAATGATTGTTTTTAATAAAACAATCATTTCGGTTTCATTTTCTCGTAATGCAACCGATTGCCCAAACTTACATAATAAATATTACATTACAGTATTCTATATGCTAAAATAAATTTTAATTACCCTAAATAAGCAAGTTCTAATTAAAAAGAAAAGTATAAACCAATAACCACGAAGGTTTAAAGGCTTTTACAATTCAATTATATAACACTAATAAAAAAAACTATAATGACATAGTTTTTCCATTTCCATAATCATTAATATCGATACAGCCGATGAACTCGCCCGGCACTGGATCATACCATAGCACCTCTTCACCAATTTCTTCACTGGTTTTCCAGGCCCAAATCCCCAAATCACGAATGTTTCTCAAATAAACATATATTCCTGAATCACCACCAAATTCTTCCTCAGGGACCGAATCTTTTTTGCCTTCTGTCTCCGTTATCCTTTTGGCAAATTGCTCTTGCTCCTTAAGGGATTCTTTTAAATATTTCGTAACAATTTTACTATATTCTTCGTTGCTACCTTTCCCCTGAACTTTATTAAATTCATTTTTGAAAGCTTCGGCAAAAGCATCGGCATTATTTTTAAAATTTTCCCGATAATCTTCTGAAGCCACTTCATCCAAATATGAATCTATAAATTGTGCTAAATTCAAATCGTCGCTACCAGGAGAATCAGTTTTGGGCAGTATCACTTCCAATATTTGTTTTAATGCAAACCCATTGGTCGCACTTAAAAATAACGGTTCCCAATTGTAGGACGGCTTATTTTTACAACTTTGCAGTAGGTTTAAAGTCGTTGGTCCCACCATTAAAAACCCAACTCCCATGCCTAAGTTTTTTAATACTTGTCTTCTATTCATAATCAGTAACTAAGTTTTAGATTTTTTGAAATTTTTAGCTGCGTGGTCTACTGCCCTGGCGGTCATGGCCATATAAGTCAAAGATGGGTTTTGACATCCACTAGAGACCATAAATGAACCATCGGTAACATATACATTGGGAACATCATGAATCTGGTTATTTCCATTCAAAACCGAAGTTTTAGGATTTCTTCCCATTCTTGCAGTTCCCATTTCATGGATTGACAAACCGGGAGCAGCAGGTTTATTTAACGGTTTTATATCTCTTAGCCCCGCTGCTTTCAACATTTCTGTAGCTTGCTCGACCATATCTTTTTGCATTTCCAACTCATTTTCCTTGAATTCGACATCGAAAGTCACGGTTGGTAATCCCCAATCGTCTTTTTTGTTGTAATCCAAGGTGATTTTGTTTTCGTGGTAAGGCAGGGTTTCACCAAATCCTAGAAGGCCCAAATTCCACCCTCCAGGTTTGGATATGGCCTCTTTCAACTCTTTTCCAAAGGCGAGTTCAGCCACGATTTTAGTCCAGTCTCCCCTGCTCGCGCCCCCCTGATAACCATAACCACGTTTAAAACCTAAATTATCTTTATTTTTCAAATTTCTGAACCTGGGAATATAAATACTGTTTGGTCTTCTTCCTTTATAATATTTATTCTCGAAACCATCATATTTCCCAGAGGCTCCTGCCTTATGATGATCCATAATATTATGCCCCAATTCACCACTATCGTTTCCCAATCCATCAGGAAACCTGTTGGACCTTGATTGCATCAAAATACTGGCAGAAGCAATTGATGAAGCACATAAGAAGATTACATTGGCTTTGTATTCAATTACTTCTTTGGTTTCAGCATCTATAACTTTTACGCCTGTAGCCTTTTTTTTATCGGCATTGTATATTATTTCGCTTACAATGGAATTTGGTCGAAGCGTTATTTTTCCAGTACGTTCTGCTGCCGGAAGAGTAGATGAATTACTACTGAAGTATGCTCCATAAGGACATCCCCTGATACATCTGTCCCTGTATTGGCATTTTGATCTACCCTCAAAATTTGTATCTCCGGTAATATTTGCAATCCTTCCCATAGTGACTACCCTACCATTAAAATTTTCAGCCACGCTGGTTTTAAGGTGATCTTCCAGGCAATTTAATTCCATGGGGGGTAAAAATTGACCATCGGGCAACTGGCTCAGCCCCAATTTTTCACCGCTTACCCCTATATATTTTTCTACATAATCATACCAAGGGGCGATATCTTTGTACCTAATTGGCCAATCTATCCCATTCCCGTCTTTTTTATTGGCTTCAAAATCCAGATCGCTTAATCGGTAACAATGGCGTCCCCACATAATTGAGCGACCACCTACATGATAGCCACGAATCCAATCAAACCTTTTGGTTTCATTATAGGGATGTTTAATATCGTCTACAAACCAATGACTGCTGGCTTCAGTTATTGTGTAGCCTGTACGCGATTGTTTTTCCTGTCTTTTAGCCTTCTCGCGGGTCAGTTCTCCTTTAAACTTATAGTCCCATGGGTCATCGTACATGGTAGGATAGTCTTCTACATGTTTTACCATCCGGCCACGTTCCAGGACTAGGGTTTTAAAACCCTTTTCACAGAGTTCCTTTGCCGCCCATCCGCCACTAATTCCTGTACCCACGACGATTGCATCATAGGTTTCATCATTATAATATTTATTCACAATTCAAAATTTAATGTACTAATTTGTCCAAAACTTTTTAGTAACCTTGTTAATAATTATCCCAATTCATTATATCATTTCTTTCCTCAGGTTTAATACATTGATTTAAAGTTTTCTCATCATATTTCATATGATGTTTATCCAGTTCGTCCTGGGGTACACCGTCCCACACATTTGGGGTGTTGCCTAAATATCCTAAATATTCAACTCCAACTTCACTTGTGAAATAGCCAGTTGTTACTAAGTTTCTAAGCCTGCTAAAAAATACTGTTCCTTGTTGAAACCCAGGTTTGACATCATCGGTATATGCAATGTCATCAATAATTTCAAGCTGTTGCCCTTTTGAACTATCCTCAAATAACTTATCAAAGCGTCGGTTGCTTTCATGATCCAACCATCTTAAACCACCTCTTAAAGGGATTTGGTGAGCAGGGATGTCTTTTGCTATAAATTCCGGCACTTCAGCATCAATTATAGAGCCTGAATTGTCGTTATTGGGAATAATGATTGCGGCTAATAAAGTTATTGTGGACATTTCGTGCTCAGAGAAAAAAGTCTTACTTTTTAATTCTATATCCCTTGCTTCTTCCTGTGGAGTACGTCCATAACCATCTTTTTTGTCTTCAATTTTTTTAGCGGAAATTTCGGGGATAGGATTATCTGTTTTGGAAATGCAACCACTTATAATAAAGCTGGATGCAAGACTACCCAGAACCAAGGATTTAATAGTTTCTCTTCTATCCATAACTAAGTCTTTAAATATTCTGTTTTTTCATTTCTGCTTTTAAATAATCTGATGCTCTCCAGGCAAGCGCCAATATAGTCCAGGTAGGATTCTTATCGGCCTGGGATACAAATGGTCCCCCATCAACTATGAACAAATTGGGAACATCATGAGTCTGGTTGTGTTCATTAACTACAGAAGTTTTGGGATCATTTCCCATCCGGGTTGTTCCAACTTCATGGATTATCCTTCCGGGTTTTTCTAATCCATAATCACTATCTGCGCCCGGTTTGTCTCCTAATGCCATTCCACCCATGGAGTGAATAATTTCTTCAAAAGTATCCTGCATATGTCTTGCCTGATTCCGTTCTTCGTCCGACCATTTATAATTAAATCTTAGAACCGGTATTCCATATTGATCAATAACATTTGGATCTATTTCACAGTAATTATCTTTTCTTGGGATACTTTCGCCACGTCCCGCCATTCCAATCGTAGATCCATAAAATCTATGGATGTCTTCTTTAAACCCAAGGCCATAGCCACCACCCTTTTTCATTTTACCATCTTTTCCCGGGACTTTTCCATTGAGTTGATCTGCATTAAAACCAAAACCATAAGCCGGCATTCCCATTCCTCCCCAATATTCAATATGATATCCCCTGGTAAAGCCAAGGTTCTTTTGACCGTTTAACCACCAGGGAGTATACATATGCAATCCACCCACACCATCTTCATTATAGCGTTTACGATCCATTAGGGATGGGATAAACGCCATTCTGGAAGAACCGGTCGAATCATGCAGATATTTACCTACAAGTTCGCTGGAATTGGCTAATCCGTTGGGGTGCTGGGACGATTTGGAATTAAGAAGTAACCTGGCTGAACTACAGGCACTTGCAGCTAAAACCACGACTTTGGCCTTGACCTCATATTCTTGAAAATTTTCTTTCTTTATATAGGAAACCCCTGTTGCTTTTCCATCACCATCGGTTAGAACTTCCCTAACCATAGCATTCACAAATAAATCCACATTATCTGTTTCTAAGGCAGGATTAACTAATACGGAAGAAGATGAAAAATCCCCATATATGGAGCAAGAACGTGAACATTGATTACAAAAAAAGCAAGCTCCTCGTTTTTTATTTACCTTTTTGGTCAATATGGAAAGTCGGGAAGGAATCATAGGAATACCAGCTTTCTCAGTTCCTTTTTTTATATATAGTTCATGTAATCTAGGTTTGGGTGGAGGTAGAAAGTATCCATCCGGTTCATTTGGAAAATTTTCTTTGGTCCCAAAAACTCCTATCAGTTTATCTATTTTGTCATAATAGGGTTTAATGTCATCATATCCAATTGGCCAGTTATCTCCCTTTCCATCATAATCTTTTCTTTTAAAATCCAAGGGACCAAATCTTAAAGAAATACGACCCCAATGATTGGTACGACCACCTACCATTTGGGAACGAAACCAGTCAAATTCAGTTCCGTTTTTTTTGGTATAAGGCTCTCCTTCTATTTCCCAACCTCCATAAGCCATATCAAAATCTCCAAATGGTCGGGTAGAACCTGCTCCCCGTCTCGGCGATTCCCATGGGCCACGCAATTGGGTGCGTTGAGTAGGGTTAGCAGGGTCGAAATCGGGACCGGCTTCCAGGAGCGCAATTTTAAATCCTGCTTCTGCAAGAACTTTGGCTGCCATTCCGCCTCCTGCTCCTGATCCTACAATACAGATGTCATATACTTTGGGTTGTTTTAAGATTTGAAATGGCATTTATTTTAATTTATTAAAAACGATTAATATTGCATCAAATCCGTAGATTAATATTCAAAAATATAAGTCCCAAAACAAATGGATAAAAGGCCTTCATTTTATTAAGGAAGTAAGTGAATACAAATACTGATTAATTAAAAATCAGAGTAATCCGTTGGATACAAGAATACCTTATTATTTTCAGACACATTATTCTGATATTCCGGCAGGAACTTTATTTTATTATATTCGGGAGTGAAAGCTGCCCAATGTATATCGCGGTCAGCTTTATTTGCAAACGTAGTCATATACATCAAATTTGGCATCTTGCTACCCGAAAGAACCTGACCATAAAAAACAGCATTAAAATCCAATTTCTTAAAAATCTCTATTTCAAATTCATTAAACATTTTTATTTTATTGGCGGAATAACTTTCAGATGGACTTTCATAACTTCGCAATTCATAAAATCGTTCGTTCTTAGGGGTCGTCAGATTAGGAACAGCAGGTTCAGGCATACCGCCAAATGCCTCTAATAAAATCGATTCGATGCGGGTATAAGGTGCATCATTATAAACCGCATCTAAATAATCTTTTCCCGTTAAAAGATACTTTTTGTCATTTTCTAACTTTCTGTTTATATTTAGAAACTGATCTAATTTTTGAAAGGGAATAAAAACATAAATTAACCTATCTGTTGAATCTCGGGATATTTCCTTGAACACTCCAACATGTTTAATCCCTACCCGATGCAATGCAGGCAAATAAGCATCTTTTAAAAATTTGTCTACACGATCCTCCTGAGCTTTATTTTTTAAATGATAGATTTTAATTTGATAATAATACTCATTAGAATTTATACTATATGCAGACTTTGATATAAATAAACAAACTAGCAAGGAAACTGTAAATAAAATATTTTTTAACATCATATTTTTTTTTAAAAAGAAGACTTGTTTCATATTTTTATGTTTAAGTTAGAATTCGAATAGCACATGGATTAAATACTAAACTCAGCATTTGTGTTTTCAATCCAGGGCTACCCGAACAATCCATCTGGATTGAGCGGGTAACTACAATTTCTTTATGCGTATATTTCTAAACCAAACTGTAGATCCATATCCAAGAAATCCAATATGGCCTTTATCACGCTTTAATCCGGGATGATCTTTACCGTCTAATATCCCGTTTTTGCGGGCGTCGGAAATATCTCCATCAAGAATGGTTGTTCCATTTAAGATCACCTTTATTTTGGGCCATTCACAATTACGTCCTGGTAGTTCCACTCCCCTACCGGTTTTAAATGACCTCTTTCAGCAGGAAACGTCCCATATACTGAACCATGAAACTGGTATTCGTGTAAATTCTTATATATATATATATCGGCATCGTTATCTAATATTTGTATTTCCATTCCTTCATACGCCACGTCACCTTCCAGTGGAGCGCGGACACCTAAACCATTATTAGCACCCTGAGTTAATTTAAATTGAAAACGAAAAACGAAATCGTCATACTCTTTTTTGGCAAATAAATTACCTCCACTTCCAAATTTTGATTCACGAACTACTAATACCCCATCCTTAATAACAAACTTTCTCTTCTTGCTTTTGCTCTGGGCAAGCTGATAGCGATAAAATATGACTTCTTTCATCAGAATTACGCTGAATCCCCCTTGTAACTGTTGACTTACTGACTCCTATGATTAAGGCGATCTCACTTTTTCTTGTTCTGCACTAACAACGTACCTTTGTTCTCCGGTAAGATGTGACATTTACAACTTTATTTTTATCGTTTTTTTATTTTTATCGTTTTAAGGAGATAAGTAAGCGCTTCCCATCAAGACACGGGAAAGATTTATTATATTTCCCGTTTTGAAAAATTAAGCATTACCTAAATAAATATAAAAGTTGCGTTTATAGGTTGAATTCAAGAAATAATTTTTTTTAAGTTCTATATTATACCTAAAATTCAAATAAATTTATTATAATAACTCTAACAAAGAATATTTGAAATCAAAGGAAATTAATTATTCTTCAAGAGGTTCCCGAATTATTTTACCTTCACTTGGTTTCTTATAGACTGTCCTTCCTCCTATTATGGTTTCCTGTATTTCAATATTTTGATCAAATATCACTATATCTGCGTCTTTCCCAGCAACAAGACTTCCTTTTCTATCCAGGACTCCCATTATCCTTGCCGGAGTTGTACTCATCATTAAAATCGCATCCCGCAATGGAACATCCGCTAATTCCACCATATTCTGAACAAGCCGATTAGCAGTGGCTACACTCCCTGCAAAGGCACTTCGATCAATAAGTTTAGCGACATTATCTTCTACAATAACTTTTAATCCATTGTGTTTATTTCCTAAAATACTCTCGCCGGGTGGATTCCCTGCAGCCCGCATAGCATCCGTGATAAGCGCAATTTTATGTGGCCCTTTTACTTTATAAATTAATTTTAACAAAGGGGCTGGCAAATGAATTCCATCAGCGATTATTTCCACATCCAATTCGTCCAACAACAAGGAACTTTCTATGACCCCTGCATACCGGAAGGCATTCCTCCTAGTTACACCAGACATACCCGAATACAGGTGAGTAGAGAGAGAATAACCATTTTCCACCGCTTCCACCACTTCTTCGTAAATTGCATCAGAATGAGCAATGGCTGCCAGAACGTTTTTTTTCCGTAGATAACGTCCAAACTCCATCGCCCCGTTTCTTTCTGGTGCGGCACTCCAGCGGGCTATAAGATCCGCCCGCTGAAGGATTTCCTGATATTCTTCAGGGTCAGGATCCCTAATATATCGTGGATCTTGGGCACCTCTTTGGTTCATAGCAAAATAAGGCCCCTCCAAGTGCAGTCCCAAAAATTCAGCACCATTTTTATTGTTTCTATGAGCCTGTTCATAAAGATCTAAAGTTTTCATCAAATGATCCTTTTCGCTTGTCAATGTAGTAGGAACCATAGATGTAGTACCATATCTGGCATGCAGTTCTGCTATTTTTACAAATCCTTCTCCGTCTTCGTCCATGAAATCATACCCCCCCCCTCCATGAACATGAATATCTATAAATCCTGGCGAAACAAATTGGCCTTTCGCATCAATTACGGTGGCGTCATTTAAATTAACATCTCCTTCACATACCGCAGTGATTTTATTTCCTGTTACTATTACCGTTCCCCTAGGAATTATTTTAAAAGGCGTTATAATTTTACCATTTGTTATTACAAGCTTTTCCATAGTTTTTTTAAATATCTTAAAAATAAATTAATTACCTTCTTCCTTTTTCTTACTTCTGTAATGTCAGAAATCTTCATTATATCTCTATCCGAACACTTAGCACTTTTTATTTCCTCATTTGGATTCTGGTTATATCAATGACTTTCCCTGTTCCTAACAAAATCTGATATCATAGTAATTGCCTCTCCTTATGTGCATTTTACATAAAGCTTACGCTATTATTTTTAATATTAAGATTTCTTTTTCCTTGCATCTACTCATCATTCACCTATTGCAGCCTCTAAATCTTTTACCTCTTGTGTCACAGGTTTCCTTCTCATCAATCCGACCAAAGAATAGACAATCATACTTACAATCACCGGCAAGCCTACTTCAAGAGCCATACTTTCCATTGTTATAATTTTTGTTAAGCTAAAAGTAACCAATCCCGCCGCCACGGAAGAAATAGCTGCGACCGAACCACAATTTCTAAAAAAAG
>Ga0314774_1001147_pt1 | contig 17827 bp, 15 predicted proteins | sample MetaGCBIA2018_FD_204515 | JGI IMG/M metagenome (GOLD analysis project Ga0314774, IMG submission 204515) | Cryopeg brine microbial communities from Beaufort Sea near Barrow, Alaska, United States - CBIA 2018 | ecosystem: Environmental > Aquatic > Marine > Coastal | place: USA: Alaska | collected...
TAAAAACCGAATCGGCAGATGACGAACTGATTACTCAAATAAGACAATCAGATAAATCACGAAACGACTTAATTGACACAAGTATAGTAAAGGAAGTTTATAATAACCGTGTCGACTATTTAATTACCGAAGACAGAGGGATTCACAGAAAAGCGAACTTTTTAGGCTGTGGAGAAAAGGTTTTCAAAATCGATGCTTTTTTAGAAAAATGTATTGCAGAAAATCCTGAATTAAAAAATTACAAAGTATTAGCGGTAAAAAAAGAATACTTTGGAAACATCAATTTAGATGATGAGTTTTTTGATTCATTCAAACAGGACTATCACAAATTTGGAGAATGGTATAACAAAAAAGCAGATAATATCTCTTACGTTTGCATCACAGATGGAGAGGTAAAAGCATTCCTGTATTTAAAACAAGAGGGCAATGATGAAATTTATAATGATATAGAACCTGCATTCACTCAAAAGAAAAGACTTAAAATTGGAACCTTTAAGGTCACTTCTACTGGATATAAACTAGGAGAGAGATTTCTAAAAGTAATTTTTGATAATGCCCTTCAATATGACGTAGAGGAAATCTACGTGACTATCTTCGACAAAAGAGAAGAACAATTAAGGCTCATTTATTTACTTGAAGATTGGGGATTTAAACATTGGGGCGAGAAAACGACTGATAACGGTATTGAACAAGTTTTTCTTCGAGAATGTAAACCGACACCTAACCTTCAACAGCCTAAATTATCTTTTCCAGCCGTGTCAAAAAATACATCCAAATGGATGGTTCCCATCTACCCAGAATATCATACAGAATTGTTTCCTGACTCAATTCTAAATAACGAATCACCACTGGATTTTACCGAGAATGAGCCCTACAGAAACGCAATTAAAAAGGTTTACATTTCACGGTCTTATAATAGAGGTTTAAACGGTGGCGATTTGTTGCTTTTCTATAGAACAGGAGGACATTACGCTGGTGTCGTATCAACCATTGGAGTTGTAGAAAATATAGTAACCGATATTCGAGATGAAAATCATTTCATTGAACTTTGTCGCAAAAGAAGTGTTTTTGATAATGCAGAGCTAAAAAAATATTGGAATTGGAATAGAAATATTAGACCGTTTATAGTTAATTTTTTATACATTGACTCATTCCCAATGCCAAAAGTTAACTTAAAGAGATTGAGGGAATTAAACATAATACAAAATGCACCACGAGGTTTTGAACCATTAAGTGAGGTGAAATTTGAACAAATTTTAAAAGAAGCAAGAGCTAATGAAAGTTATATTATCGATTAAACCAGAATTTGCAAATAAGATATTTAATGGAACAAAAAAGTTTGAATTTAGACGAACTTTATTTAAAAATAAGGATGTCAAAAAAATTTTAGTTTATGCATCTGCACCAATAAGCAAAGTCATAGGTGAGTTTGAGATTGATAGGATTTTTCATGATAAACTAGGGTTATTGTGGAATCAAACTTCTAAATATTCTGGAATTTCAGAAGATTATTATTTGAAATATTTCAATGGTAAGGAAAGAGGCTATGCAATAGAGGTTAAAAATCCGAAGAAATACAAAACCGAACTTTGTATCAAGCAAAACTTCGGATTAAATCCACCACAGTCTTTTGCATACTTGCGAGAAAGTACGTTGTACAACAAATTATAAAATTAATTGCTAGTACAAGCCTACTTACGCAAATCCACGAGGATTTTCTATTCGGTTTTTATTGGGCAAATTAGTTACTTGCCAAATACATTGGAATATCCAAAAACATTCCTTCAAGAGAATCCTGTCCTAAGCAATGAACACAGCGATCCAATTTTTAAATTTTATAACCCACTCCCACAAAACCGGAAAAAACCGTGATATCCCAATCGGTCCTCATTTTTAACTCCGCCCTGGTGGAAGCAAAAAATTGTCCAAAATGATATTCCAATATCCCATTTACGCCAAGGGAAGGTGTTGATTTTTTGGGCTTGTCTATAATGCTTATTTGAATTCCCGCTCCCTGCTGGAATTTCTTGTCGTAATTTAAAAGCCCTGTAAGATTTACTCCCACGCTGTTATAATGTATTTTGGGAAAGGTTTCAAAAAACGCACCGGCCCTGAACCATTTGTTGGAGAAACCGGCCTTAAAAACCCCGTTGTACCCTGCCTCATTTACTGTCCCACCAACGAGCGCATTGCGTGGATCCAGCTCCGTTTGCACGAAAAAGTATTTGCTGGACTGCGGGTAAAAAACCAGCGGGAACAAAAAAGCTAGTACCAGTATTTTCATGGGGCAAAATAGGTATTGCAAAAAAGATGTTATGGAAAATTACGGTAATATGATTTCTCAGTTGTTATTTTTGGAATAAATGGGCATTATTTATCTTGACAATCATTCGGATAAGGAACGAGCCAAAACCCTAGTAAATCCACCTCTATAATGTCAATTTATTCAATTATCGGAGCAAATGTAACAGAAATATAGATTGTCACATAATAAGCTGGGAAATATGTGAAATAATTTTATCGGGAATACAGATTATAATTGATTTCTTCCGTGGGTTTGGAGGGCTTTATCAAGGAGAAAAATTCTTTTAATTTAACATTAAAATCATTCCTTTACAAGAAGCCTATCCTGAGCAAGGCGCGCAGCGAAAGTAGTCTCACCGTTTGAACAAAGAAAAAGCTTCTCAGAAATGGGAAGCTTTTTTAGTTTTTGGGTAGTACGAACTTTTCCAAAGTTCAAAAACTTTGGAAAAGTTGAGTTCCTTCCATGGTACATTAGACTCCCTTTTTTAGCTCCTTAACTCTTCAATTTTATAAAAATTCTTCCTTTAACCCGGTTAAAAACCCCAGGAAATATTGACCGGGGTTTAAAAAATTAAGAATTATTTAGACCTCAGTTAACAATTTAATATGTTAACATTCAGTAATTTAATGCCCAGTTAGATCTGGGATGTGAAACCAAAAATAATAGATCCTGAGGCAATGATATCGCTGGGAAGTGACTTTTTTTATTTTCATATAAATCAGTTTAAAACACCTCAACTCTATATCTGATCAATACAATAGGTTTTGATCTTTAAATATAATATCCCCCAGGATACCCCCTCGAATCTGGAAAAACTTATATAAACAAAGGGCGCAACCGGAACTTTATAAGCAGATCTGTTTGAAAAATATATAGCCCAAAAATTAAATTATGATCGAGATCAAAAAAGATAACATCATTTTAAAAAAAACCGAGCTCAGTTTTGAAAATGAAGCTGTGTTGAACCCCGCGACCATCTGCGGGAAAAATATGATTCATTTATTCTACCGCGCGGTTCAAAAAGGGAATTACTCCAGCATAGGCTATTGCAAATTGAAAAATCCATTTAAAGTGGCAGAGCGTTTAAAAGAACCTATCCTAAGTCCGGAATTTGAATATGAATCCCATGGAATTGAAGATCCCAGGATTGTAAAAATTGACGATCTGTATTATCTCACCTATACCGCCTATGACGGTAAAAACGCATTGGGGGCATTAGCTACTTCCAAAGATTTGAAGCATTTCAAAAAGGAAGGCTTAATAGTTCCACAAATTAAATACAGCAAATTTAAACGCCTTGTTTCAAAGTCTAAGATCTCTCCAAAATATTTTGAGATGAATGAGGCTTTTCCCATGCTTATGGTGAAGGATGTTATTTTTTTTCCCCGCCGCATAAATGACAAATTATGCTTTCTTCAACGCATAAAACCGGACATACAAATAGTTTCGGTCAATAATTTAAAAGAACTCACCATAGAATTCTGGGATGACTATTTTTTGCGTTTCGAAGAAAATATACTGCTTACCTCCATGCACAGCCATGAGATCAGTTATATAGGCGGCGGCTGCCCACCAATCGAGACCGAACACGGATGGTTGTTAATTTATCACGGTGCTACCAGTACCCTTGACGGAACCTATGTTTACAGCGCTTGCGCCTCCTTACTGGATCTCGATGATCCCCGGAAAGAAATTGCGAGGTTGCCCTATAAATTGTTTATCCCGGACCGGGAGTATGAATTGAAAGGGGACGTGGATAAAGTGGTTTTCCCAACCGGAACTATTTTGATAAAGGACACATTATATATATACTATGGCGCCGCAGATGAACGGATCGCATTTGCTTCCCTGAGTTTGTCTGAATTGGTAGCCGAATTGTTAAACTATACCAGGACTGACGTAGATAATATTATGACAAATTATTGAGGGGGAGGTTATAAACTGAAACCTTCAGGGTTTAAATAGATAAATGAACTACCTCAATGCAAGCATCCGAGGTATCAAATTCCAAAAAAAACAAATTCCATATTCCAAAAAAAAGAAATAAAATACGATGCAAGCATCGGGGAATTAAACCCTAAGAGATTAAACCTCCTACATAATTGAATTTTTAATTAAAAAATAATGGGACCAGAAACAAAAAATATCCAGAAATCAGGAATTGACACAGTGCGCATATTGGCCGCGGATGCCGTTCAAAAAGCAAATTCCGGCCATCCGGGAACCCCAATGGCACTGGCTCCAATAGGCCACCTTTTGTGGACTGAAAGCATGAACTATAACCCGCAGGACCCTGAATGGGCAAACCGGGACCGGTTTATTTTATCTGCCGGTCATGCCTGCATGTTACAATATAGTTTTTTGTATTTGACCGGTTACAAGGTCACCTTGGACGATCTTAAAAATTTCCGGCAATTGCACAGCAAAACCGCGGGACATCCGGAATATGGATTATTGCCGGGTATCGAGGTAACTACCGGGCCATTGGGGCAGGGTTTTGCCAATGGAGTGGGATTTGCCATCGCGCAACAATATATGGCCGCCCGCTACAATAAGCCCGGCTTCGATCTTTTTAACTATAAAATTTATGCCATCTGCAGCGATGGGGACCTGATGGAAGGAATAAGTTCTGAAGCCGCTTCTTTGGCCGGGCATCTCAAGTTGGGCAATATGATCTATTTATATGATGATAACCATATTACCATTGAAGGAAATACAGATCTCACATTTACCGAAGACCTGCCAAAACGATTTGAAGCTTATGGATGGCACGTGCAGGAGGTTGAAGATGGAAATGATATCGAGGCTCTATCTGCCGCTGTGAAAAACGCCCAAAATGAGACCTCACGCCCTTCCCTGATCCAGGTGCGCACTCATATCGGGTTTGGCAGCCCTAACAAGGTAGATTCTGCCAGCGCGCATGGTTCGCCTTTGGGTGAAGATGAAGTGAAATTAGTGAAGCGACATTTCGGCTTTGATCCGGATAAATATTTTGAGGTACCTGATAATGTTTTGAATTATTATCGTGAAGCAGGTAAGAAGGGAATAAAAAAAGAACAGGATTGGGATGAACTGTTCGGGAATTACAAAGAAAAATATGCAGCGCTGGCCAAAGAATTATTAAGCGATAGAAAGTTTGTCAAAGGATGGAAAGATAAATTACCGGTATTTAAAGCCGGGGAAAAAATGGCTACCCGGAAGGCTTCGGGAAAAACACTCAATGCAATCGCCGATTATTTTCCAACCCTCATTGGTGGTTCAGCAGATCTGTCACCTTCCACGGATACTACCCTGGAAAAATACAAAGCCTTTTCTGCTGCAAATCGTGACGGCCGTAATTTTCACTTTGGGGTAAGGGAACATGCCATGGGCGCGATCTTGAATGGAATAGCGCTCAGTCATAATTTCATCCCCTTTGGCGCAACATTCTTGATATTTTCAGATTATATGCGACCACCAATCCGGCTTGCAGCCATTATGAAAATCCATCCCATATTTATTTACACCCATGACAGTATAGCTTTGGGGGAAGACGGAACCACCCACCAACCGGTAGAACAATTAATTGGCTTGAGATCTATTCCCAATTTGACCATGATCCGCCCGGCAGATGCAAATGAAACGGTACAAGCCTGGCGCGTTGCGCTTGAACATTCCGGCGGACCAGTTGCACTGATATTGACCCGGCAGGGAATTCCCATTATTGATCAGGAAAAATACACCAATGCCTCTGAACTGGAAAAAGGAGCTTATATACTTTCCGAAGCAGAAAAAACTCCGCAAATTATTTTGATAGGTACGGGTTCAGAAGTTCAATTAGTATTGGCCGCGCAGCTAAAACTGAAGGAGCAAAATATTACAGCACGTGTTGTGAGTATGCCATCCTGGGAATTGTTTGAAAAACAGGATGATTCTTATAAAGAAAAAATTTTTCCGAAAGCCCTTAGAAAACGCCTTGCGGTAGAAGCGGGGTCACCTATTGGCTGGCATAAATACATCACAGATGAAGGTGATATAATTGGCATCGAGAGATTTGGAGAATCGGCCCCGGGAGAAGAAGTGATGAAGGAGTATGGATTTTCAGTAGAAAATGTGGTGAAAAGGGCAAAGGCCTTGCTTTATTAGCCAGATGAAAGAAAATAGACAATAGACAATAGATAAAAGACTTTTAATTTGATTCATCAATTGTTATATAATTTTATAAGTCAGGATATTGCCGTAACCTAACTAGTAGGAATAAAAACAGGAAGCCGGGTAAAGAAGCCTTTCTTCATTTGAGCAATAAAATAAAGCGGGCCAAACCCCGAAGCTTTAATAAATACCAGATCAAAATGAAAATAGGTATCTGTTCAGATCACGGTGGATTTGCCCTAAAGGAAATTATTCGGGAATTCCTGCTCAAAATGGATTTTGAAGTGGTGGATTTTGGTGCCTATAAACTGGATAATGAGGATGATTATCCAGACTATGTAATTCCGCTTGCGCGGGCAGTTGCAACAAATACTGTTTCCCGGGGGATCGCCATTTGCGGCAGCGGAATTGGCGCATCTATAGCTGCCAATAAAGTGGCTGGGGTAAGGGCGGCATTAATTACCGAACATTTTTCGGCTCACCAGGGTGTTGAAGATGATGACATGAATTTGATTTGTTTTGGAGGATGGATTACCGGTACTGCCAGTGCCAAAGAACTTGTGCCCGCATTTTTAAATGCAAAATTTACAGGTGAGGAGAGGCATCGCCGACGCTTGCAAAAAGTTTCGGAACTCGAAAAATAGCTAAGCTCACAAAATGCATGATTTTTTTAAATATCAATATTTAAATGAAAAAATTAATTGTTTTTGACCTTGATGGCACACTTGCCCCAAGTAAATCGACTATTAGTGAGGAGATATCCACACTTCTTGGCACACTCCTAAATATCACGAAAGTGGCTGTAATTTCCGGAGGTGATTGGCCACAATTCGAAAAACAACTGCTATCGAAACTTCCCCAGGACAAATATTTGAAGAATTTATTCCTCTTGCCTACTTCCGGAACCAAGTACTATGAATATAAATCGGGTTGGGAAAAACGCTATTCAGAAGATTTTACCGGGGAGGAGAAAAAGAAGATTATTAGTTCATTAAAGAAAGCGGTTGATAAATCAGGGTTCAAAGCCAAAGATGTTTGGGGAGAACCAATTGAAGACCGCGAAAGTCAAATCACCTTCTCGGCATTAGGTCAACAAGCTCCTTTAGAAGAAAAGAAAAAATGGGATCCGGATTTTGAAAAACGCAGAAAGATCAAAGAAATTCTTGAACCTTCCCTTCCCGGGTTTTCAGTTCACCTGGGTGGAACAACATCTATAGACATCACAAAACCTGGTATTGACAAAGCTTATGCCATCAGAAAACTTCGTGATATCCTCAGCATAAAAATCAAAGAAATGATTTTCATTGGAGATGCCTTATTTGAAAATGGGAATGACCAGCCGGTAAAAGAGACAGGTGTTTCCACACTCCAGGTAAAAGGTCCCGAGGAAACAAAACTTATTGTGGAAACTATTATCGCCTGTTTGGACGGAAATCAATATTCGGGACTTTATGAAGAAAATGAAACTTAAATCATTGCGCGATCAGTCAATTGAACAATTAGGGCAAGGAACATATTTTACGAATGAAGAAAAAAAACCAGAGCAGCTCACAAAAAAATACCTGTGTTAAATGAGGAACAAATCGGCACTTAAGGTCTACAGTACTTAGGGTTATAATTATATTAAACACAATTAAATCATGGAAATAAATAGGGTAAAACACATTCGCGATTTCGGTCAGAGTATCTGGCTGGATTTCCTGGACAGGGAAATTATGGACTCCGGGAACTTAAAAAAATTTATTGAGGAAGACGGGGTGAGGGGCCTCACTTCAAATCCCGCTATTTTTGAAAAGGCAATCAGTAACAGTTCAGGCTATGATGCTGAAATAGCTTCGCTTTCAAAGCAAAAAACAAGCAATGATGATATCTTTTTCGGACTTGCCATCAAAGATATTAAACGTGCCGCCGATATTTTTAAACCGGTTTACGATGAAGCTAAAGGCGGAGATGGTTTCGTGAGCCTTGAAGTTTCACCTCATCTTGCCCGTGATACTGAAGGAACCATAAAACAGGCAAGAGAATTATGGAAGGCTGTTGACCGGAAAAATGTAATGATCAAAATCCCGGGAACCAAGGAAGGCTTGCCCGCCATCCGTAAATGCATCAGCGAAGGCATGAATATTAATATAACCCTCCTCTTCGGCTTGCCCAGGTATAGGGAAGTAACCGTCGCTTATATGCAAGGTCTGGAAGACAGGCTTAAAGCCAATCTGCCCATTGACCAGATATCATCTGTTGCCAGTTTTTTCCTCAGCCGTATCGATGTTATGATAGATCCAATCCTCGTTGAAAAAGGCCTGGATACCCTAAAAGGAGAAGTAGCCATAGCCTCCGCAAAGAAAGCTTATGAAATTTATAAGGAGGTGATAAAGACCGAACAATTTATAAACCTTGATGCAAAGGGAGCAAAACGGCAACGGGTATTGTGGGCCAGCACCAGCACTAAAGACCCTTCATATAGGGACGTGAAATATGTGGAAGCTTTAATAGGTAAAGAGACCATCAATACTATTCCAATGGAAACCCTTGAAGCTTTTCGCGATCATGGGCAGGCCGCAAACAATTTGGAAGATGATTTGGCCAAAGCAAAACAGGTATTGAAACAACTGAAAAAAAACGGAATTAATATAGATGCCATAACACAGAAGCTCGAAAATGAAGGCATTGAAAAATTCAATAAACCTTACGATACGCTTTTGGCCGGAATTGAAAAGAAAAGAACAAGAATAAAATCCTAAAAAAGAAGGCTATGGAAACATCACCGGTCAAAGTTGTATTTTTTGATATTGGCGGCGTATTGCTCAGCAATGGTTGGGGACATAAGTCGCGCCAAGAAGCAGCAAAAGTTTTCGGTCTGAACTATGATGAATTGGCTGTTTTGCACAATTTCATTTACAATGTGTACGAAATTGGAAGGATTAGCCTGGATGCTTATCTGGACACGGTTATATTTAACCACCCACGCGATTTTACCAAAAATGAATTCAAAAATTTTATGTTCGCTCAAAGCAGGGAACTTCCCGATATGCTGCAATGGCTGATCAAATGGAAACAGGGTTTCGGCTTCCGTATTATTTCAATCAATAATGAAGGCAGGGAACTCAATGATTATCGCATTGAGAAATTTGGATTGCACCAGTGTTTCGATGCCTTTATTTCCTCGGGTGAAGTAGGCATGCGCAAGCCCGACCCGGGGATTTATCATTTAGCATTGGGTATAGCTCAGGTTAAACCCGGGAACTGTGTTTATTTCGATGATCGGTCCATGCTGGTGCAGGAAGCACAAAAGCTGGGCATCCACAGCTTTCATCATCAGAATTTTGAAACCACAAAAAAAAATCTCGAAGCCCTTAAAAATCAAATAAAATGAAAAAGGAAAATCTATACCAATTTGGCATGATCGGTCTGGGGACCATGGGAAGTAACCTACTTCTGAATATTGCTGATCATGGTTTTTCCGGGGCAGGATATGATAAAGATCCCAGGAAGGTTTCCGCCCTCAACGGTTTGGATCAAAACAATCTAAAGGGATTTACTGATCTCAACAATTTCATAAAAAGCCTGGAAAGTCCGCGGACATTGATGATGTTGGTCCCCGCGGGCAAAATTATAGATACAGTGATCGCAGAGTTGCTACCCCTGTTGGACAAAGGGGACGTCATAATTGACGGGGGCAATTCGTATTTTAAAGACACAGGGCGTCGATGCAAGGATTTGGAAGAAAAGGGGTTTCATTTCATCGGAATGGGGGTTTCAGGTGGCGAAGAAGGGGCCAGAAAAGGACCAAGCATGATGCCGGGCGGCAATAAGCAGGCTTATTTACAGGTTAAGCCAATTCTTGAAAAAATAGCAGCTCAGGTTAAGGGAGAACCCACAGTTACCTATATAGGCCCGGGCGCGGCAGGTCATTTTGTAAAGATGGTGCACAATGGAATTGAATATGCCCTGATGCAATTAATTGCTGAAACTTATGAGGTATTAAAGAAGGGACTTCAACTGGATAATGAAGCCATTCATACTGTATTTCAACAATGGAATGAAGGCAGGCTCCAATCTTTCCTGCTTGAAATAACCCGCGATATTTTTGCTTTTAAAAAACCCGGAGCCAATCATTTATTGCTGGACGATATAAAAGATGAGGCCAAAGCAAAAGGAACCGGGAAATGGACTTCACAGGTGGCAATGGATCTAAACCTGCCCATTTCGGTAATTGATACAGCCGTTTCCATGCGGGATTTATCAAAATATAAATCGTTGAGAACGCAAGCCTCCTCGATCTATTCTGATGAAAAAGAAAGCCCGCTTACAGATAAGCCCGATGATTATATTGCAGAGCTGGAACAAGCATTTTATTTTTGTATGATAACCGCTTATGCACAGGGGATGCACCTGCTTTCCAGAGCATCCCGGGAATTAAATTACAATCTCAAACTGGATCAAATCGCAAAAATATGGAGAGGTGGATGTATTATCAGATCGGCATTCCTGGAAGATATCTACAGCGCTTACCAAACAAATAAGCTGCTTGAACATTTACTCCTGGATCCGACTATTCAAATCAATCTTAAAAAGAGTTTGCCGGGAATCAGGAAAGTAGTTTCTGATGCGGCGAACCATGGCTTGGCTTTGCCGGCTTATGCTGCTTCATTGAGTTATTTTGACTCCTTCCGCAGCAAAAAATTGCCGGCTAATCTCATTCAGGCCCAGCGCGATTATTTTGGGGCCCACACCTACGAACTTATTGGTGAGGAAGGGGTTTTTAATACCGAATGGCAATCTGAAATGAAAAAATAATGGCATTATCACCAAATAATCTACCTCGGGGCAGAGCCCACGAGGTAGTAAAATTCCAAAAAAAACAAATTACAAATTCCAAAAAAACAGAACGTGACAGAGCCTCGGGGAATTAAACCTTCAGAGATTAAATTGTCAAATAAAGTGACCGGGAGATTATAAATTTTAAAATCGGATTGGATTATGGAATCAACTATAAAATCACAACCAACTGTATTCATCATTTTTGGAGCAACAGGAGATTTGAATGCGCGTAAAATAACCCCCGCGCTATATAATTTATTTTTAAATAACTGGTTGCCAGATAATTTTGCCATATTTGGCACTTCAAGAACCGAGTTAACTGATGATGAGTTCAGGAAGGAAATATTAGATAAGGTAAATCAATTTTCAAGAAAAGGGAAAGCTGAAAAAAAGAAATGGACGGAATTTTCATCTCATATTTTTTACCAGGCTTCCGATTTAAATGACTCAAAAATTTATAAGGAAATTGCAAGCCGGATACTCCATTATAAAGAGGAATGGAAACAGGAACCGAATATAATTTATTACATGGCGGTTTCACCCAACTTATTTTCGGTTATCGCAGAAAATATTTCCAATAATAAACTGGCCGATAATCCCGATACTACACGCATCGTTGTCGAAAAACCTTTCGGTCATGACCTTGAATCGGCGAAATCATTAAACAAGTTGTTATGCGGTATTTTTCAGGAAAAGCAGATTTACCGCATAGATCATTACCTGGGTAAAGAAACCGTTCAGAATATCATGGCTTTTCGCTTTGCAAATTCCATTCTTGAACCTATCTGGAGTCGAAATTATATCGAGCATGTACAGATTTCCGTAACCGAACAATTAGGGGTAGGTGAACGTGGAGAATTTTATGAGAGCGCTGGAGCTTTGCGGGACATGGTTCAAAATCACGTGCTGCAGTTGCTTTGCCTGATCGCCATGGAAACACCAATAAATTTTGATGCGGAAGAGGTGCGCAACCGTAAAGTAGATGTGTTAAGGGCCATTCGAAAATTTAAACCGGAAGATCTTCAGAAACAGGCTGTTAGAGGACAATATAGTAAAGGATGGATTGAAGGTAAGGAGGTATCCGGTTACAGGGAGGAAGCGAATGTAGATCCTCAATCCAATACCGAAACCTTTGTTGCCGTTAAATTCTTTGTAGACAACTGGCGCTGGCAAGGGGTGCCATTTTATGTGCGCACCGGCAAGCGCCTGTATCAGTCTTCTTCAATTATCACTTTTCAATTCCGGGATGTTCCGCATTTGGTATTCCCCGCTGAAGCAAGAGATAACTGGCAACAAAACCGGCTCGTTATCAGCATACAACCAGAAATGAGCATTCGCCTGCAACTACAAGCCAAAAGACCCGGTTTAGACATGGTCCTGAATACGGTTGATCTGGTATTTGACTATACAGGTACGTATGACGTTGAAACTCCCGAGGCTTATGAAACCCTGCTATTAGAGATCATGACCGGGGACCAAACCCTTTTCATGCGTGCCGATCAAGTGGAAGAAGCATGGGAAATCCTGATGCCCATCATAAATTCCTGGGAATCTAAAAAAAGCCTGAACTTTCCAAACTATTCCCCAGGTTCATGGGGGCCCGAAATTGCCGAAGCATTGATAGCACAGGATGGTTTTCATTGGGTTTCTCTACCTATCGAAAATAAAACAAAAAAAAAATGACCTTTCATATCTTAAAAACAAACCCGGAATTGATCAAAGCAATTGCCGGGCATTTTATAAGTGTCAGTAAAAACGCAATTGCATCTAGGGGAGAATTTAATGTTGTTTTATCGGGAGGGAGTTCTCCTAAAAAATTATACGAGCTATTGGCATCGCACGGATATAAGGAAGAGGTCAACTGGAAGAAGGTCAATTTTTTCTTTGGTGATGAACGATATGTACCTGCAAATGATCCGGAGAATAACGCATATATGGTTAAAAGAACACTTTTCGATCCTTTAAATATTTCGCAATCCAATACTTTCCCTATCAATACATCCCTTTCACCGCAGGAATCAGCGAAAAGCTATACCACAACAATTGCCGCGCAACTTGGCAGGCAGGAACTTCAGTTTGACCTGATACTTTTAGGTTTAGGCGAAAATGCACATACAGCTTCATTATTTCCTTACACACCCGTTCTAACTGACAAATCGACCTCTGTACAGGCCGTATTCCTGGAAGGACAAAAAATTTATCGCATCAGCATGACCGCACCGCTTATCAACCAGGCCCGGAATATCGCATTTCTTGTTTATGGACTGGAAAAAGCTGAAGCTGTACACCATGTATTGAAAGATGAATTTGAACCGGAAAAATACCCGGCTCAACTTATCAATCCGTTGAAGGGGGAATTACATTGGTTTTTAGATGAAGCTGCCGCATCCCTTTTGGAGAGATGATTTTAAACTGCTGTACTATTAAAGACGAAAGAATAAAGATAATAGATGAAAGGCTATTAAAGTTGATAGATCAAATGTTACATAATTTTATGTGTCAATATATTGCCGTCACCGTTATATTTAGCTTTAACTAAAACCAGTTATTAATTGAACTTACGGTAAAATGATGATTTTTTTACATGAATTGAAAAATTAAAGCATATCCTTAGTTAGGGTTTAATTTTATAATGAAGGAAAAAGGATGTTTTATTGCAGTAAATTAAAATGGTAAATGGTATAATCCTTAAAAAATATTATTATGTTACCAAAAATTGATCCCACACAAACTTCCATCTGGAAGAAACTCATGGCTCATTACGTCGAAATGAAATCGGTTCAAATGAAAAAGCTTTTTGCTAATGACCCTGAAAGATTTGAAAAAATGTCAATTCAGTTCAATGACATGATTTTCGATTATTCAAAAAATATCGTCTCAGCCGAAACGCAGAAATATCTCCTGGAACTAGCTGCTGAATGTCAATTAAAATCCGCAATTGAAGCGATGTTTCACGGTGAAAAAATAAACGAAACTGAAAACAGGGCAGTTTTGCATACAGCATTGAGAAGTTTTTCGGAAGCACCGGTTACTGCAGATGGTGAGAATGTAATGCCCGAAATAAAAAAGGTTCGCCAGCAAATGAAAAGCTTTTGTAAAAAAATTCATAGTGGAGAATGGAAAGGATATACGGGCAAAAAAATAAAACACATTGTTAATATTGGCATTGGGGGCAGTGACCTTGGGCCGGTAATGGTTACTGAAGCGCTCCGCCCCTATTGGATGGAAGGAATTCAGGCTCATTTTGTTTCTAACATTGATGGAACCGATATAGTTGAAACCCTGAAAGATCTTGATGCTGGAGAAACCCTTTTTCTGATCGCTTCAAAGACATTTACAACCCAGGAAACACTTACTAACGCACAGACAGCACGGGAATGGTTCTTGAAATCGGCAAAAGAAGAAAAGTACATTGCAACTCATTTTGTGGCCTTATCTACCAACGAAAAAGATGTGGTCAAGTTTGGTATCGCCCCTGAAAATATGTTTGTTTTTTGGGATTGGGTTGGTGGGCGATACAGTTTATGGAGCAGCATTGGTTTATCCATAGCGCTTACAATAGGATATGATAATTATGAGCAATTACTGAAAGGCGCAAATGAAAGTGACCAACATTTCAGGGATACTGCTTTTGAAAACAACTTTCCAGTTATCATGGCTTTAATTGGTTTGTGGTATACCAACTTTTTTGGTGCACAAACCGAAGCTATTTTGCCTTATGATCAATACATGCACCGCTTCCCCGCTTATTTCCAACAGGGAAATATGGAGAGCAACGGGAAGCATACAGATAGAAATGGAAAGGATGTCCCTTATAAAACCGGCCCTGTTGTTTGGGGAGAACCGGGAACTAACGGTCAACATGCCTTCTATCAGCTCATCCATCAGGGCACACATTTAATTCCCTGCGATTTCATTGCTCCCGCGATCAGTCATAATCCAATTGGAGTGCATCATCCTATCCTGCTTTCAAATTTTTTCGCACAAACAGAAGCATTGATGAATGGAAAAAGCAAAGAAGAAGTCACCAAAGAATTGAAGGGAATGGAAAAATCACAAATGGATAAATTAATTCCGTTTAAAGTTTTTGAAGGCAACCGCCCCACAAATTCTTTTCTGCTGAAAAAAATAACCCCATTTTCTTTGGGGTCGTTAATTGCGTTATACGAACACAAAATTTTTGTACAGGGAATTATCTGGAATATTTTTAGCTTCGATCAATGGGGCGTTGAGCTTGGAAAACAATTGGCCAAAAAGGTGTTACCCGAATTAAAAGATAACACCGAAGTTTCCTCTCATGACACTTCCACTAACGGATTGATCAATACGTATAAAAAATGGCGAGAATGATCTGAAGGGAAAATGCAGTATTCCGAAAACAACTTCGCATTGTAAGGGAATACGATCAAATTATCCAAAAACCGTGAATTCTTGTTAGAGTTCGAACTTTTCCAAAGTTTTGAACTTTGGAAAAGTTAATAATACAAAAATGAACCGCAGCAACAAGGAGATAGCTCCCTTACTCGACCTCTCGGTGCGAGGTGTGGAAACAGCGAGGCACAGGGTAAGAAAAAGATTAAAAGTTCAGGAAACCAACTTCATTATCCTTTTAGAAAGCTTATCTGAATCTCTTCCCAAAGAATAGGTTTCTATCCCAAAAAATATTTAACAGTGATTACACCCGCTTTTTACATTTAAGGATGGTGTGGTAACTATTACCAATTAATGGAAATTCCTGAACCACTTTCAATCCTGCTTCTTTCACAAGTTTTCTCATCACTTTTATACTATACATTTTGCTATTGCCATTGGCTATTGTTGTAAAGTATACTGAGGTACCTATTAAGCAATATTCAGCAGCCGGAAATTCCTGATTGTCAATAAACGGCTCCATTATATAAACATTGGTATTTTCATCGGATGCCTGGAATACATTCTTTAAAATTTGAACAATTTCTTTATTTGAAAAACAATCCAGGAATTGACTCATCCAAACGGTATCAGCTCCCTGAGGTATTTTTTGAAAGCTATCCAATAAATTGATTTGGTGAAAGTCTATTCTATCTGTTAAACCTCTTTCTTCAACATTTTTTCGTGCAACATTGAGTTGACCCGGTAAATCAAGTATTTTAACTTTTACATTGGGATCGTAATCACAATATGCAAAAGCCCATTTCCCTGTATTACCACCAATATCAAAGATATACCTGGGCGGGGTTTGATTTACAATTTTTAATGCAAATGGAAAAGCATCATCAGAATAATAGTGATCAAATTCAAACCATGAGGTTTTAACTTTTTCGGGTAAATGAGCCAGGCCTTCATATACGTTATCCCACTCCCCAAATACTTTTAATCCTTCCGGCTTTCCATTTTTAATACTTTCAGTTAATGATTTTGCTCCATCATAACAAACATCATTAACAAAATTAATATTAACCCTCGTTAGCTCATCTTTTAATATAAAGTGACCAATTTTACTGAGCTTAACAGTATCATCATCAAGGTATTCTACAACATCAGAAATTTTTGCAGCTTCTAATAGTACTCTAACCCCATAATCTGAAAGTTTTAAACCAGAACAAATATCTTTAATATTAACCCCTTTATTATGTTTAGAAATATATTCCAATATCCCCAAGTCTCGTAATGCAACCATGCATTGAAAATAAATTGGAGCAAAAGCTAATTTCTGAGCTTCATATTTTGCATCCATTGCTGTTATTGTCTTATTCATATAACCTTCAAAATTAATTCAATACTAATGAACCTTCAAACTTTTTCGTATTTCCAATTAAGAACTACCCGTATTCAACTTAACAAAACTAATTATTCAAATGAAAAAAACAGACTTTTTAAGAATAATAATATGGATTTGTAAGCAACGCAATGTTGTTAGTTCTGCAATAGTGATTTTCAAAAATAAATATTACACATCAATTGAAACAATTTCATTTTAGCGCATAAAAAAAGCCCCAATTTCTTAGGGCTTTCCTTCTTTGCTCTTGATGATTGAAGATTATCGGGATAGACGAGACTCGAACCAATCGCTGAAACCCTATATAAATTGGCACCTCCCGAGCCCTGCTTTCCACAAGCAGCCAATTATGTTCCTTTAAGATAAGTTTATCGTTTTGCATCTGCGTTCCCCGGGAGGACTCCCCCACTAGTATTATCCCCGTAACCGATTTTGAATCTTAGCACATCGCCCAAGTGAAGCTTTTTATATGGAATTCAAGGAAATGAGCTAATAACTAAAACTCAAGAAATCAAGACTCAAAAGATAAGATATAAAGGCATTTGATGCTAAACTGTATTAAATTGAATGTGTTATAAGATTTAGAATTTTTGCCGCAGCCCTAAATTTAAATTTTACGATAAATTAATCTTCAGCTTTGAAGAATTTTGGATTGACATACAATTTTCCTTCTTTTAATTTCTTCCAGTAAATTTTCATATCGGCGTTTATTTCGGGAGCCATAATATACAATCCTATAATATTTGGAAAAGACATTGCCAGAATCATCATATCGGCGAAACTCAAAACTGCTCCTAAACTTACAGAAGCAC
>Ga0314774_1001148_pt1 | contig 17809 bp, 14 predicted proteins | sample MetaGCBIA2018_FD_204515 | JGI IMG/M metagenome (GOLD analysis project Ga0314774, IMG submission 204515) | Cryopeg brine microbial communities from Beaufort Sea near Barrow, Alaska, United States - CBIA 2018 | ecosystem: Environmental > Aquatic > Marine > Coastal | place: USA: Alaska | collected...
ATAAGGCGTTGGAATTATTGTACGAAGATGGCAATTTTAAAAATGTTAGCATATTAATCTTTGGTAGTGGTTATAAAAAAGAGGTCGCGGAAGCTATCCCATTTAAAACAAAATTTATGGGATATCTTTCTAATGAATATGCAACAAACCTTATGTACAATGCCGCTGATCTATTTGTAGCCCCTTCCCTGGCTGAGGTATTTGGATACGTCATTTTGGAATCTTTAAGGTGTGGAACACCGGTAGTAGCTTTTAATACGGGGGGAATACCTGATCTGATTGCTCATAAATGCAACGGTTATCTGGCAAATTATAAAGACTCGCATGATTTAGCTAAAGGAATAAAATATTGCCTAGAGAGGAATGTCAAAGGATATGCATTACCTCAGTTTGATGGGGATTTAATTATCGGCGAACATTTGAGTTTAATTGAGAAAATTTTGAATTAAGTAATAGTTTTTGATGAGTCAGGAAAATTTAGACGATTATTTATTTTTGGGTCTTCGGGACCGTCAAGTGCTCAATCTTTTCTGGTTCGGGTTTGTATTGTATACATCTAGTTATACAATTTCTACGACTGGTATGGTCAATTATGATGTCTGTCAGGTTTTTCAAATTCTTGGGATTCTTATTTTTATTCCTACGGGCATTTATTTAATCGACTATACTATAAAAAACAGATATTTACAGGGATTATATATTCTATATCTAATTTGGCTATTGGTAACAGTAATAAGGGGTGTTGAGTTCAATTATAATTCCCTAAAGTTCATGCTATTTGACGCATGGTTTGGTGTTTTTTTGTATTTAGTTCCGCTTTTTTTACTGTTCCCCAAGAGATTGATTTACTATAAGCGGATTTTTGATATTATAATAATTTTAGGAGTTTTCTACTTAATATATGATTTTATTTTTATTAAAGAGTTGATAAGGAGTGGATCAGATTTGAAAAGTCAGGCCCTCGTGGAGTATTTTTCTAAGACCCTGGCGACCCCGAGTCTATTTTTGTTGCTTACTTATAAGTATCATTCTTTTCAAAGGAAGGTATTTGCCATAAGCCTTTTGGTAGTAACTGTTTTCTTTGCGGTAATTAGGGCAAGGAGGGGTTTATTGTTAATGGAATTAATACCGGTGGTATTGGCTTATCTTCTCTATCTTTCCAACACTAACAATAAATATTTTATTGTCTTAATGTCAATATTTCTGGGAGGTTTTTTAGTGATGTTCGGCATCGAGCTTTTTGATGCGAGCAAAGTAGGGCTGTTTGATAATCTTATGGATCGAGGTTTGGTAGACACAAGATCGGGTGTAGAAATTTGCTTTTATCAGGACATGGGTATTCAAGATTGGATAATAGGTAGGGGAATGATGGGAGAATATTTTTGTCCAGGTATAGATCCTGATGAAGTGACCGGTTACAGGGGCACTATCGAGACAGATTATCTTAACCTAATTTTGAAAGGAGGACTAATTTCTCTATCTCTTTTTTTATTGATAACGATCCCGGCTTTTTTTAAGGGGCTTTTTTATTCAGACAATTTGCTTAGTAAAGCTGCTGCTATGTGGATATTATGGGTATTAGTAAATATGTACCCTTCAACAATACATACATTCACCATGCAGTATATCTTATTGTGGATAGCAGTTGGGATTTGCTACTCCAAAACTATAAGAGATATCCCGGAACAGATTCTTGTCGATTATTTTAGAGGGTATAAAAATCCTATCGAACTATTTCAGAACATCCAAAATCCAAAGAATTAAAATTTCAGCTATGCCCTTCCCAAAAGTCTTAATCATAAATCAACCCTTTGTCAATAATACTGGTGGGGGTATTACCCTTTCCAATTTGTTTTCAAATTGGAAAGGGAATAAGCTTGCAGTGGCCTGTTCTGGATATGCCCTTACTCCAGATATGGATTTTTCGGTATGTAACAATTACTATCAGCTTGGATCTGAAGAACGAAAATGGATGTTTCCCCTAAATTTTATTTCGAGAAAATATTATTCAGGAAAGGTAATATTTACTGATAATGCCACAAAAAATATTGTTAAAAATAAAGCTAAAACCAGAGGAAAAATAATTGATAAATATGTGTATCCGCTCTTGGATTTTGCTGGATTCTCAAATTTTATGGTACGAACAAAACTATCTTCTAAGTTCTGTAACTGGATTGATGAATTTTCACCTGATGTTATATATGCCCAGGCCAGCAGCCTTGACGATATTCTTTTTTGTTTGGAGATTAAACGATATACCAACAAGCCATTTATTTTCCATATGATGGATGACTGGCTTTCAATATTGGATCGTAAGGGGGTTTTTGTAAAATACTGGAGGGACAAAGCCGATAAAAAATTTAGGGTATTACTCGAAAATACCGATGTGGCTATGAGCATAAGTGAATATATGGCCTCTGAATATAAACGACGGTATGATAAAGAATTTATAACTTTTCATAATCCAATTGCACTGGACTTCTGGAAAAAAGATCAGCGTCAAACCTATCAACTAAAAGAAACCCCAACCATTTTGTATGCCGGAAGAATAGGTTTGGGTATAGATGATTCGCTCAAAATGATTGCGCATGCTGTAGATAAAGTAAATAAAGATTTTAAACAAAAAGTAAAATTTGTAATTCAAACAGCAGATGTCCCAGGATGGATATATGATTTTAAAAATGTAGAACATCAAAATTTTGTAGCTTATGAAAATCTTCCTAAAGTATTCGCTGAAACAGATTTCTTAATCCTGCCTTATGATTTTGATGAGAAATCCATTAAATTCATTAAATATTCCATGCCTACCAAGGCTCCTGAATATATGGCAAGTGGAACCCCTATTATTATTTTTGCTCCTCAGGATACAGCTTTGGTTCAATATGCACAGCGCTACCAGTGGGCGACTATTGTCACAGAGAATAGTGTGGATAAACTAGCAGATAAATTGGTAAGTTTGTTGAAAAACAATAGTTTGCGCCAAGAAACAGCCCTGGAGGCAAAAACTATTGCGGCAGAAAAACATGATGCAAATAAAGTAGCGCTGGATTTTCAAAATATTATTTGTTCCACAGTTCGTAATTCGGGACAACATTTAAAAGATGTATTTACTAGCTAATAGGTGTCCCTTTAGCCAAAAATCACGTAAATGAAAAAAATCTACTTTCATCCTAAAATGGATAATAAAACTGTTTTGTCTCCAAACCCATACATATTGGATTTTCAGGATGCTATATGCAAAAATTTTGTGATTGTAAATAGAAGATATAATAGAAGAGGAGTTTTGGATTTTTTTAGATATATATTTAAAACTGATATTTATATTTTAAATTGGATCGAAAACCTGCCGACTCTCCGATTTGGAAAGGTCCAGGTGATTGTTTTTCAGTTTTTTATATTGCTCAGTAAAATTATGGATAAAAAGGTGATTTGGATACTTCATAATAAGTATTCACATTCAATAGATAAAAATCCTTGGACAGATCTGATGTTTTCCGTGATGATGAAGCGTTCCAACCTTATTCTTACGCATGCTAAAAGCGGGATTGATTTTGGTCAGAAATATTATCCAAAACAAGCGCATAAGATCAAATATATATTCCATCCCATAAAACAACTTCTTCCACAGAATTTAAATTCAAAAAAGGCTTATGACTTCTTGATATGGGGCTCTATAAGTCCTTATAAGGGTGTATTGGAGTTTTTACATTTTGTGAGCCAAAACAAGAATTTTAGCTATTTGAAAATATTAATTGTAGGGAGGTGTTTAGACGATAGCTATAAAAATAAATTGAAACCTTATTTTTCAAATATGATAATTTTGAAAGATAATTTTTTTAAAATAGAGGATGTTGCAGAATTTGCCATCCAATCGCGTTTCATACTTTTTACCCACAAGGCTACTTCAGTTTTAAGTTCAGGATCTTTGATTGATTCCATAAGGATGAATAGCAGAATTATTGGACCTGATGTCGGAGCTTTTAAGGATTTAAAATCATTAAGTTTCATCGATACCTATAAAACCTATGAAGATATCTTGGTTATACATAAAAAATATGGAGGTGAAAAAGCAGCGGTAAACCCTAAAGAACATCATGAATTTTATAAGAGGAACACCTGGGAAACTTTTGGAAACAGAATGCATTTGGAGATTGATAAATTGAGTGATAGTTAGAAAGTTAACATATAAAACACTTACTTATAAATTCTTTTAATAGATGTATGGTAACGGACTAAATTCTATAAATTAAATAAACGGAGAAAAAATGGGAATATGATATGAGGCTTTCAATACAGAAGATGAACAATGTGATCGAGCGTGGGCCAGACTCTGATGGGATTTATATAAAAGAACCAATTGCCTTTGATCTTTCAAAATCAGATTATTAAAGTATATAAAGAGAAAAGGATCAAAATGGTCATAAATGGCAAGGGGAGAGCGGTGAAGCTTCGGATGGGTATGATAAAACAAGCTTTAAAGCATACTTGGAGCAGCAGCTTATTTTCGGTGATTTAATTTGAGAAGAATGGAGGAAAATCAGCTCACGGGCCCGAAGTGGAATGTGTAGTTAACGGTAAAACAGGTTTTCTTTTAAAGGATTTTAATAGTATGGTAAAAACTATACATTCATTCTTTAATAATAAAAGGTTAGAAATATAATGCAAAACAATATCCGTTATGCGTAAAGGAAAAATTTCCGATAGAAAAAATGGTACAAGGCATGTTGGATTGTGTAAATCAGTTGTTGATATGATATCCTTGGGGAAAGTTGTTCGGGAACTTCCCTGTCGATGATGAGTTTGCAGGGCTACTTCATAAATAAGAAAGCATGTGTGTTTTAAACCTGAAGATGTTAAGGATCAAATCTCATAAATTTTTAAAATCCAGGAGCGAAAATATTTTTCTTATTGTTTTCAGGTTTTATAATTGATTATTCAAATCCTTCAATAGGGGTTGAGATTTTCTAAATAAAACATGGTTCGAATTAAATTAATTTTTAAAGTTCAAAGTGGAGAATTTAGTTATCATAGAAAGAATATTTTCAAGCTATCGCAAGCCCATTTACGATCTCATAAATAAGAGTATAGATTCTAAACTATTATATGGGACTAATAATTCAGGAATAAAAACGGCAAATGCAAGTTACGCTCAGCAAATATATTCCTTGCAGTACGGAAATAAAGATACAAACATACTTCTTTTTCCCTTAAAGAAAATTTTAAAGCTAAAACCCAAAGTAATCTTTTGTGATTTAGCAATTGGGATGCTTAACCTTCCAGTTATTATTTGTGTGTGTAAACTATTTAAAATTAAGATTGCATTCTGGTCGCATGGTTATAATAGGAAAACCGGTTTCAATCCTGACAAAAGGTGGATAGATAAGTATAGACTTTTTCTAATGAAATTGGTTGATGCAAACATTGTTTATAGCCAATTTGATAAGGATGTGATTTTACCTTACTTAAAGAAGGATTCTGTTTATGTTGCTCAAAATACTCTAAATACTAATTCTTTATCCAAAATCAGTAAGGAGCTGGAATTAGAGGGAAAGATGAATGTAAAGCAAAGACTTGGCATTAAACATGAATTTAACATAGTTTTTATTGGACGAATGTTGGCATCTAAAAAGCCAGAAATGCTACTTGATCTTTATGAATACCTGCTGTTAAATTTTAACATTTCGGTTGGAATTCACTTTATAGGTGAGGGTGAGATGCTAACAAAAATAAGGGCTCGAGTCGATAATAATTTTAATAAAAAAGATTTTTATTTTCATGGTGCAATTCATGATGACCTTGCCACAGGGCAAATTCTGTTTGTAAATGATTTGATGATAAATCCCGGATATTTAGGATTGTCTGTTAATCATGCCTTTTGTTTCGGTTGTCCCGTTCTTTCATTTCAATCGAAAGATGGTTATCCGGCACATAGTCCTGAGGTAGAATATGTAATTCATAACAAAACAGGATTCCTTCTAGAGAACCATACTTTGGAAGCCATGGCAAAAAAAGTTAATGATTATCTTAAAAATAAAAGTATACAAGAGGAATTTCATCAAAATCTAAAATATGCTGTTGAAAACACTTTTCCTATAGAGAAAATGTTGAGAGGACTAATGGAGTGTTATGACTTTTTGACTCTGAATAAAAACTAGCTTTTCATCTCACTTCTATTTTTATACTGCCTATACTATACGCAAATTTGTTCTTGACAAAGTGAACAAAATATGACATCAGAATAACTTATATACTTTTAACCAAAATGAGAATTATAACAACAAGCTGGGATGATGGTTATCCCGCAGATAATAGAATTGCGGAGTTACTAAACAAGTATAATATGGCAGGAACTTTTTATGTACCTAAAAGGAATGATGAGTATGAGGTAATGAAAGAAAATGCGATCTCTGATCTGGCCCAACAGTTCGAGATTGGAGGGCATACTTTGAGTCACGTTCGAATTCGATCAACGTCAAACAATTTATTTGAACGGGAAATTTTAGGCTGCTATACATGGTTAGAAGAATTGTTAGATACTAAACCCATTTCTTTTTGCTTCCCTGGCGGGGTTTATAATAAACCCGCTATGGATTATGCCCTAAATTCAGGTTTCAAATTGCTTAGAACTACCGAATTATTAAGCACATCTGGGTTGGATTCAAATAACATATTGCCTACTACCATGCAGCTTTACAAACACGATCGTTTCACTTATTTTAAACATCTTTTAAAGCGGTTCAAATTTAACGCTATTTGGCTATATGCCCATTCAGGTACCAGAGCAGATCTATTTAAGATGGTTGATTTTTATATGAGGCAAATTGATGATTATGGGGGGTGTTTTCACTTATGGGGGCACTCATGGGAAATTGAAAAATTTAATCTCTGGAATGATTTGGAAGAGATTTTTAAAATAATATCTGGCAATGGTAATTTTAAATATCTTCCCAATGCGGGCCTTCTTAAGGAAGAATAAATAATGGATAGAGCAAAAATCCTGTTTATATTGCACCTGCCTCCACCAATTCATGGTGCGGCCATGGTGGGACAGTTTATTCGCCAAAGCGAAAGATTGAATAGCTCATTTGAATGTAATTACATTAATTTACAAACCTCCCGAAAATTAACCGATACGGGTAAAGGATTATTCAGTAAATTTTTTCGATTTATAGCCTTATACATTAAGGTGATTTCTCAACTCTTAACATCACGAAACGACCTTTGCTATATGACCCTTAATACTAAAGGAGCCGCATTTTATAAAGAGATGTTGGTGGTGATTATATTAAAATTATTTCGCCAAAAAATTGTTTATCATTTTCACAATAAGGGGGTGTCAAATTCTCCAAACAGGTTTATTGATAACCTACTTTATAAAGTTGCCTTTAAAAATACCCGAAGTATTCTTACTTCAAAGTTTTTATACAGCGATATAAAAAGTTACGTAAAGGATAAAGATGTATATTATTGTTACAATGGAATTCCACCCAATAGCCACAATACTATATCCGTTCACAACAAAGCAAAAAACCCAAAGCGGCCTAAAATTATTTTTTTATCCAATATGATTAGGGATAAGGGAGTTTGGGTGCTATTGGAAGCTTGTGAAATACTGCATAGGCGTAAGGTAGATTTTGAATGCCATTTTGTAGGATCATGGGGTGATATTACCGAAGTAGAATTTGAAAACTGTGTCAAGAATAAAAAACTTTCAGATAAGATCAGAATGCACGGGCAGAAAATAGGTAAGGAGAAATCGAAACTACTCTTAAAATCGAATATTTTCGCCTTACCAACTTTGAATGATTGTTTTCCTCTGGTTCTTTTAGAAGCCATGCAATTTGCCCTTCCAATAGTTGCCACCAAAGAAGGCGGAATCCCTGAAATAGTGAAAAACGAAGAAACAGGATTTCTAATTCCAAAGGGAAATTCAAAAGAACTAGCTAATAAACTAGAAATGCTTATTTTAAATCCCAGGATGTGTTCAGAAATGGGGGAAAGAGGGAAAAAAAGGTTTGACGCGAAATTTACCCTGAACCAATTTGAAATTAACCTCGAAAATATTTTGAAGAATTGTATCTCGGGGTAATTCAAAAGCAAATTACCAGAACTTGGAATCAGTTGATGTAGTTAAGAAAGGAGCGACTAATCGTAATCCAGAAATCCTGATAAGATTACTCAAAAAATTACTAAAATATAAGTTTGAAATTAATGGAAATTATTGCAACCTGGATTCATATAGACGCTGAAGGTGAAGAATCGAAATATCCCCAAGTCTCTGGAAAATCTAGTAATCTGGAATTTCAACGGACATATTGGGAATGTATAATTGTATTTTTTGCTTCCTCTCTTAGGTTTAATAAGGATAAAAAGCATATTCTGTTTACTAATACAGACATCATACCAATATTGGATGATTTCAATATAAAGAATTTTTTGAGTAAAAATAACGTGGAAATCATTCTGGTAACTAATAAATATAAAGTTCCCAAGGGATATTTTGAAAGTTGGAACAATCAGTTTTACGAATTTTCAATTTTGGATTATTTATCTCATAACATAACTAAACCATACCGTATTCTGATGCTTGATTCAGATTGTGTTTTCAATGCACCAGTTGATTATTTATTCAAAGAATTAAAATTTAGTAGACATCCGGCTTTTACATATACTATAGATTATCCCGAAAAATATGATATTAATGGCCTAAACAGGATTGAGATGCAGACAATTTTCAACGAATTGGGTTTAGAATGCAATACACCTCCAAAATACAGCGGGGGAGAGGTCTTATTTGCTAAAAGCGATTTTATAGAAAACCTATGTAAAGATTTTAACAAACTTTGGAATGACTTAATAAGTCGATTTGAAAACAGGTGTTTAAAATTTAACGAAGAAGCACATACGCTTTCATATTATTATTACAAATATGATGCGGATTTAGGAAAATTAAACGGAAATATAAAAAGATGCTGGACCAACCCTTTCTCGTATATAAATATTCGTCAAGAAGACTTGTATCTGGATATTTTACATCTTCCTTCTGAAAAAAAGGTTGGTATAAGGAAAATTTACAGACTGATTGCTCATCGAGGTATTGATATCCAAAATTTAAATGAATTAAAATATAAAAAGTTAATTACTGATATATTATACTCTAAAAAATATCATTTTAATTTTAAAAACTTAGCTTCATTTTTATTCAGGAAATTAAAAACGTTTGTAAATGCATAATTTGTGTTTCTGTGAACATTAAAAAAAAATCAAACATTGAGTCCTATAATTTTAATATCAGAATCATTTCTACATCATTAAGACTGTGAAAAATTCAAAAAGAATAAGAACCAGATCATTTTTTGATTACAACTTATTTGATGATCAACTTGCAAAAATTCCTAAACAAGGAAAAGTATTGGTTAATACAATTAATCAATACTCTTATTGTCTTGCTGAAAAGGATCTACTATTTAAAGAATCCCTTATCAAAGCAGATATTTTACTTCCCGATGGAATTGGGATTGTATGGGCTCTAAAATTTCTTAAAGGTGAGAAAATTAGAAAAATAGCTGGAGCAGATTGCCATCAATACCTGCTTCAATACTTAAATGAGACGAAAGGAAGTTGTTTCTATTTAGGTGCATCAGAACAAACCCTAAAAGAGATTCAAAAAAAAATATCCTCGGAATACCCTCAAATTCGAGTTGGTTTTTATTCACCTCCTTTTAAATCCTCATTCTCAAAAGAGGACAATAAGAAAATGTTAAAAGAAGTAAATGATTTTGGACCGGATGTCCTTTTTATTGGAATGACAGCGCCTAAGCAAGAAAGATGGTCTTATGAAAACCTCCATTTAATCGATGCTCAGATCACATGTTGCATAGGAGCGGTTTTTGACTTTTATTCGGGTACTAAAAAACGTCCCGGTAGGCTATGGCTTAAGTTTGGCTTAGAATGGTTGGGACGTTTATTTAAGGAACCGCGTCGCTTATCGAAAAGATACCTTTACTATGGATTTGTTTTTGGATTTTATGTACAAAAGGAAAAATTCAGTAAAATTAATAAAGAATAGAAATCCGAATATAATTAGTAATATGAGATCGAGATTTGATGTGTCTCCCATCATAACGCTAATATTTCGAGCCTTCTTTTCTCTTTTTTATCACTTTAGAACAAGCTATTGATTTTTCTGGTTGAATAGGAATAACAAGCAATTACTTACCTAAACCTGCTACCATTTTAGTTGCTTTGGGTGTAGAAAACCCTATTAACTGTACGTTTATAAATACGTTAATTTATCTATAAAAATTTGTTTGTCTAGGTGTTCAGATTTAACTTTAGGATAGGATCAGAGTATTAGTTCACCCGATACCAATTTTTATCAGAGAGATGAAGTAATTCCATATATCATTTAGTTTTTAAGGCCATCATTAATTTTAAAAAAACAAAAATCATGAAAACTGGGAATCAAGAATTTGGTATTAAACTTATGCAATTTGAATTGAGAAAATATTCTGATAATTGTATTAATTTATGGAATATTCCATTTTTGGGTATGGATAAATTTTTATGGCTTTTAGTATTTTTTTTCAATTTTTCCGCCATAATAGCACAAAGCACGAATGTATATGTAGCGCCCCATCCTGACGACTGGCAATTATTTATGAACCCAAATGCCTATACCGATTTAAAAAATCCAAATAAAAAAGTTGTTTTCTTACATACTACCGCAGGAGATGCCGGCGATGGTACAGGAACTAATTTTTATTTGGCAAGGGAAGAAGGGAGTTTGAGAGCTATCAGGTTTATGTCAAATACTTTTACTAATGGCATTGGAAGTAATATGAACAAGACAACGGTGACAATAAACGGGCATAAAATACTAAAATTTTCTTATAGAAATGCTACTGCTTATTTCTTAAGGTTACCTGATGGCAATTTAAACGGAGATGGCTATATTTTACATAATAACGTAAGTTTAAAAAAAATATATGACGGTAGTAAATCTTCTATTTCAGCTATTGATGGCAGCACTACATACAATTCGTTAAATGATTTAGAAGTAACAATTAAAGCTATCATCCAATCAGTAGCTAACCCGTCCGATGAACTTATATTTAACTTAGCTGATGATGATTCTTCAATAAATCCGGGTGATCATTCAGACCATATATACTCTTCCCTTATTTTACAACATGTAGCCCAGAGTATAGGAGGGGTTAAATTGAATTTATACACTGAATATTCAAGTACTAGCATGCCACAAAATTTATTTAATGACAATTATTTAATAAATGTGGGTACCTGGGCCGTTACGACTTCTGGAATTTCTGATAATTCGCGGGATGGCACTTGGGATAATATTCATAATGCTTGGATTGGAAAACAATATTTTCGAACAAATTTATCGGTCATTAAACCTGAAGTAAGCATAACTGCCATAGATTCTATCGCTGGAGAGTCGCCTTTAGAGACAGGTACTTTAAAGTTCAGTCTTGCGCAGATAAATACAGGTCCAGCTCTAACTATAAATTATACTGTGGAAGGCACAGCTACCAATGGAATTGATTATAATGCGCTTTCCGGAACGACTTCTATATCTAACGGCCAGCAATATAGTTTGGTAACGATAATCCCAATTAACGACACAGAAGTGGAACCTTCTGAAACAGTTATCTTGAAATTAGCCCCAGGTGCGGATTATATTATTGGCAATCCATCTAAGGCTACGGTGAACATAACAAGTGAAGATGTGGCTCCGGTAGGTGGGAACATAGCTTTGAACAAACCTACCAGTTCTTCGCTTGGTATTGAAACACCAAGTTTAAAAGCTGTTGACAATGATTACTCACTAAGCAGCTGGTGGGGTGCCAATCCTTATCCCCAATGGTGGCAAGTGGACTTAGGTGCTTTATACAACCTTAATAAAATCGTTGTGGTTAATTATTATGATGGTTCCCGTTATTACCAATATGATATTAAGGCTTCGGTAGATGGTGTCAATTGGTCTCCTTTAGTTGACTTTAATCAAAATAAAACCCCTGCTACAAAAAGTGGTAATACTTTTATAATTAATAATGCCACTGCAAGGTACATCAGAGTAAACATGAATTATAATTCAAAAAATATAGGGGTACATATTGTTGAGTTTGAGGCGTATGGGGTATTGAATACTACTAGCAGCAACAATATAAGTACTTTAAAGACCCAAACTTTAATCGACAAGGATGTAATTGGGGAGGCTTTAATTGACAAGGATATAATTGGGGAGGGGGAAGAAAATCATACTCTAAAAATTTATCCCAACCCGACACAACCTGGAAGTCTACTTAACCTGAATATAAATTCCTCAAATGATACCTATGCTTTGATAGAAATTTTTAATTTTAAGGGTTTAAAACTTTTGAGCGAAAAATTCAATCTGGTTCAAGGATATAATGAAATTGAGATTCCAATCGACCAGTTCCAGTTTTTAACAAAAATGCTTATTGTCAAAGTAAATATTCACGGAGAAGTTATAACCAGAAAAATAATGTATAATAAATAAACCACAGACGGAATTGCTAATATTTTCAGAAAAGCCAATGAAAATTAACTACAAAATAATTGCCGGGATGTAATAAAGTGTGTATTCTTAATTGGTTTTGAGACCTTTAAAAGTCATAAAAAGTACTCGCACGTGCGTTATTCCATAAGTTTTATACTAATACTATTCACAATTGGAATATTGTTTGCAATAAAACATAATCTCCGGCTGTTTTAATACCAAGTTTTTTTAGTTTAATACATTACCTCCATCATAATCATTGTAAAGACTACCTCCGCTTCCCTGTTTTATTAAAACATTATTTTGAAGGACATTTCCTGAACTTGGAGCGTAAATGACTACGGTATTGGCATTGTCTGCGGTAGTCACAAAAGTATTGTCATGAAAGCTGTTATTGTTCGAATTATTTTCAATATAAAGACCAATTCCTCCATCGGAATAATGCGTATTACCATAAAATTCTGAATTAATTGTGGAAACAAGATTTAGGGCATCAGCATGAAAGTTATTATCGAAGAATTTTGCTCCATCACAGTTACTTATACCAACTAAATGATTATTTGTTCCGGTAACTGTTCCGCTATTTCCATTAATTACAACATTATAAAGATATGGGGCGCCATTCGCATAATCTGTTTGGCAGGTTATAAGATCATAGGCCGTATTGGGAGACGAAAAAGTGTTATTAGTAATTGTAATATTACTCCATCCTACATTTTCAATACCTCTGTCTTTTGAATCTACAATGTTATTGTTATCAAGCAACGCATTTTGTCCTGATCCGCTAAGGCTAATAGCCATTCCATAAGGCGATTGTAATCCCATGCGGTTAAATTGACAATTGGTAACCGTTACATCGGTGATTCTCATTATCCCATCATTATTGTGGTTCTGAGTTTCTAATGCCATTCTACCAATATCATGGAAATAACAATTATTAATCGTAATATTTTTAGATCTTGAGGCATTTTCGGTTACAATCTTTAATCCATTTGATACCACATTTGGACAGGTGAATTCACAATTTTCAAAGAGAATGTCCTCTACACTGCCATCAAAATAAACAATTCCTGCTCCACCATCTGATGAAGTATATGTGGAAGTAGAATTAAAAACAATATTATTAAAACTCATACTTTTCGCAGTACCATTAAATCGTAATAACGTTTGCAAATTTCCCGTTATTACCGCCCCATTGGCACCAGTCACCTTAAGATTTGATAAATTGTTTAATATAAGGGTGTTAGGTAAGATATAGTTCCCCGGATTCAAAAACAAATCTGCCCCCGATTTTAACCCGGCAATTAGTTCATTTACATTGTTTATTACCGTTCCGGTTGTTGGAGTTGGAGGAGGAACAACAACCTCCTGGGGTCCTTCCAGGGAATAATAATAGTTCTGGGCAATGGATAATTTGCCACATAAAAAAAGAATCGTAAAAATTAATAAGAGCTTTTTCATTATAATACAATATAAGTATTTGTTCCTGTTTTTCTTAAAATTCCTCCTGTATAATCCTTACTATTTCCAATAGTTGCTTTTCCTGAATTTACTCCATTAACAATAACTCCCGATCCCTGTATGGTAAGGGTAGTGCCATGAACTTCAATATTAGAAAAATCGCCTATTTTCATAGCTGAAAATCCGGAATTTATAGTTAAGGTGGACGAGGACGTACAAGCAATAGTATTACGAACATCTGATGGCGAAATACTCCTTGAGGAGGAAATATTAATTACGGAAACTTTTTTACCATAAGCATTCTTCACTTCTAATAAAATTTCTGCTTTTATATTATCAACCTCATCCTGCGTATAGATTTTAGGCGCTCCAGTTAAGCTGGAGTATGCTCCATCAAAATCGTCATTTACATTGGAATCCCAGTTATCGAAAGAAATGGAATTCCCTCCAGAAATGGATAAGGTGTTTAGATCCAAATTTAGGTTCTGGGTTGTACCACCATTAGTTCCGATTCCTACAATAAGATTGTCGATTTCTGTTTTGTTGTACATATCAGGTTTATTTTGCAGGTCGGCATATACACCAGAGAAATCATCCGCTGCATTGGTATCCCAGTTATCGAAAGAAATGGAATTCCCTCCAGAAATGGATAAGGTGTTTAGATCCAAATTTAGGTTCTGGGTTGTACCACCATTAGTTCCGATTCCTCCAATAAGATTGTCGATTTCTGTTTTGTTGTACAAATCGGGTTTATTTTGAAGGTCGGCATATACACCAGAAAACAACACTGGTTTATTCTGAAGGTCATCATATACACCAGAGAAATCATCCGCTGCATTGATATCCCAGTTATCGAAAGAAATGGAATTCCCTCCAGAAATGGATAAGGTGTTTAGATCCAAATTTAGGTTCTGGGTTGTACCGCCATTAGTTCCGATTCCTCCAATAAGATTGTCGATTTCTGTTTTGTTGTACAGATCGGGTTTATTTTGAAGGTCGGCATATACACCAGAAAACAACACTGGTTTATTCTGAAGGTCATCATATACACCAGAGAAATCATCTGCTGCATTGGTATCCCAGTTATCGAAAGAAATGGAATTCCCTCCGGAAATGGATAAAGTGTTTAGATCCAAATTTAGGTTCTGGGTTGTACCACCATTAGTTCCGATTCCTCCAATAAGATTGTCGATTTCTGTTTTGTTGTATAGATCGGGTTTATTTTGAAGGTCGGCATATACACCAGAGAAATCATCCGCTGCATTGGTATCCCAGTTATCGAAAGAAATGGAATTCCCTCCGGAAATGGATAAGGTGTTTAGATCCAGGTTTAGATTCTGGGATATACCACCATTAGTTCCGATTCCTCCAATAAGATTGTCGATTTCTATTTTGTTGTATAGATCGGGTTTATTTTGAAGGTCGGCATATATACCAGAGAAATCATCCGCTGCACTGGTATCCCAGTTATCGAAAGAAATGGAATTCCCTCCAGAAATGGATAAGGTGTTTAGATCAAGGTTTAGATTCTGGGGTAAACCACCATTAGTTTCTATTCCTCCAATAAGATTGTCAATTTCTGTTTTGTTGTACATATCAGGTTTATTCTGAAGGTCATCATAAATACCTGAGAAGTCGTCTGCAATATTGGTATCCCAGTTTTGGAAAGAAACTGTATTTTCGCCAGAGATGGTTAGGTTATTCTGGTTTAACTCTAAAGATTGTTTAACCCCTCCTACAGTATTAATATCTAAAAGAATATTATCAATTTGATCAGCTGTATAAAAGTCTGGCATTTGGGAAGGGGAGATTGTACCAGTAAAGGAATCTGCAGATTTTGCATGTAATGAGTAAGGTACGCTTAGCATCTCACTAACACCATTAATTTTATAGTTTGAATTGCCTTTAATATCGACAAGGGTTTCTATGAAAAACGGTCCTTGCGCCCAGTTAATCTCATTAAAAGATCCCTTTTCTACAAATCCTGAACCTATTTCCAGGGATAAAAGGCCATTTAGATTAGTCATTGTGTGATGCGTTTCTTCATAAACGCTGGAACCATTCGCAGAACCCTGTTTAACAATAATTTTTAGATTAACATTCGATTTTTTAAGCAGGAAATCTGAATTATCTCTAATTACAGCCTGATAACTCATTTTTTCTGGAGTTTGTGCAAAAACGCTAATTTGAATTAACGTTAATAGTGAAAATAAAAATAGCCATTTCATAATATTATCTTTTTATTATTTTAATTGTTTTTATAAACTTCCCATTATCTGATATTTTTAATAAATAGATCGCTGTTGGTAATCCAGATACATCTACATTAGCTCTGGATTTTCCAACCCGGGCTTTCTTTAATAATCTTCCATGTAAATCTGTTAATTGATAACTTAAAGACCCGTTGATTGAATTGGAAGTTTCTATTGTAAGAGAGTTTGTAGTTGGGTTTGGATAAGCTGCCACCCTAAAGCCTTTTCCCTCCTCTTTATCTATTGGTGTTATGGAAATTATATCAGGTTGCTGGATACCTTCTGTAATATAATTTTTGGTGCCATAGTAAGATAAATAGTAAATCTGACCTATTGAATATGATACACTGCCTTCATCGCTAGATAAATCTCCACCTGTTACATTAATAGAAATGTGTAAGTCTTTATTTTTAGGAATTTTGTATTGAGTCGTCTGGCTTCTGCATAATAGGGGTATGAGTAAAAATAATACCATAATAATGTATTTCATAAGGATGTGGGGCTAGGGGGATTATACTTAACATATTTGGCTAAAATTGGATGAAAAAATATTTAATTTTAACGATAAAAAATTAAATAAAGAGATGAAAATACCTACATATTATCTTAAAATCAGAATATTACAAAATTTGTAAGAGAATAGTTATACTTTCAATATTAAGATATATAGTTAATATTATGCCAAAAAAAATACTGTGTTAATTAATCATTTAGAATACAGATATGATAGGCTCTTACAAGCATTAATTATTATTTAGAAGAAATATTCTTTATTACTTAAAGAGAATAAATATGTTGATTTTGAAATTGTAGTGTGTAAAATATCCACACAAACATTTTAAAAAAGAAGAGTAATGGATTTTATAAAGTTTTTTAAATGGATAAAAAATAATTGTTCCCGAAAAAAAATATGATTTGGTGGATGAGAGTAGTCACGAAAGATCTTCATAAATTAGACAATACTCAAAGCGTATTACTTAATGAAAATCTAACAAAAGAATCGTAGAAGAAAATGGTGTTATAATAAAAGAAATAAAAATAATCCTTGAAAGCTTTCAAACCAGATTAACCCTGTATATTAGTTTTATTTACTGTTCAATTTATAACACATTTCTACAACATTTTTCCTAATAATGTAAAGTTGGATAATATTCCCTTTTGAGAAAGAATAGTGGTTATTCATCGACTTGAGAAGAAGAATATTATTTTTAATATCGTGAAAACTTTACCCAAATAATTCAATTTAATTCCTTAACTTTAAGTAGCAAAATATTGATACACCTTTTGCTTTCTTTTCATAAAGATTGATCTTGTGTAAAATTTTTTGTCCCCCCCCATAATTATTTTCGATTTAATACCCCGGGAAAATGTTTTTCCAGAACAAAGGAAAAAACTCCCGATTATTTTTTTATATGCGCAACCTATTTGACAATTGCTAAATAGATAGCGAAAGGCCAGATATACTTTTCGTTTTTATTTCCCCTTGATTCTGGTGTATCCCAAACCTAGTTTAAAGGAGTTATCTAGAAAGTATTCAAGTGTGCTTTGCTCA
>Ga0314774_1001152_pt1 | contig 17759 bp, 12 predicted proteins | sample MetaGCBIA2018_FD_204515 | JGI IMG/M metagenome (GOLD analysis project Ga0314774, IMG submission 204515) | Cryopeg brine microbial communities from Beaufort Sea near Barrow, Alaska, United States - CBIA 2018 | ecosystem: Environmental > Aquatic > Marine > Coastal | place: USA: Alaska | collected...
GTCCGGCGCGGCCGACCTGTTGGTAGTAGGCGACGGGTGAGGAGGGGGCGCCGAGGTGCACGACGAAGCCGAGGTCGGGTTTGTCGAAGCCCATGCCGAGGGCGCTGGTGGCGACGAGCGCTTTCACGGTGTTGTTCTTGAGTGCCTCTTCGGATGCTTCCCGCTCTTGGGGGTCGGTTTTGCCGGTGTAGGCGCGCACGTCGATGCCGGAGTCGCGCAGTAGTCGCGCGGTGTCTTCGGCGGCAGAAACGGTGAGGGTGTAGATGATGCCGCTGCCGGGCAGCTCGGCGAGGTGGCTCAGTAGCCAGCCGAGGCGGGCGCGGGCATCCGGCAGCTTAAGGACGCCTAGGCGCAGGGATGCTCGTGCAAGAGGACCACGGATGGTGACGACCTCGGTGCCTGCCGTTGCGGGGTTCGCGGCGGTGGTGTCTGTTTCGCGGCTCTCGTTGGAGCTGGCCGGGCTGTTGTCGCTGCTGCTGGTTTCGAGTTGGGCGGCGATGTCGGCGACGACGCGGGAGTTGGCGGTGGCGGTGGTGGCGAGCACTGGTACGCCGTTGGGCATGGTGGCGATGAGTTCGCGTAGGCGCCGGTAGTCGGGGCGGAAGTCGTGGCCCCAGTCACTGATGCAGTGCGCTTCGTCGACGACGAGCATCCCGATGCGACTAATCAGCGCGGGGAGCTGGTTGTCGCGAAATGCCGGGTTGTTGAGGCGTTCTGGCGAGACGAGCAGCACGTCGACTTCGTCGTTGGCGAGTTGCTGTTGCACCTCAGCCCATTCGTGCGGGTTGGTGGAGTTGATGGCGACGGCACGAACTCCGGCGCGGGATGCTGCGGCAATCTGGTCCCGCATGAGGGCGAGCAGTGGCGACACGAGCACGGTCGGGCCGGCACCTCGCCGGCGCATCAGCAGGGTGGAGACGAAGTAGACGGCCGACTTTCCCCACCCGGTGCGCTGCACCACAAGTGCGCGGCGGCGCCCATCGACGAGCGTCTCGATCGCCTCAAACTGTCCCTCATGAAAATCGGCAGTCTCATTGCCGACCAGCGTGCGGAGAACGGCCAGGGCATCGGTGCGGGTATCTGTCACGTGGCTAGTGTGGCAGGGGGTGCTGACTTTGCAGTGCAGCCCCCGGGGCATACTGCTGCTGGGCCGTGCTTAGGCGGTCAAGTTCGTGTGGAAGTAGTCAAAGAGACCCGCAGGGATTGGCTTCTCAAAGCGCAGATGCATCCGTACGACAGAGAGATCTTTGCCCGCGGCGCTCGGCATCGTGGTCTGTTCAGCATCCTGCGCCGTTGCTTGCCCAAGGTAATAGTGACCGGGCCCGTCTGCATCACTCTTTTTAGAGAAAACGTGGATGTCGACGGCTTTGTCCAAAATTTGACGGACTTCGGTTGTGTCCAGAGTGGTTCTGCTGCGCGTGTACCAAAGCATCGTGTGGGAGTCGAGCAGTTCGTCTTCGTAAGCCGTGCTTTCTGATACTTCATCCGATTTGTGAAGCGTCACGAAAATCGGGCAAGTCGCAGTGTCGGAGTCGACCTTGTAGCCGTAGATAGTGGAGTACATGTTGCTCCGCCAGTTGAGAAGTCGACTTGCGTCCTTGCGCGAGTACTGACGACCAGAAGTAAACGGTCCTTCGTCTGGGTAGCGAGCTTCAGCAATTCTCAGACCGGTATCGATTACGTCGTTGAGGTGTCCTTGAAAAGCTGGAGAGCTTTGGTAGGCATCAGCGAAGACAGGACTTAGCTCGACGCCTCCATGTCGGTTCTCGATTGCTGGTCCCGGGCTCTTGAACGCGGCGACTTCCGACGCTGTATTGAACTTGAGCGTGAGGCTTCTGAAAACGGCCTTGACGAGAGTGCTGTCCGTTCGCAGCCCTTCGGCAGCGAACGTAGTTGCTGCTGAAGTCTCGTCCAGAATGCCGTCCGTCAGCAGTTTTCGAAGAAGCAGCAATTCGTGCGGCCGCTTGGCTGTGAGTAGCTCTTTAGAGACAACCGTGAGCGCTCTCGACTCCTGCTCGGCAAGCCCGCTTTCGGCGACCTTAACCTTGGCGAGCAGTTGAGGGTAGTTCCCTACTTTCGTGGCAAGGACGACGGGATCGACAGACTCGAACTTCAAGAAGTCGGAGAGGAACGGAACGCGACCCACGCGGTTCCGCACAGTTTCGATTGCACCTTTGAGGTTCTGCAGGCTGTCTAGCTTGACGGAGGCAAGCGACCGGAGAACTCGCTCTTGAGAGATCTGGTCAAAGCGCACGCTAGAGAGGCCCGCGAGAACCCCGACTTCTTCAGCCGCAATAAGGTTCTTGCGAATCGACTCTTTGTTGAGGGATTCGTCACCGAAGAGTGCGATCGGAATGAGGAAGTTGTTCTGGTAATTCCCGATGAAGTCGATGACGACAAGGTAATCCTTGCCATCAACTTTCCTGAGACCGCGTCCGAGCTGTTGAACGAACACGATGCTCGATTGTGTCTGGCGGAGCATGATGATCTGGTTGACGGTCGGGATATCAACACCCTCGTTGAAGATGTCCACGGTGAGCACGTAATCGAGGTCGCCCGCTTCAAGACGTTCCACTACCGCTTCGCGTTCCGCGATTGAGTCTTGGCCAGTGAGCGCTACGGTTCGTAGTGGCTTTCCGCGTAGTGTCCGACGGTTTAGCTCGGCGGACAGCGAGTGCGCTTCCTCTTTACGGCTACAGAAAATCAGCCCGCGCGGATTCGTTCCTGCCTGGCCGTAGGTCTCAATCGAATTCAGGATGAGGTCGATGCGTTCCGGCGTGACAAGTCGTGACAACGGAGTTGTTTCGGTCGTCGTGAAGCCGTCCTCAAAGGTGATGTCAGCGACCCCGTAGTAGTGAAACGGCGCCAGCATGTCTAGCTCGAGAGCTGTGTTCAACCTGATCTCGTAAGGAACGTTGTAGTCGAACAACTCAAAAATGTTCTGGCAGTCGGTGCGCTCCGGCGTAGCCGTCATCCCCAAGAGGAACTTGGGGCGAAAGTGGTCAAGCACCTTGGCGAAACTCTTTGCCCCTGCGCGATGCACTTCGTCAATGAGGATGTAGTCGAAGGTCGCGGGGTCCAAGCTGTCGAGCACGTGCTGCTGAGAGAGAGTTTGCACGGTGGCAAACACATAGCGCTTGTCGGGATCACGGTGGTTGCCGGTGATTTTCCCAAAGGCACCCGCTGGTGCGCCTAGTACGTTCTTGAACTCTGTGATTGCGCGGTCGAGGATTTGTTCACGGTGGGCGATGAACAGAAATCTCTGCGGATTGACTGCCCGGACGTCCAGGGCGGAGAGGATCGTCTTCCCCGTTCCCGTTGCAGAAATCACGAGCGCGCGATCTTTCTGGGCTGCGCGAACTGTTGCGATTGCGCTCAGTGCATCGACCTGCATGACGTTCGGGGTAATGGAGCCGACGGTGTGAGGCTTGTGATCAACGCCACGTGTGCGTGTGCCGCCCCGGCGGATTTTCGCGGGTGCTTGGTAGTTCGCCGCGTAGTCGTTGATCCACTCCTGGGTGAGGGGTTTCGAGTTGAAGAGTTCGTCATCCAACAGGTTCGTGAATTGTTCAGCAAGATCACTCTCCCGGGTGGCCGAGACCCGGAGGTTCCACTCATGATTCTTCGCAAGCGCAGTCTCAGTCAGATTCGAGCTTCCCAGAATGGCGGTGACGCCGTCGGGCTGCAGAAAAACGTATCCCTTGGGATGGAATGCGCTCTCGTTGTGAATTCGGACATCGACTCCTAGCTGAGTGAGGTTTAGCAGTTCGGAGAAAGCGCGAGGAGAATTGAAGCCGAGGTAGTCCGAAGTGATTATCCGCCCGACGCCTTCGAAATCAATCAACTCCTGTTTCAGCAGCGCAATAGCGCGAGGGGAAACAAAGGCAACCGAGAACATGAAGGATGAAGCGCGCTGCAGCTCGGCGCGCAGCGCTCGCAGCATCGAGTCAGTCTCGGTGTTGAGAACTAACTGCGGGTGAAGTTTTCGCGGCGACCGTACCGTCTTATCGACGTAGCCGAAACTGACGTCTTGGCCAAACGGCTCGAGTTCGTGAAGGTCGATTGCCACTAGGAGCTAGCCGCCTTTTCAATCAGCTCTACCGCCGGAATATCGGCGGGTGCCCAGTCGAGCGAGCCCAGCTCTGTGGGCGGAAGCCAAGACACTGCGGCGTGTTCGGTAAGTACGGGTGTTTCGGAACGCAGTTCACAGTAGAACGTCGTCAGCTCGACAACTCCAAAGTCGTACTCGTGAGAGGTCGTGGTGATGAGCTCACCAACGGAGACCTCGCACTCGAGTTCTTCGGCGATCTCGCGCGTGAGTGCATCACCGGGAGTTTCGCCGGGCTCGATCTTGCCGCCGGGAAACTCCCACATTCCTGGCAAGCTTCCGTCGGGTCCGCGCTGTGCACAAAGGATGAGGCCATCGCGCACGATGACCGCACCGACGACGTTGATCTGTTTCTTCACGGATGATCTCTCTCAGGGACATACCCGACGGACGTCCAGTCGACACTTACCGCAGGCCAGGCCTGCTCGCTTCAGCCTATTGGCGAGACCAGGCTGTGGGGAGCGCGACACCGCCCGCCGTCGAGTGCGCGTCACTTCTGGCAACTTGGACACCACCACGTGAAGCGCGTATCCGTGGGGCCAGTACCGAGTTGCGCGGACTCGATGCGGGTACCGCAGCGCAGGCAAGCATCCCCACGGCGGTCATGAACCCAGTAGCGCGGTTTTCCCCGCGGCAGGCCAGTGAAATTGCGGACCGGGCGATCCTTGTTCACCGAGATCGCCTTGTGCGCGAGCGCAACCAGACGCTTCAGGTCGGCGACGTCACCGATGGGAGTATCGGGGCGGAATCCGCGTAGGAAGCTCAACTCGTTCGCGTACACGTTGCCGAGTCCAGCGAGGTTTCGCTGATCGAGTAGTGCGAGCGCGACCGGGCGGGCAGGATCCGACAGCAAGTTTGCTAAAGCTTGGTCGGCATCCCAATCGGGGCCAAGAATGTCAGGGCCCAAGTGACCAACAATGCTGTTCTCGGAAGCCGTGGGCACGATCTCGAGCAGACCCAGTTCGAAGCCGACTGCGGTCTGGGTCGCGGTGCCGAGGATGCCGCGTGCGAGGTGGGCGGGCTTGCGCCAGCGCTCACCAGGACCGTAAACCTGCCAGACGCCCTCCATCTTGAGGTGGCTATGGATGGTGTGGTCGCCCACCCGAATCAGCAGGTGCTTGCCGCGCGGCACCACACTCGCGACGGTTTGGCCGCTGAGGTCGAGCGTCGCGAACGCGGGCACCCGAAAGTCGGTGCGGGTGAGCACTTCGCCATCGAGCGCTGCCCGCAGTTTCGCGGCCGCCTTGTAGACAGAATCACCCTCAGGCACGAAGCCTCAACCCCTGCGGTGTCGCAACGAAGCCGGCCTCCACGAGCGCCTTGCCGACCGGGGTTCCTACCGCGAAGTCGCCATTGACCTTCTCGATGCGCAACTTCGGCAGTGTTCCGCGGAGGGTGCTCGTGAGGGAGCGGGTCGCCGCATCCACAACAGCCGGCTCCGTATCGAACGCCAAGAGAGATTTGCCGCCACGCTCGAGATAGAGGGCGAGGTGACCATCGACGAGCACGACGACTGCTCCCGCCTTGCGGCCGGGGCGGTGCTTCTTGGGAGAATCGGCGGCAGGCTTGGCGGATGCTGCGGCCGCGGAGTCACGTTCCGTCGCGTCGTTCGCGTCCGACGTCGCATCCTCGCCACCGAGCCCCGGCCACCCCAGCGCGGCCCCATACGGGTTCGCGGGGTCCGTCGCGGCGAGAGTGATCGCGCGAAGCTCGGGGGCGGCATCCGGATCCCGAGTGAAACCACGCAAGCGGTCGACGGTAGCTCCCGTCGCAAACTGGGCGGCACCGAGCCCATTGATGAAGTAGCCGCGACGCGCGCGACCCGTCTCTTCGAAACCGCTCAGCACTCGATAGGTGAGTGCGAAGCCACCGCGGATGCCCTCGCTCACGACCGCACCGCGCGTGACAACTGCGTGCCGCTCCAACATCAGCTCGGCCGTCGACTTGGCGCGTACCGTCGTGTCGCCCTCCGCGGTCTCGAGTAGCGCCCAACGTCCGGACGCACTCGGCGGCCCCGCCTGCATCACGGTCGAGACGCGACCGCGATACGCCCGAGCCCGCGCGGGGCGGGGTGCACGAGTGGCCCGCACGGTTCCACCGAGATGCGCACGCAGCGGCGCAAAACTGTCGTTGGTGATGAGCGACCGCCACACCAAATCCCAGATTTCCTTTAGCAGCACCTTGTCATCCGTGCTGCCCACTTGATTCGAGAGCTGCCTAAAGAAGAACGCACCACCACCACCGAGCGCCTCCAGAATGCGCTGCTGCAACTCGCTCAGCCCATCACGGTCCGGCTCGGGCAGAGTCAGCGCGGCCGTCGCGGCCGGGTGCAAACTGATCCAGCCATCGCTGCCCGCGAGTGCTCCTTGCCCGGCCCACACGACTTCGCCCGAGGTCGTCAGCTCGTCGAGCCACGCGGGGGAATAGTCGCGAATGCGCGCGCTCAGAATGAAGTTCTCCCACGCGGATGCCGGAGCCGAGTATCCAGCAAGTTGGTCGATCACCTGCGCGAGACCATCAATCCCGCGCAGCGCGTCACTCGCAGCAGACACGTGTTGCCACGTGGGCAGGAACCGACCAAGCGTCGCCGGCGATACCGGCTCAACTTCCTGGCGGAGCGCTGCGAGCGAGCGGCTGCGCAGGCGACGCAGCACATCCACCGAGCACCACTCGGTACCGGTCGCGCCAGGGCGAAACTCGCCATCGACCACGCGACGGTCGGCCGCGAGGCGACGCAGGGTGTCGTTGACGACGGCGGTTCCGAGACCGAAGTGGGCTGCGGCATCCGCGAGCGTGAAGGGTCCGTGGGTGCGGGCGTAGCGACTCACGAGGTCGCCGACAGGATCATCGACGGGCTCGATGAACGCGGCGGGCACACCAATCGGCAGCGGCACCCCGAGCGCATCGCGCAGTCGCGCCGAATCCTCGATACCGGCCCAGCGGCGTTCGCCTGCGATCGTCACTTCGAGCACGCGGTTTGCTTTCGCGAGCCCCGCCAGATCAGTGGCGAGGGCAGCGCCGGTCACGAGCGAACGTGCTTCGATCTCGGTGACGGTCTGCGGACCGAGCACGCGCAGCAGATCAACGAGCCCCTCAGCATCCCGAGCATGACGTTCCGGCGTCAACCGCTGCAGCTCATTCTCGGTCTGTTCGATCACGCCGGGGTCGAGCAATTCGCGCAGCTCGGCACGACCGAGAAGCTCGGCGAGCAGCGCGGGGTCGAGCGAGAGCGCAGCCGCTCGACGCTCGGCAAGCGGCGAATCACCCTCGTATACGAAAGCGGCCATATAGCCGAACAGCAGGCTGCGCGCGAACGGTGACGGCACATCCGTTTCGGTCTCCATGACGCGGATGCCGCGGCTCGCGATCCGCTTCGTCAGCGCCGTCAGCGCCGGCAGGTCATACACGTCTTGCAGCACTTCGCGCACGGTCTCGAGCACGATCGGAAAACTCGGATACTTGCGGGCGACATCCAACAATTGCGACGCGCGCTGGCGTTGTTGCCACAGCGGCGAACGCTTGCCGGGATCGCGGCGCGGCAGCAGCAGCGCACGGGCCGCGCACTCCCGGAAGCGTGCGGCAAACAGTGCCGAACCGCCAACTTCTTCCGTGACGATCTGTTCGAGCTCGTCAGCGTCAAACACAAAGAGGTCGGCACCGGGCGGCGGCGCATCGGTGTCTGGAATGCGCACGACGATGCCATCGTCACCAGCCATGGCCGCGCCATCCACCCCCAGCTGTTCGCGAATGCGGGCCGTAATCGCCAAAGCCCAGGGCGCGTGCACGGGCATGCCGTACGGGGAATGTAGCACTACACGCCAGTCGCCCAGCTCATCCCGGAAGCGTTCAACGACGAGCGTGGTGTCGCTCGGCACATGACCGGTCGACGCTTTCTGCTCGGTGACGAGCGCGAGCAGGTTGCTCACGGCGTGCTCATCGAGCCCGATCGATTGAGCGCGCGCGGCCGCATCAGCAGCGGATGCCGTAGCAATTTCTTTCGTGAACGCCCCGATGGCTTCGCCCAATTCTGCCGGGCGGCCGAGGCCATCGCCCTTCCAGAACGGCACGCGGCCGGGCTGGCCGAAGGCGGGGGAGACGAGCACTTGGTCGTGGGTGATGTCTTCGATGCGCCAACTGGTGGTGCCGAGGGCGAAGACGTCGCCGACCCGCGATTCGTAGACCATCTCCTCGTCGAGTTCGCCGACGCGGCGGCCGGGAGCTCCGGCTTCGCCGCCGATCATGAAGACGCCGAAGAGGCCGCGGTCGGGGATGGTGCCGCCGGAGGTGACGGCCAATCGCTGTGCTCCGGGGCGACCGGCCAGCGTGCCCGCAACGCGATCCCACACGACGCGGGGACGCAGTTCGGAGAACTCGTCGCTCGGATAGAGACCGCTCAGCAGGTCGAGGGTCGCGTCGAAGGCGCTGCGCGGCAAGGTCGAGAAGGGTGCGCTGCGGCGCACGGTGTCGAACCAGTCTTCGATATCGATCTCATCGAGCGCGACGGCCGCGACGGTTTGTTGCGCGAGCACATCGAGCGGGTTCGTCGGCACGGCGAGGGCTTCGATTTGGCCGCTGCGCATCCGCTCGACAGCGACCGAGGTGTGGATGAGGTCGGTGCGGTGCTTCGGGAACAGCAACCCTTTAGAGATTTCTCCAACCTGATGCCCGGCTCGCCCAATGCGCTGAAGCCCACTCGCGACAGACGGTGGCGACTCCACTTGAATCACGAGATCGACGGCGCCCATGTCGATGCCGAGCTCGAGGCTGCTGGTAGCAACAACGCAGCGCAGCACGCCCGTCTTCAGATCATCTTCGATGATTGCGCGCTGGTCCTTGCTGACCGAACCGTGGTGGGCTCGGGCCAGCAGCGGGGCGGCGCCCATCGTGGATCCGCCCTGCGCCATCATCTGGGCTGGCGGCTTCCACGGTTGCTGGGGTGCGGCGTAGGCTGCAGCATCCGCACTGGCCTGCGATTGCAGAATGACGTCGGTGCCGTCAACGCTGCCGTCGCTCATCCGCTCGTCATAAATCTCGTTGAGTCGTGCCGTGAGTCGTTCAGCCAGACGTCGGGAGTTGGCAAACACGATCGTGGAGCGGTGGTCGAGAATCGCATCCACGATGCGTTCTTCGACGTGCGGCCACAGCGAACCGGTTGCCTCCGGAGTCATCTCAGTGCTCGACCCTTGAGTGCTCGACCCGTCAGGGTCAGCACCAACAGTCGGCCCGTTCTTCGCCGCAACAACGCCCGGAATTGTCATATCCGGCACAGGAACAATCACGCTCAACTCAAACGTCTTCGCCGAGGGCGGGTGCACGATCGTCACCGGCGCGCGACCGCCCAAGAAGCGAGCTACCTCCTCGATGGGACGCACGGTGGCCGAGAGACCGATGCGCTGCACGGGGGTCGCGAGCAGAGCATCCAACCGCTCCAACGACAGCGCAAGGTGCGCACCGCGCTTGGTCGCCGCAACGGCGTGCACTTCGTCGATGATGACAGTGTCAACGTTCTTGAGCGTCTCGCGGGCCGCCGAGGTAAGCATCAAATACAGCGACTCGGGAGTCGTAATGAGGATGTCGGGAGGGAGCCGAGCGAGCAGCCGCCGGTCGGCCGGGGTGGTGTCTCCCGATCGCACACCAACCGTGATGTCTGTCTGACTAGTCCCCAGCCGACGAGCTGTTTGGGTAACACCGACGAGAGGCGCCCGTAGGTTGCGTTCGACGTCAACACCGAGTGCTTTCAGTGGGGAAATATACAGCACCCGAGTGCGCTGCTTCGGATTCTCGGGGATCGGCCGCGACGCCAACTGGTCAATCGCCCACAAAAAGGCAGCCAGAGTTTTGCCAGAACCAGTCGGGGCAACAACGAGCGCGTGCGCCCCAGACGACACCGCATCCCACGCGCCCAACTGCGCCGGGGTGGCAGCATCGAACGCGCCCTGAAACCACTCTCGGGTGGCGGGCGAGAACTTGCCGAGCACATCGCTCATAGCTCTATCTTCGTCGCTGCCGCCGACAGCGCACCACCGGCGCTACCGTGAGCTCTGCTTTACCGCTCCCAGACGTCACCGCATCACTGCGCGTGCGTCTGCAGAAAGCTCACCAAATCATTCAACTCATCAGTGGAGATGGAATGCGCGAGCCCCTCATAGATGTGCGACTCGGCGCGCGCGTGGTCAGCAAGCCACACCTCAGTGCGGGCGATAGCGGCCGTCGGAATCACCGGATCATCGGTGCCGCGACCCCAAAATACTGGCGGACGGATGCTCGTGAGCGCCGCATCTCCCGGATGCTCGGCACTGGCCACAAACCCCGAGAGCGCCACAGCACTGCGGAAACGCTCCGGGGCGAGCCGCAAAAGTTGCAGCGCCATCGCCGCACCCTGCGAGAAGCCGAGGAGGCTGACACTCGTGAACTGCTGGGAATCAAGCCAGTCGAGCACGGCGTTGGCGGCGTCATCCACTTTCGAAACATCCTGGATGCCGCTGCCGCTGAGATCGATCGGAAACCACGAAAACCCGCCACTCTCGGGGATCGGGGCACGCAGCGACGCAATCACCGGTTCGAGCGGAAGCCCCGGCGCCATCGCAAACAGATCACCCTCATGCGAACCGTAGCCGTGCAAGAGCACGAGCAGCGGTCGCCCGGCTCGTTCACGTTCGGGGGCCGACCAGAGCACTGCTGAAGAATCAATCTGCATTTCAGAAATCCTACGCGGCGCTGGCTGAGTCTCCGACTGTGACCGTCATCGGGGTTCCTGTGGGACGCTCCTGCCGGACGCTCCTGCCTACTTACGACACGGTGGCCAGATCCCTAGACTGCACATGAACGCCCGAAGGCGAAGGAGCCGAAGCATGGATGTGAAAAGTAAAGTTTTCGTCGTCACTGGTGGCGGTAACGGGATAGGGCGAGAGGTAGTTCTCGGGCTGCTCGCCCGTGGTGCCCGCGTGGCGGCGGTCGACCTGAACGAGGCCGGGTTAGCGGAAACAGCGGTGCTGGCCGGTGCGGAGTCCGGAAAGTTGACGACCCACACCCTCAGCGTGACCGATCGCGAAGCGGTGCTCGCCCTGCCAAGTGAGGTCAGCAAGGCCCACGGACAGATTGATGGTGTGTTGAACGTTGCCGGGATCATCCAACCGTTCGTGAAATTGACAGAACTCGACTTTGACGCCATTGAGCGGGTGTTCAACGTGAACTTCTGGGGCGTCGTGAATATGACGAAGGCATTCCTCCCCAACCTCATGGAGCGACCTGAGGCTGCAGTTCTTAACGTGTCGAGCATGGGTGGATTTCTTCCCGTTCCCGGCCAGGCCGCCTACGGCGCGAGCAAGGCTGCAGTGAAACTGTTCACTGAGGCGCTCTATGCGGAGAGCTTGGGAACGAACCTCACTGTCACGATTGTGTTCCCCGGGGGAGTTGGCACGAACATCACCGCAAACTCCGGCGTGGAAATGCCAGAAATGCGGGATGCCGACGCGGGCAAGGAGTACAAGACCACGAGCCCAGCGGATGCGGGACAACAGATCATTGACGGCCTCGAGAAGGGCGCCTTCCGTGTCCTTGTTGGCAGTGACGCCAAATTCATGGACCGGTACTCCCGGTTCTCCCCGCGCCGGGCAACCGAACTCATTGCCAAGAAGATGAAAGACCTCCTCGGCTGAGCGGAAAGGCCCACGAGACGTTTGTTGGCGTTTCCTTGCCCGCCGCACACGCGCAAACGCAAACCATGGGTGACAATGGAGCATGAGCTCCGTCGGCACACCAGACCCCAACTCGTCTTGGCTTTCAGATGAAGAACTTGCGGAGACTCGCAGGCGACTGCCGCTGATCTATGTTGAGGCTGTTCCCGTGCGAGTGGATGGGCTGGGTCGCGTCACCGAAGTCGGCACCTTGGTGCGCGGCAACGACGGTGAGATCACTCGCACCCTCGTCTCCGGTCGGGTCATGTTTGGCGAGACGTTGCGCGATGCACTGTTCCGTCATTTGGAAAAAGATCTGGGCCCGATGGCTTTCCCTCTGCTCCCGGCAAACCCGACCCCGTTCATGGTTGCCGAATACTTTCCGTGGCCAAGCGACAGCCAATTCACGGATCCCCGCCAACACGCCGTGTCGATGGCCTACGTCGTTCCCGTAACCGGCACGTGTGAACCGCGCCAGGATGCGCTCGAACTCACCTGGTTGCGGCCGGCCGAGGCGGCATCCGAAGCGGTCACCTCCGACATGGAGGGTGGCCGAGGCGCACTCCTGCGCGCAGCTCTCGCCTCCGTCGGCGTTCTGCCCTAGCCTCTCACCAGCTCCCGCCGCGTGATCCATCCCTGTGGCAATTTCGGAAATTCAGGAAAACGCGGCCGGGTGGTGGCGCTGCCTAGAGCGGATGACCGGAAAACCCGGCGTGTATCGGCGGGTAATCACACGGCGGAAGGCAATCTCCTGAATTTCCGTGATGTCGCGCTCGCACTTGCGCTCGCGCCAGCGCCAGTACGAGCCGCGCAAGCCGTAGCCAGCACCCCTTAAACGCCGAAGGGCGACGAATCCCTGCCCAGCATTGCTGGGAGAAACTCGCCGCCCTCGACGGTAAAGCTGTGTTGCTAGCGGTTAGCGCCCGCTGCTGGATGCACGACGGTTGGGTCGCACAACCTGGCCTACACGAACGGGACCGCTGCCGGCCTGTGCGCGACCGTTGCCACCGCGAGCACGCGCGGGAGCTTCGGAGTGCTGCTTGGGCTGGTGGTTCGAACGCTGCTCGCCTGCACCCGCACCGGCGACTACTGCGCCGCCGCGACCGGAACCCTGCTGCGCATTGCGCTGCTGGCCACCACGAGAGTTTGCGCCACGCGACTGTCCGTCACGGTTCTGTCCGCCACGAGCGCCACCGCGGGCACCCTCGCGAGCACCGTCACGGCCACCGTCACGGCCGCCGCCTTCGCCGTCACGACGAACACGCTTGCGCTGGGCGTTTGCACCCTGCGAGCGTCCGCCCTGTGACTGGCCACGAGCAGGAACTGCTGCGCGAGGCGCAGGCTTCACATATTCGGCAACCGGGCCAACAAGCGTGGCTACGGCATCCGAGGATGCGTTCACAAACTGCGGGGTCACCGCAATGGCGGCCTTACGCAGCAGCGTTGCAGTATCTTTGCGCTGGGTCGGAAGAACGATCGTCACGACGTCGCCCTCTTCACCGGCGCGAGCAGTACGGCCACTGCGGTGCAGGTATGCCTTGTGCTCGGCTGGCGGGTCAACGTGGATGACCAGCTCAATGTTGTCTACGTGCACGCCGCGCGCTGCAACGTCAGTGGCGACAAGCACCTTGACGTCTCCGGCGGAGAATGCGGCGAGGTTGCGGTCACGGGCAACCTGCGAGAGGTTTCCGTGCAGGTCAACAGCGGGAATTCCGGCGTCGACGAGCTGGCGGGCCAACTTCTTGGCGTGGTGCTTTGTGCGCATGAAGAGCAGGCGGCGTCCGCTACCGGAAGCAAGCTTCTCAACGAGTACACGCTTCGACTCAACACCGTCAACTTCGAACACGTGGTGCGTCATGGCGGAGACGTGCGAGGTCGCTTCGTCAACCGAGTGCAGAACCTCGTTGTGCAGGAAGCGGCGAACCAGCTTGTCAACACCGTTGTCGAGGGTGGCGCTGAACAGCAGGCGCTGTCCGTTGGTCGGGGTCTTGTCGAGGAGGCGAGTCACCACCGGCAAGAAGCCAAGGTCGGCCATGTGGTCGGCCTCGTCAAGCACAGTGATCTCGACGGCGTCGAGGCTGACGAAGCCCTGCTTGATGAGGTCTTCGAGGCGGCCGGGGCAGGCCACAACAATGTCAACGCCGGCCTTGAGGGCAGCAACCTGACGGTTCTGGCTAACCCCACCGAAGATTGTGGTGGTGTTGAGGCCGTAGGCGGCCGCGAGGGGCTCGATGACGGCGGAAATCTGGGTGGCGAGCTCGCGAGTCGGTGCGAGTACGAGGCCAAGCGGGCGACCCGAGCGGCGCTTGCCGCCGGAGAGCTTTCCGCCGAGGCGGGCAACCATCGGCAGCGAGAAGGCAAGGGTCTTACCCGAGCCAGTCTTACCGCGGCCGAGCACGTCGCGTCCAGCGAGCGTGTCAGGAAGGGTATCGAGTTGGATGGGGAATGGCGTGGTCTTGCCGTCGGCTGCGAGTGCAGCAACGAGCGGGGCGGGCACGCCAAGCGAGCTAAAAGTTTGTTCAGTCAAAGTAGTGGTGCCTTTCAGGCATAAGTAACAGATGGGCGGTACACCGGAGGCGCACGGGCCAAGCCCACACAGATCTGCACCGACCCAATCAGGTGCTTCGCACGGATGCGGTACACAGGTCAGATCTCGAACTTTCGTTCGGCGCGGATAACTCCAGTTCGCCGGAGAAAGTTATCTACGAGCCACACGTTTCTGATTGACGTGGACGAGAAGAGGGAAGCGTTCTACGACGCAGGGAAACGAAATTGTTTCGCAAGTAGTTGAGAGCCTATCAGGCAGAGGCCCCATAACGCTCGCCTACCGGCACTTGCCCAGCCAGGGTGTTCCCGGCCTGCGCGAGCGGGCACGCCCATGCGGGGTCGTAGGCGCACGACGGGTTGTAGGCAAAGTTGAAGTCGAGCACGAGCGATTCAGGGGTGCTGCCCGCTCCGAGGTCGGCTCCCTTCACGGTGTCGATGAGGTAGCGGCCACCACCGTAGGTTCCGCCAGCAACGCGCGAGAGGGCATCCTTCACGGGAATGAAAATTCCGCCGCCGTATGACGCCAATCGCCACACATCGAGAGTGCCGACCTGGTCAATCTCGACCGTGCCGAGCAGGTCGAACGGCACAATGCCATCCGTTCCGGTCTCGACATTCATGCGGCGCCCTGCTTCTGAAAGACCCGTGCCAGGAACCCCGCTGCCAGGAACAATGGATGCCTCGAAGCGCCAGTCGGGATCGTACGCCTCAAACGGCAGCCCGGTGAAGTCGCGCAGGTCCTCAGGTAACAGCGGCGAAGCTGGATGCGTGGCAAACATTTCATCTCGTCCCGCCCGCCATTCGGCGTGGGCGCTCGCGGCATCCGGATTCGCACGAACAGCCGAGTAGAGAGCGAAGTTGCGGCGGCGCCAGTCGGCTACCTGAAGAGCGGTCATGGGTTCAGGTTATCTCGCGTAGCCGACAGCGAGCTTGGTGCTGGTCGCGGTCGCGGTCGCGGTCGCTGTCGCGCCTCGGTCGCGGTCGCGCCGTTGTTGCGGTGTTGCGGTGTTGCGGTGTAGCCGAAATTACGGGTCTCGCCTTAGGTGCTGCGCGCGAGCAGCTCCCGCACTTCACTTTCGGCGGAGGCGAGCCGCTGCGGGTCGATCGTCTCGCCCGCGGAGAACAGATCAACGATCCGCGGGTCAACGTAACTTTTCTTGGCGATCGCCGGGGTATTGCCGAGCACTTCAGCGGCCGCCTCCATCGCCTCTCGGATTGCTCGCGAGCGCGCCCGCTGACTCTTCGGGGCGCCACGACCGGCTGCACCTCGACCGGCTGGGCCGGCAGCAGCCGCCCCGGCAGCCGCACTCACAGCCAAACTCGAAGCCGCAGCAATCGTGCCGCGCAGAGTGCGGAAATCCTTCGCTGTAAAGTCGCCGCCCGTGCGCTCGCGAACGTAGTCATTGATGTCCGCTGCGGTCAGCGACCGGCGCTCGCGGCCCTCCCGCCACGACAGCACCGAAGCATCGGGAGCGCTGCGCAGGCGCCGCCGAATGAACTCGGCGAGGTCGGCATCCACAATTTCGCTCTCCCACTGTTGGCCGCTCTTGGCGGGGAAGCAGAGTTGCACCCGGTCGCCGACGACGGTGACGTGATCGCACAGCAGAGTGGAGAGGCCGTGACTGCCGTGCGCGTCGGCATACCGTTCGCTGCCGACGCGCAGGGAGCCGGTGTCGAGCATCCGAAATGCTGCAGCAAGAGTGCGTTGGCGGGGGTCATCACTCGAGCGCAGAGTGCGGGTGACGACACCGCGCGCCGCGGGTAGCACCGCTGCAAGCTCAAGGGCCCGATCGAATTTGACCCGATCTTGACGCTCGCGCCACGCAGGGTGATAGATGTACTGGCGGCGGCCAGCCTCGTCGAAACCGGTGGCCAGCACATGCCCGTTCTCGTAGGGGCAAATCCACACATGAGTCCACGCCGGCGGGATGCCCAACGACCCGAATCGCGCCTTGAGGGCGGCCTCGGTTACCGTTGACCCATCCGGGTCGCGATAGCTGAAGCCTCGCCCTGATCGCACGCGCGAAAATCCACGCCCTGTCGTATTACTCCGCCGCAGTCGAGGCACCGCGTAGTCCTTTCGCGCCCACAATTCGGCTCAGACGCCGACGGCTGAAGCCATAACGGTCAACCTAAAGACTCAGATTAGTTCGCCGCGTTGTGCCCCAACTCCAGGTCGGGGCAAGTCGCTGAAGTGCGCCGGCGCGCCACTGCCAGAATGCCCAGTACAGCGGCCACAGCAGGGGAGTGAGAATGCCTGCGCTGAAGATCAGTTGATCGCGGTAGAGGGTCGTGCCTCCGGGTGCCGCGCTGATCGCCATCGAGTGCTCCCATTGGGTGACGAGGGCGAGAGGGCCACTCAGCCCGCGACCACTGTCACGCATGATTCGAACGCCATCGGGGGCATCCGGATATGACACATCGATTACTTGCTGGCCAACAGGGCACAGCCCAAGTGCAGACATACGCACCGGATGCTCGCCCGGCTGCCACAGCTGAGGAAACCCGCCCACCTCGAGGGAGGTGAATTGGGTGAGGGGAGCAGAAACTTCTTGAAACACGTGCGGGCTGCGAATGGCACGCCACGCATCATCGGGGTCACAGTCAAGTACGAGCTTCAGCAGAACACGCATCTGCCTAGTCTCCTCCTCTCTGTTGCAGGAATCCAGAGTGGATGCCGCCTGCCTGTTGTGTGGGCGAGCGCTGTACGTAAACTGAACGCATCGATTCGGCAGGAGCCATGATGTCTATTCCTCAGCCCGCTAGCCCAGATTCGAACGATTCTGCGAACGCGTCGAACAACGCGTCAAGCAATCCGTCGAACGCGTCGAACGCGTCGAGCAACGCGCATCCGGTGCCGCCAATGATGACTGCTGTCACGTCGAGGCAGTACGGCGATACTGACGTTCTCGCGATCGAGACCATCCCGACGCCGACGGCGTCGCAGGTTTTGAGGTCGGCGATGCTGTTTTCGGTGAAGCTGCTGGTGGTGCCTTCGCGGAATACGCCGCGGTCACAGCCAAGAATTTTGTGAAACTGCCTGCGGGGGTCGACTTCGTGGCGGCAGGGGCGACCCCAGTGGCAGGGCTCACGGCATTGCAGGGGCTCAGATCGCAGGCAGCCCTCAAGCCGGGCGACCGGGTGCTTATCAATGGTGCAGCCGGGGGAGTTGGCACCTTCGCCGTGCAGATTGCGCGAGCCCTCGGCGCGACAGAGATCACTGCCGTCTGCAGTGGCCACAATGTTGACCAAGCTCGCGCTCTTGGTGCCAGTCGCGTGATCGACTACGAGACAGATGACTACATCACTATCGGCGGTCAGTATGACGTTGTGCTCGACATGATGGGCAACAGATCCGCCGCCGAAATGAAGAGCATCCTTGCCCCGGGCGCTCGCCTTGTTGGTGTCAGCGGTCCGATGAGAAACAA
>Ga0314774_1001153_pt1 | contig 17738 bp, 15 predicted proteins | sample MetaGCBIA2018_FD_204515 | JGI IMG/M metagenome (GOLD analysis project Ga0314774, IMG submission 204515) | Cryopeg brine microbial communities from Beaufort Sea near Barrow, Alaska, United States - CBIA 2018 | ecosystem: Environmental > Aquatic > Marine > Coastal | place: USA: Alaska | collected...
CGTATCATACCAAGCATTTGTACAGTCCTCCAAAGTATTACTAGCGGCTGATGAAGGGGTCTGCATTTTAGAATGGGTTGAAAATGTTGATGATAAAAATCGTCAAGCGTTTGAAGAGTCCATGAGTATTGAGGGCAATAAGTTTGAAATTCAGAACTTGAAAGATGGTCGGTTTGTCAGGTCTCCAGAAGCACCGAAATATGCTGTTATTAAGTATATTTATCCTCTGAAAGGAAATGCGGAGGAGTTAGGTCTAAACCTCTATTCCACAGGCATTTTGGATGCGACAAGTGCTTTGAAAAAACCCATTAAAGACACGGTGGCATCCATGCCTTTTAAATGGGGTGAAGAACCAATTTCGGGCCGCTCAATTCTTTTTTACCATCCTGTCATGAATACAAAGGGTTCCATCAAAGGGTATGTCGCTTTGGTTTTTCACATGAATGATTTTTTGGACTTCGTGCGTAAGAATGCAAATTTAGAACCGAGTCTTAAGTACAGCTTGAAAGACACCCACACTAATGAACAGCCCTTTGCAACCCTAGGCCCTGACTTCAGTTCCACTCTGCCTTCCAATATGCGTGAGTTAACGTTTAACATCCAAGCCGCTGGACGCACGTGGGAGTTGACCACTGAAGTGGATTTAACCCAACTTCCAGGTTATGACGCTGATCAATTGTATAAACGTCATTGGCCACTGTGGATTGGGTTAGGGTTGAGTTTATTATTGGCATTTTTTACCTATTTTATTTTACGATTGAGATGCGAAAAAAAACAAAATAAACAGTATCTTAGAGACCAAGCAAATCGCTATGAAGAGCTGATTGAACAAGGCTCAGATGCCTTTTTCTTACTGAATTATGAAGGTGAATTTGTTAAATTCAATTCACAAGCGATCAAACGCTTAGGCTATTCAAAAAATGAATTATTAGGCATGAATATCAATCAAATTGATACGGGCTTGGTACCTTGTGAACTCAAGGATATCTGTGCTGATGTTAAAAATGGTAACAAACGCATTTTTGAAAGTCGTTATCGGCGTAAAGATGGAACGACTTTTCCAGTCGAGATCAGTGCTGCTAAATTTATTCTGGGCGACAAAGAGGTCTGTAGCGCATTTGTCCGCGATTTAACCGACCGATTCATAAAAAAAGCCCTCAGATTAGACAATACAGAAATGCAGCAAGCCTTAAAAAAGTATACCCATGAATTAGAAGAACAGAAATTAGCCTTTGAGATGGTATTTGTAAAATCAGCCGATGGAATTTTTATATCCGAAGGCCGTCATGTGATCGACTGTAATGAAGCTACGATTCGTATATTTGGCTTTAAATCAAAAGCGGACTTATTACGTGCGCCCAATAGTGTCTTTGCTCCAAAGTTTCAGCCTGATGGAGAGAGTTCACTGCGTAAGGGTTATAGAATGCTACAAATATGTTTAGAGAAGGGGCGTCATCGTTATGAGTGGGTCAATAAAAGACTGAATGGAGAAGAGTTTTGGTCGGATGTCGTTCTGACACGTATTGAATATCTTGGTCGTTCTGTGATCCATATTGCTTTTCGCGAGATATCGAAAAGAAAGAAGTTGCAAGCTGAATTGGTTGCGGCAAAAGAAGTAGCTTTGCAAGCCAATCAGGCAAAAATTGAATTTTTGGCTAAAATATCTCACGAAATACGCACACCTTTACATGGTATTTTGAGTTATAGCCAAATGGGAATGACTCGGTTTGATAAAGTGGATGTAGAAAAATTAAAACGTTATTTTACGAATATAGAGACCAGTGCCGACAAGCTACTATTACTCTTTAACGACCTTCTGGACGCTTCGAAATTAGAAGCGGGGATGATGCGCTTTGATTTTGTCTGCCAAGACCTTAGACCCGTCATTAAAAATTGCGTTCAGGAACAGGCGGTTTTAGCCAGTGAAAAACAAGTTGAGATTATCTTGGTAGGTCATGCGCTGATGGCCTATTTTGATGCAGCAAGGGTGTCTCAAGTGATCTGTAATTTATTGAGTAACGCGATTCGTCTGACAGAGCCAAATAAAAGTATCCTCGTTAAAATTGAAGGTCTTGACTCAACACAAGTTCAAGTGACGGTTTCAGATGAAGGTCCTGGAATTCTAAAAGATGAAATGAACGACATTTTTAATCAGTTTGTCCAAAGTCGTCAGAAAGAGTTGAATACGGGCGGTACAGGCTTGGGTTTAGCCATTAGTCGTGAAATAATTTCTGCGCATCGCAGCCATATCTGGGCTGAAAACAGAATTGTGTTAGGGCACTTATTAGGGGCCAACTTTAAGTTTACCTTACCTATTCATAAAGACGATTGGGTCAATAATGCCACGATAGAACCGATGGGCGAAGTATGAAAATAGCTGAATTACCGAAAAATAAACCTTATGTTTTAGCGATTGATGACGAATTGATTAATCGTTTAGTCTTGGAAGATTTGTTAGAAGATTATTATGAGGTGACCTTACTCGATAATGGTAAGAGTTGTTTTGCCAGTATTGCAAAACGTCGTCCAGAATTGATTTTATTGGATGTCAATATGCCTGATCTAAATGGGTTTGATCTTTGTCGGCAATTAAAATCACATCCGGGTACGGCCAATATTCCTGTTATTTTTTTGACGGCTAAAGTGGCTATGAATGATGAACGCTTAGGTCTGGAGTTAGGAGCCGTTGATTACATTACCAAACCTTTCTCGGAAAGTATTTTATTAGCGCGTATGAGAACCCATTTGAGTTTATCTCAGACCCAGAAGTTACTTGAAAAAAGCCACGCAAAATTGAAGAGAGAGCGGGATTATATCGAGTATATTATCATGTCGATGCGAGATGACCGCCGCTATCAAACCGATCATTTGACGACCTTGGTTGCACCGGTTGAGAAAAGTAATGGCGATTTAGTGTTGTCCGCGTCTACTCATAAGGGTCATCGACACATTTTATTAGGTGATTTTACGGGACATGGCCTATCTGCCGCGGTGGCAGGGCCCTTAGTGAGTTCACTTTTTTACTCACGAGCCGAGCAGAATTTTCCGTTAGGTGAAACCGCCGCATTGATTAACTATGAACTGTCTCAAAAGTTACCTCCCGAAATTTTTATGGCGGCACTTCTGATTGAATGGAATTTGGAAACGAATAAATTAAATGTTTGGAATTGCGGTATGCCGCCTCTGCTGCATTATCGTAACGGCTCATATGTACAAGAACTTAAGTCGGATGGATTGGCATTAGGGATCATCGACCGTTTTCCTCGAGAGAATGAACCGAAAGTAATTGAGCTCTGTACAGGTGATCTATTTTTTGGCTACTCAGATGGCGTGCAGGATGTGGTCACTCAAGGTCGTGAACATTTTGGCGACACTCGAATTCGCAAAGTATTACAGACGATCGCTAAGGATAAACTATCGTTAAAACATCTGTTATATACACTTGAAAGTTATGCCGGGACATTAGATTTTTCGGATGATGTAACCCTTATTCAGTTAAAAATCCCTTAAAACGTGAGAGTTTAAGAATCGAGAGACGATTTTCGTTGCAGCACTACGTTTTGGTCGTTGTTATTTACTAATGGTTATGACTTAAACGGTTCATCACTGCTTCGCGGGCCAAGCCATCAGCAATGGCATTGCCTTTATTACCACTATGGCCTTTAACCCATTGCCAAACGACTTGGTATTGATGAGTCAACCGTTCGAGCGTTTCCCAGAGAGTTTGGTATTTCACCGGGTTACCGGATTTATGAATCCAGTGGTTCTGACGCCACAAGTGGATTTTTTGAGTGAGGCCTTCTATCAATATCCGCGAGTCGGTATAGAGTGTGACCTGGTAGGGTGTCTGGATTGGCTCGATTTTAGTCTGCAATACATCAAGAGCATTAACGGCCGCTTTAAGTTCCATTTCTAAACTAGAGGTCTTCTTTTGCCAGTCTGAGACGCGTTCAATCTCCACATTTTGTTGAAAAATAACCGACCCCCAACCACCGACATCCCATTTCTCAAAATAGCCACCGTCAGTATAGATTTCAATGTTTACCACGTTTAACTTACTCGACTCTTGGTTGGAAGATAACTTCATTAAGGCTTTTCCCCAACACGCAGTGGCAAGCTCTTATCAATCGCATACTCTTGCATCGAACCATCGTAGAGTTTAACGTGAGTAAACCCAAGGCTGTCTAGCATTAAAAACAGTCGCGCGGCACGATGTCCGGTGTGGCAGTAGGTGATAATAGGTTGGTTTTTATCTTTAATGCCCAGTGTTTTTAAATGAGCCAATAAGGTATCAGATTCAACTTGGCGAAACCCATTTTTGATATCAACTGCCCACGACCATTCAAAGAAAATTGCGTTGGGGATATGGCCCGAACGTTTCTGTTTGGGATCTCCGACATATTCATCAAAAGAACGTGTATCAATCAATACAATAGATCGGTTTTGAATGGCCGCACGTATATCCGTTTTATCTGCGGTCAAGCTGTTTGTGAGAGGGAGTGTCGCTTGAGGGTAAATCGTTTTAGTAGGATGTTGAGGTTGTGTTTGAGTCACTTTGAACCCCTTTAAAATCCACGATACAATGCCGCCATCTAAAATATTGACCTTATTGTGCTTGAGTTTTCTAAGCTCCCAGTAGAGTCTACTGGCGTTGAGGTTGCCCATATCATCATAGAGCACGAGGTGCACGTCAGGGGTAATGCCTTGTTGGGAGAGCAATTTGCTTATATACGCCACACCGCCACTTAACGCCAGACCATTTTGCGGTTTGATGAGCCAGTTATAGTTTATCCACTGAGCATTCTCGATATGCAGTTTTTGATAACTCGCGTGTGAACTTAAATCGATAAAAAGGATGTTTTTCTGGTTTTTTTGTGCCCATTCAGGCGTGACAAAAACTGAATTTAGACTGTTTGAAGTGGGAGCCGCATTGGCGGTCAATATAAAGCTGCTAAGCAAGGTGAACGCTAACATTGAGAGTAACGATAGACGTCTGCTTAGCATATTAATTTTGATCTCTTTATTTAAGGAGTAGCTGTTGTAAGTGGCGCAGATACGCTTGCTCGTCTGGTTCTACTTGATCACGCTGGGCAATCCAAAGAGATTCACCTAAGCATTCCATCATCGCATGCTCCGTTTCATGGACGTCACGCAGTTTTTCACCGAGTTGCTGATACACGGCTTGAATACCAAGCGGACGGTCCATAGAGACTTGCTCTTGTAGCCCTAAATGCATGCCCATGTGGAGAAATGGGTTAGTTTCGCCATCTTCGGGCTTATATTCATTACCCAAGTGTTTTTCATTGTTAAGCATTGAATGATATTCCGGGTGCAGTTCTATCACACGAGCCACCATCTGCTCCATGGCGTCCATTGGCAGATTAAAGCGGACTTTTTGCCAAGTATCTACATAAAACTGGCGTAACTTGTCTCTTTCTGAGGTATAAAACATAATCTACGTTCTTTAAATGTGATTAAAAATAAAGGGGCCTTCAGCTCACACAGTTGTGTAAAACCGCAAGGCATGTCAGACCTTGGCCTGGTCAAAGCAATTGTTTGCCTAAAAATTATATCATTTAGTGATTTTAATAAGGTAGCCAGTCAGACGAAACCAAGGCGAAAAAATGAGTTTACAAGGCAAGCAAGTGTTGTTGGTCGCTTAAAGCCCTAACCCTCGGTTTTGTCTTTATATTCACATAAGTCATAAATACAGCAGGCTCCGCAACGTGGTTTACGGGCAACGCACGTATATCGACCATGTAAAATCATTAAATGGTGTGCTGGAATAAGATATTGAGTTGGAATATTTTTAAGGAGTTTTTTTTCAACGTCTAAAACGTTTTTACCGGGTGCCAATTTAGTACGGTTTGAGACCCGAAAGATATGCGTATCGACCGCCATAGTCGGGTGACCATAGGCCGTATTTAACACCACATTCGCGGTTTTTCGGCCAACGCCCGGCAGAGCTTCTAATGCTTCTCGATTATCCGGAACCACAGAATTATGCAGTTCTACCAGCATCTTGCAGGTTTTAATCACATTGGCGGCTTTGGTATTAAACAAGCCAATGGTTTTGATATAGTCCTTTAATCCTTCAACGCCTAATGCATAGATGGCTTCGGGTGTATTGGCAACCGGAAACAATTTATCGGTGGCAATGTTGACACCTTTATCAGTGGCTTGTGCCGATAAAATAACGGCAATCAATAATTCAAAGGGTGTGCTGTAATGCAGTTCCGTTTCTGGGTTTGGAATGGCAACACTTAGGCGTTCAAAAATTTCTAAACGGTTCTGCTTATTCATAAGTAACTCATCAATAGATTAGAAAACATGACTTATTGACCTATTTTAATGGGTGAACTGACGGAGACTTGAATGTCGATGTCCTTCCCCAGAGGATTTTTTTGCTTAGCGACTTTCTTAGCATCTATATAGTTCTTAAGGGCAATTAACAATCCCAAACCAATGAAAGCACCGGGCGGTAGAACGACTAATAATACGCCTTGATATTGGTCGCTAAAATGCAGGGTCCAATTACGCGCACCTTCTCCAAACATGAGATAGGCCTGGTCAAACAGCGTGCCGTTACCAATCATTTCACGCAATGCACCTAATAAGACCAAGATGAATAAGAAACCAACCCCCATAAAGAAACCGTCGATGATGGCTTTATCGACACTATTTTTTGAAGCATAGGCTTCAGCACGGCCTAAAATGGCACAGTTGGTTACAATCAAAGGAATAAATATACCCAAAATACCGTGCAGAGTATGGAAGTAGGCATTCATTAACAGATCAATCGCGGTGACAGCAGTGGCGATAATGGCGATAAAGACCGGGATTCGAATTTCATTGGAGACATGATTACGAATCAGCGACACCAAAACATTTGATACCAGCAAAACAAACAATGTTGCCAGACCTAAACCCAGTCCATTGACCGTATTATTGGAGACGGCAAGTAGCGGGCATAGTCCTAATAAGGCCACCAATGCTTGGTTATTTTTCCACAAGCCGTTATCCATAATGGCTTTATATTCTTGCCAACGAGAGTTTTCGACGTTGTCGGCTAGATCCGTTGTAGCATCATCAGTGGACGCCTTGTCTGATAAATTACTCATATAAACTGTCTCCGTGTTCATTGATGAACATTAGGGCATTTTTCACTGCACCGATCACCGCGCGTGGCGTAATGGTCGCACCGGTAAATTGATCAAAATCTCCGCCATCTTTTTTCACCGCCCAGTTAGAGTCATTATCATGCCTTACATTACGGCCATTGAATTCAAGTATCCATGGGTTTTTATTTAGTTCAATTTTATCGCCCAGGCCAGGTGTTTCTTTATGTTTTAAAACACGTACACCAGAGACGCGGCCGTCGGGCAAAACACCGATTAGTAGAGTGATATCGCCGCTATAACCATTGGGTGCTGTGACAGTAAAAATAAGGCCAGCTGGCTGTTTGTTTTTTCGCGCTCTGTAAAAGGTGACCGGACTTTCAGCGCCTAATCGGGCTAACATAACAGGGTTCGTGATTTTTTTAGTATCAGTCAAAGGGTCATTATTATACAAGTCGATCGGCAACACCTGATTGAACGTATTGAGCAAAGTCTGGTTTTCGGCCAAGGTAATCACTGGCGAAGTGAAATAGCGAACCGTGAGTAACAGCATAATGCTGATCAAAACAAATAGGCTCAATTTATAGGCTGAGCCAAACATGCTTTTGATTAAGGCACTCACCATTGTTTGTTGCGAAGAGCTCGACTTATTCATTCGTCATTATCCTAGTGTTTGTGACCAAAGACACGCGGTTGAGTATATTGATCGATTAAAGGCACGGCAATATTCATCAAGATAATTGCAAATGCGATACCATCTGGAAAAGCACCCCAGCTACGAATCACATAAACCAATACACCAATCCCACATGCATAAATAAAGCGGCCTTTGGGGGTCGTGCTCGCCGTAACAGGATCCGTGATAATAAAGAAAGCGGCCAGCATTGTGCCGCCCGACAGCAGGACGAAGTCTACCGGCGGATAGGTGTTAGGATCGATTGCATGGAAAATAAACCCCATGAGAGCCAAACTGCCTAAAAAACCGACCGGAAACTGCCAGCGAATCGTGCGACTATACAGCATCCATAGTCCACCCAGTAGGAACGAGAGATTCACCCACTCCCAGCTACTAAACCCAAACATAAAATGTACCGATCTATCATTAGCACTCAATAGAGGGTTAAGGGTTTCTGCCACCGTCACGCCTTGAGAGATTCCAATACGCATTTCATTCAAGGGGGTAGCACCGGTAATAGCATCCATTGATATATCAGGGATGTGTCCCATGAAGACTAATTGGAGGGCATCCATAAACCCCATATAATAGCCTGCGATTTCAGAAGGGACGATCCATTGAGTCATTTGAACCGGGAAAGAGATGAGCAGGAATGCATAACCGAGCATGGCCGGATTAAATGGGTTGTAACCTAATCCACCATAAAGGTGTTTCCCGAAAATCAAGGCAAAGGTGCTGCCGCTGACAATGATCCACCAAGGTGCTCCAGGTGGAATACAGAAGACCAGACCCGTGATGGTGATTAACGCACTCATATCGGTAATGAAAGGTATAACCGGGCGGCCTCTGAGTTTGAGCATGGTATATTCGACCACCAATAAAGTGGCTACGGCCAATAACCATTGCACCACAATACCAAAACCAAAAATATAGATATGCATTAGCAGTGCTGGGAAGGCTGCAATCTGAACCTGGAGCATCAACTTACGGACATTTTGATTATTATGTACGTACGGTGAGGATGAGCGTGTCGGTTGGTTCACTTAATTCGTCTCCGGTGGCTTAGCTTGGCGTTCACGAGCACGTTTACGAGCGGCTTCAATCGCTTTTTGACGTTTGTTTTGGGTAACATCATCAACCTCTTTGGTTAATTTTTCAGATGTTGAGTCTAGGGTTAAATCAGGCGTCTGTGTTGACTGTGACGCATCTGTTACGTCAGGAATGTTGGCTGCTCTTTGTTCTGTTGAGGTTGCCGTAGACGTTTCATTAGGTCTGTCATTAGACTCAAAAGGGGGGGCATCAACCTCTTGTTTTTTCGCCAATGCACGTTTTTTAGCGGCCGCCATCGCGGCATTTTTGGCCGCTGTCTTTGGATTTTTTTCAGTGCCAGCGGCTTCACTGGCTTTTTGAGCCGCTTCGATGGCTTTTCTACGCGCGGTAGGCATCTTTTCTTGAACGGGCGTTTTCGGAGAGAGCTGATCAGACTCAGGCTCGTTATGATCCTTGGTAGAAGTCGCCTTCGACTTAGCCGCGCGACGAGCCGCGGCCGCTCGAGCCGCCAAAACAGCAGGGCTTGATTTTTGAGTGGGTGCAACAGCAGATTCAGGGGAGTCACCCGCCTGAGCTAACTTATCAGCCACTTGCTTTTTAACGGCATCTTTTTTGGCTTGAAGACGTGTTTCACGTTCTAGTTTTTCACGCTCAATTCGCGCCAATCTGAATTCATGGCGCTGTTTAGCGATTTCAGCTGCTTTGACCTCTGCATGAATGACTTTAATCTCGGATTTTGCATGGCGATAGTATTGCACTAAAGGAATATGGCTTGGACAAACATAACTACAACAGCCGCACTCAATACAATCGGCAATATTGAGTTTTTCAACCTTATCAAATTCGTGTGATTGACTGTACCAATACAGTTGCTGTGGCAGTAAGTTAACAGGACAAGCATCCATACACTCGCCACAACGAATACAAGGCATTTGCATTTCGATGGGCTCAGGCGGATTCGCCAGAATACAGTTCGTAGTTTTAATGACAGGTACTTGATTGTCTTGGACTTGAAAGCCCATCATGGGTCCACCCATCACCAGAGGATAATCAATTTCAACTTTAGGTTGAGCGGCATTGGCAAGAACGGCGAATGGCGTGCCTATTAAGGCTTGGATGTTAAAGGGTGATTCTAACCCTAAGCCTGAAACCGTCACCAGTCGTGAGGTTAGAGGTTCTCCAAAGGTGACTGCGCGATAAATTGCGGCATAGGTGGCTACATTCATCATTAACAGACCCAAATCGACGGAATGTAAATTATGAGGCACTTCAATACCCGTTAATTCTTGAATCAACTGTTTTTGACCGCCCATCGGGTAAACCGTTTGGACGATATGAATTTCTACCCGTGTCTTGGCGGCAGCAGTTTGCATCGCCTGAATGGCTTCTGGTTTATTTGATTCAATGCCACAAAGGAGTTTGTCCGCGCCTAATGCGTCGGCAACTATCACGGCACCTTGAATAATTTCATGCGCTTTGGTCTGCATAAGCAGATCATCACACGTGATAAACGGTTCGCATTCTGCACCATTAATCAGCAGTGTATGTATCTTCCCTTTTTCTTTAGGCAGTTTTGCATAGGAGGGAAAACCAGCGCCTCCCATGCCAACAATACCCGCATGAAAAAGAATTTCTTTAATGGCTTGAGGCGTTTCTGGGAGGGCACCATTGACGTTTAAAACATTGTCGATAGCATTCTCTTTATGGTCTGGTTTGATGACGATTGACATCGCTTTAAGGCCTGAGGCATGCGGTAATGAGTAGGCTTCTATGGCCTCAACAAATCCCGACGTCGGTGCGTGAACAGGCACCACCAAATCTTTATTGGCATCTTTATGCGATTGTGCAAGCAGTTGATTCTTTTTAACATAACTACCTACTTCAACTAACAGCTCTGCTGGTTGCCCAACTTGTTGTTGCAGTGGCAGAATTAGGCGATCTGGGATGAGTTGTGGTCGTATCGGTTGACGCAAGGACAACGACTTATGATAGGGGGGGAAAACCCCACCATGAAATCGGTATAACCAACGTTTGGCTGTCGGATAAACTAAGGCAATTTTTTGGATGAACCGTTGCGCCAAGGAGGTGTTCATTTTTCACTTCCTTGATCGGGAGTGATTGCCGCAATCGCAGCGTCGGCTGGGTCAGGCCATTGCCAGTTAACAGTAGTGGTTTCAGCAGGGCGCATTTCAATGCAGTCTACTGGGCAGACAGGTACACACAAATCACAGCCAGTACACTCAGATTGAATCACGGTATGCATTAGCTTGGTTGCCCCTAAGATAGCATCCACAGGGCAGGCTTTGATGCATAAAACACACCCAATACAGATGTCTTCATCAATAAAAGCGGTTGTTTTTATCTGAGTATCTTCATCCGGGGCATTCATCTCTTTGGGTTCACGGCCAGTGATCTCCGAGATGAGGATCATGACTTCTGTGCCCCCAGGAACGCACAAATTAACCTCGGCTTCACCCTTAGACAGAGCATCGGCATAAGGTTTACAGCCAGGATAACCACATTGACCGCATTGAGTTTGCGGTAGAACATTATCAATCTGGTTTGAAAGTGGATTGCCCTCTATCTTAAAACGGATAGCCGCATAGCCTAGCAGTAAACCAAATAGCAGTGCTAAACCAATAAATATAATAAGTGCTTCAATCATAGGATCTACCAGGTTCGCCTATACCAACCCGCCAAAGCCCATAAAGGCCATGGACATGAGTCCGGCGGTAATCAATGCAATCGGGGCACCTTTAAAAGGGCCGGGTACATCGGCGACATCAATACGTTCACGAATAGAGGCGAAGAGCACCATGACGAGAGTGAATCCGATAGCGGCTCCAAACCCAAACACGGCCGATTCAATAAAATTATTTTTCTCGCCAACATTTAATAACGCCACACCCAGCACAGCACAGTTTGTGGTGATTAAAGGTAAGTAGATGCCGAGCACTTGGTAAAGCGCAGGACTGGTTTTATGAATCGCCATTTCAGTGAAGCCAACCACAGCGGCAATCGCCAGAATAAAGGCAATAGTTTGTAGGTATTCCAACCCGAAAGGTTGCAGTAAATAGGTGTAAATGACGTAACTTAAGACCGAGGAAAGGGTCAGCACAAAAGTGGTCGCTAACCCCATACCTAATGCCGCATCGGTTTTTTTAGACACGCCCATAAAAGGGCAAAGTCCTAAGAACTTAACCAATACGAAGTTATTGACGAACACGGTGCTTATCAATATCAAAACGTAATCTTGCATAGGTTATCCTCCTTTTATAAGCGAATTATAAGTTAGCGATAATGGCAGCGGTTAGCGAGTAAACTTGAATTATTTAACACGCATACCTGGCGTTGCACCCTCGTCCGGAGACAAAATGTACAAATCATTGCCACCTGGACCAGCGGCCAAAACCATGCCTTCCGACATCCCAAAACGCATTTTGCGCGGTGCTAAGTTAGCGACCATGACCGTCAACTTTCCGATTAACGCTTCTGGTTCGTAGGCCGATTTAATGCCCGCAAACACCTGGCGCTGTTCAAAACCGATATCCAACGTTAATTTAAGCAATTTTTTCGCTTCAGGCACGGCTTCAGCATGGATTATTTTAGCGATACGTAAATCAATCTTGGCAAAATCATCAATATTGATTTCTTCAGCAAGCGCTTCAAACTCAGGCTTTACGGCCGTTTCTTTTGCAAGTTTGACTTTCTGATCTCCTTTTTTACCATCAGGTGCTGTACTTGCCCCATTAAGTGAGGAGGCTGAAGCATCAACCATTTTCTGGATAGGCTCCATCTCTAAACGTGTCAATAATGCTTTGAATTTGCTGATCTCATGGTTCATTAATGGCGTCTTAATATCATTCCACTGGCCATCTGGAAGATTTAAAAAGGCATTAGATTTCTCTGCTGTTACGGGCAATACGGGTGATAAATAACTCATCAGTACACGGAATAAATTAAGGCTGATACTAACACATTCATGTAACTCAGCTTCTTTCCCTTCGGTTTTAGCCAAGACCCAAGGAGCCGCCTCAGCAATGTATTCATTAGCCTTATCCGCGAGGGTCATAATTTCTCGCATGGCATGACCATAATCACGTGACTCATATAAGTTGGCTATTTCTTCCGACTTATCGATAAAGCTTTGATATAAAACCGTTGTTTCTGGTGTCCACTTATTATTCAGCTTGCCATCAAATTTTTTCATGACAAAGCCTGCACTTCGGCTAGCAATATTGACGACCTTACCCACTAAGTCTGAATTGACACGTTGGGCAAAATCTTCCAAGTTCAAATCAATGTCATCAATGCGACTGGTTAATTTAGCGGCATAGTAATAACGTAAATATTCAGGATTTAGGTGATCTAAATAGGTTTTAGCCATGATAAAGGTGCCACGAGATTTAGACATCTTTTGGCCATCAACCGTTAAAAAACCATGTGCAAAAATGGCCGTTGGGGTTCTGTAATTGGCACCTGACAACATGGCTGGCCAGAATAGAGCGTGGAAGTTGATAATGTCTTTGCCAATGAAGTGATACAGTTCTGTCGTGGAGTCTTCTTGCCAATATTCATCAAAATTAAGGCCTGATTTATCGCAGTAAGCTTTAAAACTCGACATATAACCAATCGGTGCATCTAACCAAACGTAGAAAAACTTACCGGTTTCACCCGGGATTTCAAAACCAAAATAGGGTGCATCACGAGAAATATCCCAGCCACGTAGGCCACTTTCAAGCCACTCATCTAATTTATTGGCAATCTGCTCCTGTAGATGACCTTCACGTGTCCATGTTTTCAACATCTCTTCGAACTGACTCAGCTCAAAAAATAGATGGTCGGTGTCTTTTTCAATTGGAGTCGCGCCAGATACGGCCGATTTCGGGTCAATTAAATCCGTCGGACTGTAAGTGGCACCACAGACTTCGCAGTTGTCTCCGTATTGGTCTACCGCTTTGCATTTTGGACAAGTCCCTTTAACAAAACGATCGGGTAAAAACATCTTTTTTTCTGGGTCGTAATACTGAGAGATGGTTTTACGTGAAATGTAACCTTTGTCTTTTAAACGCAAGTAAATATGTTCTGCAAGTTCTTTGTTTTCAATTGAGTTGGTGCTGTGATAATGGTCAAATTCAACATTAAATCCAGCAAAATCAGCTTGGTGCTCTTCAGATGATTTGGCAATCAAAGCTTCTGGCGTAATGCCTTCAGCTTGAGCGCGTAACATGATGGGTGTCCCGTGCGCATCATCAGCACAAACATAAGTACATGTATTGCCGCGCATTTTTTGAAAGCGCGACCAGATATCAGTTTGGATATACTCCACCAAATGTCCTAAATGGATAGGGCCATTTGCATAAGGCAGGGCACTGGTGATCAAAATTTTTCTAGGCGTTGGTGCTATATCTGACATCTGTTTTCTACTTTATTCGTAAGGGGCTTTTCTTGATGCGCGCTTGTCTATTTAAGGCGCTTAAATTAACCCATTATTATAGTCGTTTTATACCCAAAGTGTGACTCTCTTGGCTTTGAAAAAGCAGGGTGTTCGATTTGTATTGTTGAGGGTGACTTTAGTGGTGATAAACTTTGGGAAATAAAGTGTTAGTATTTCGTCATTTCGCGCATTGTGCGATTTATCTCTGTGGACTATGATGAAACATAGTAAATGAATAATGCTCACTAATTAAGGTATCGTTATGAGTTTAAATACAATGGTCAATGGGAATGTCGTCACCATCTCTATTAATGGGATTTTTGATGTCAGTGTTTATGAACAGTTTAAAGAGTATTGTCGTGTGCACTTAAACGATGACGTGCATTTTGTCATTGATATGGATAGCACCACCTATATGGACAGTTCTGCTTTAGGAATGTTACTGTTATTGCGTGAAAAAACTCAGGGTGATAAAGATCGCGTAAAGCTGATTAATGTAGGTGAAAATGTCTTGAGTGTTTTAGAAGTTGCCCAGTTTCAGCAACTATTTGATATTCAAGCGAAAGACTAAACCGCTCTGTTTCTCGTGCTGTTGCCTCCCCCTTACCGCGAGAGGTCGACAAAAACGTTGGACTCGATTTTAAGTGTTCTGAATGACAATATTAGGGAAGAGATTAGCGTAGTTGCGTTTTTGAATACCTACTGTGCTACTGATTTTGTGCGCCATCGTGCGGTACTTTTGTGCAATCTCACTGCTTGGCTCTGCCGTAACCGTTGGCTGACCTTGATCCGCTTCTTCACGAATTCGTTTGTTTAAAGGCAACGAGCCTAAAAAATCGACTGAATATTGTTTTGCCATAGCCTCCCCCCCATGTTCACCGAAAATAGCCTCTTCATGATCGCAGTTAGTGCAGATATGTGTGCTCATATTCTCGATAATGCCAATCACTGGAATTTCCACTTTCTCAAACATTTTGAGAGCCTTTTTGGCATCTATCAGTGAAACCTGCTGTGGTGTCGTGATAACCACCGCGCCCGTCACAGGGATTTGTTGTGCTAAGGTCAGTTGAACATCGCCTGTGCCTGGCGGTAAATCAATGACTAGGTAATCCAGGTCTTCCCATTTGGTTTCTTTGAGGAGTTGGGTGAGTGTTTGAGTGACGATCGGTCCACGCCAAATCATCGGGGAGTCTTCTTCAATGAGTACGCCGATTGACATGACTTGCAAACCATAGGCATTCAGTGGCTGCATGCTTTTCCCATCTTCAGAGTGCGGTTTTTCCTTGAGATTTAGCATCGTTGGAATACTTGGACCATAAATATCTGCATCTAAAATACCGACTTTGGCACCTTCTTGTTGTAATGCTAAAGCGAGGTTAACAGCAGTGGTGGATTTACCGACGCCGCCTTTGCCGGAGGCGATGGCAATGATGTTTTTAATGCCAGGAAGTGGTGCCACACCTTTTTGTGCATCGTGGCTGACAATGGCCGTTTCAAAGGTTGGATTGACGGATTCAATGCCTTCAACTTGCCCTAGATGATGTTTCAAAGATTGTTCTATGCTTGGCCACAAGCTTTTACACGGGTAGGGCATGGAGACATTAAGGCTTAATGCCCCTTTTTTAAGCTGCAGATCCGAAACCGCTTTAATGGCTAATAAGTCTTTTTGGCTGGTAGGGTCAAGACAGGCTTTTAATTGGAGCTCAATCTCTTTTTGCAGCGTTTCAGAAATGCCATTGCCAAATAGCGTATTAAATAATCCCATGTAACTTCCTTTAGGTGGCCGCTATGCAACAGCGCATAGCTAAGTAATGGGAGTATTCTATCAGGTATGTCGGGTAGAAAAAATCCATAAAATAAAAGGGATTTAGGGTGGGCAAGTAAGTCTTTAAACAATCAGGCTTAGTTGTCCTGAATCGTGCTTTTTAAAATAAAAAATTTAATGAGTGGTGAATATTCGACGGGCAGGTCTATTAATTTTAAATAAAAAATACCGAATAGGACTTAAAATAGAAAAAGTATAAATTACAGATTTTAAATGGATAGGGGTAGAGCACATGATGAATAATATGGAAGCCACTGAAGGGCTTTTGCATGCTTATTTATTTGACGGTAAAGGTGGTGGCCGTTATTTAACTTGGTCAGAAGTGGAGGTTTGGGATGCCTCTATGGGACGAATTTGGCTGCATTTTGATTACACAAATGCAGAGGCTCAGGATTGGGTGAGGAACCGAAGTGGTTTAGAGTCGATTGTTAGCCATGCGTTATTGACAGAAGAAACTCGCCCACGTGTCGCGGCGATTGATGACGGTTTACTCATCGCCTTACGGGGTGTCAATCTAAACCCAGGATCAGACCCCGAAGATATGGTTTCAATTCGTCTCTGGGCAACTGCTGATAGAGTCATTAGTACCCGTAAACGTGCTTTATTGTCAACCCAAGATGTTCTGTCAAAATTAAAACGAGGCACCGGCCCTAAAGACAGTGCTGAGTTGATTGTTCAGCTGACCGATAGTTTGATTTGGCGTATGAGTGACACGGTGGATATGCTTGAAGATAAAATGGCCGAGTTGGAAGATGGTTCACTGTCAGAAAGTAGATCTACTTTGCGGTTTGAGTTGGCCAGCTTGCGACGCCAAACCATTTCATTAAGGCGTTACCTTTCACCTGAAAGAGAAGCCTTGACTCGGTTGATGATTGAAAAAGTCAGCTGGTTTGATCATGATAATCATATTAAAGTTCGTGAAGTAAGTGACCGGCTGATCCGACACCTTGAAGACATCGATGCGGTAAGAGAGCGTGCAGCCGTCACTCATGAAGAGCTTTTGAGTCGAATTTCTGAGCAACTTAATGAACGGATGTATGTGCTCTCTATTCTGTCAGCTGTCTTCCTACCGCTTGGTTTTTTTACAGGTCTGTTAGGGGTTAATGTGGGCGGCATTCCGGGTGCGGAAAATACAAGTGCTTTTATGATTTTTGTCGGTATCTTAGTCGTGATTGTCTTGTTTCAAGTGTGGTTGTTTAGACGTAATAAGTGGTTGTAATCATACGCTGTCATTATGATATGATGCGCGCTTTAAATGCCTGATTATCTGCTCAACAAGACAGCAAGATGATTTGCATAGGCGTCACATAAAGTCTTGATCGACACCTCTTTTAAGGATGTTTTGAAATGTCGGATCTACCTCTTTTTCAATTTGTTTTAACGCTCGCAATTATGGTCACTTTCCTGATTGCGAATCGTTTAAATATTAAGATAATGAATCGATTAGGAGCTTATAAAGGCGTACCGGAATCCCGAGTCATTAATGTTCAGAAGTATTTTAAAACACTTATGTTTTTGATTGCGCTCATTGGTGTCTTAGCGATTTGGGGCGTGGATTACCGTGGCGTATTGATATTTGCATCGTCGATCATCGCTGTATTAGGCGTTGCTTTATTTGCACAATGGTCACTT
>Ga0314774_1001155_pt1 | contig 17716 bp, 17 predicted proteins | sample MetaGCBIA2018_FD_204515 | JGI IMG/M metagenome (GOLD analysis project Ga0314774, IMG submission 204515) | Cryopeg brine microbial communities from Beaufort Sea near Barrow, Alaska, United States - CBIA 2018 | ecosystem: Environmental > Aquatic > Marine > Coastal | place: USA: Alaska | collected...
TTTAATCCCTTAGCTGAGGTATATGGCAATATATCGGATAGTTCTCTGGTACTGCCACGTAGGACTTTGAATCACTGGCCAAATTTTCTTACGAGGCCGAGACGCGTTTGTTGCGTTTCGTGGCTCACTAGAAAATTGGTCTGGGATGAGCGGCCTACGTTGTAGTACCAGAGAATCTATCCAATGGCGACATAAGCCGAACAAATCTACGTTGTAGTACCTGAGAATCTATCTTATAGCGACATAAGTCGAAGTGAATCTAAGAATCAATCTTCATATTGCCTATGATGTACAAATGATAACTTGCCATAATTATAGCAAAAAAAATAGACCCTATAAAGTAGAGTCTATTAATTAGTAAATCGTTCTACATTTCATTATCACTATTTATGCTATCTTGTTCCGGTGATGCAAATCCCAACTCTTCAAATGAACACATATTTGAATCTAACGCTTTTTCTCTAAGTACACGATAAAGTTCAGCTTGTGTTGAATCATAATATGGTTGAACGAAAAGAACACCAACACAACAAGCTAATAATCCTAATAAGTACCATCCGATAAATGATAGGTCCAGGATGAAAATATCCATCTTCTCACCATCTGTCATTTGTTTACTTAGTTCCAATGCTCTTTTGGTTCCAATGTTAGGATTGTCAGCAAGAATATATGGAACCATCTTGTATGTATAAGATGCAATAATTCCGGGAATTATCAATGCTAAGGTCCATAATAAAACGTATAAATCAACCAAAAACATCGGTTTGACAATCTCCATATAATTATTTCCTTTGAATCCAAATCCCAACAAACCAAATCTTGCTTGTTCTTCTCCGTTAACAGCTTCAGCTGCTTCAATAAAATACTTGCGACCTCCAACAATAATCGGATTACTTATAAATGTCTTAAATGCGACTGCAAATATAAAGACGATTGCAAATATTCCCAAGACGATTGCAAGTATTGCCAAAAATCCACCTAGATCGAAATTTCCCGAACCGTCTTGCATCTGTGAAAAACTGCTTCCAGCATTACCTCCGCTACTTCCGCCGCCGCCGCCAGCCAAAAATGATATTATTAAACTAATTGCAAAAGCTTTCCAATATGTTCCTGTTAATGCAACTTTAGCTCTTTCTTTCAACTCCGCGCTTGACCACATAATTACTCTCCTTTACTCATCTTCTACTCATTCTTCTACTCATCTTTTACTCATTCTTTAACTCATTCTTTAACTCATGATTATTATATCAGATTTGTGATGTTAATCAACGTCTATTGATTAATCACATATATCTATAATCTCATCCGTCGATAATGATGTATTAAATAACTTGATGCCCTCATTAATTGCATAGCTCTGATAACCTAAACGCATAGATTTTATTGCCTCTTGCACGTTTATCCACAGAAGTTGATGGTCTTCTTCCACTTGTCCACCTATATGCTCTAGTATGTCCACAAAATAGAAATTCCCTTTTAATTCAATGTATCTTTTAGAACTTGGTGTAAACCCAACCTGGTTTGCTTTTCCGATGTAGCTTCCCAGTTTCACATCAAGGCCTGTTTCTTCAATGAATTCTCTTGCTAAACAGCTTTCGTGATCTTCGCCTTCTTCAATACCACCACCAGGTAAAAAATACCCTCCCTTGGTTAAAACCACAGCAACTTTTAGATCACCATCGAACTCCTTTAATCCTATACCATAAACACCAGGTCTTTTCATATAGTTTCGGCCTGGTTTTCTAAAACCAAATTCTTTAAAAATCATACAGACAATTTACTTTCCCAGTTAAGTTTTTCTGTATGGTTACCTGCAACACTTACAAAACTAATTGTATCTGAGAAATTGTTAATGCTTTTTCTTGTTGTCTTGGCAATTTTTAGAACATCTGTATTTTTAGTTGTTGTTGTTCCGTTTATTTGTTCTATTAATGCACCATCGTTAACAACGATAATAACATCTTCACTACGATAAGGTTTTAGTTCCTTTAGAATTGCCGAAATACCAAATAAGCCTGCAAGTAGTGGCTTTCGGTATTCATGGTAAATTGATTTCTTTTCAACTAACTGTTCGTCCTTATCATAAACTGCATAAGTAAATACCATTTCCTCCGACTCGTGATAAGCTGGTGTAATCAATACATAGATTTTTTTCATAATAACCTCCAAAGGTTTAGTTTAATTTATTAAATAGGTAACCAACGCTTTTAATCAAATAAGTTTTTCATATATAACAACATCTAGCATTCTGCCAAATTTCTCTCCAACTTCAACAAAATGAGCACACTCGAAGTATCCAAACTTTTTGAACAGTTCAATACTTGCAATATTTTCAGAACAAATCACACCAAGGAGTGCATGAAATTCAAATGCTTTAGCTATTTCTTCTAGGTGAGCTAACGCTTTTGATCCGTATCCTCTACCTTGAATATCTTTACTTAGATATATTGTTGTTTCAGCACTACGGTCATATGCTTCTCTAGGTTTATATCTATTGAGCAGACTATATCCTATCAGTTTATCGTCTTCAAGTAAAGCAAAAGAAGGAAATCTTTCTAGTCCTGTAAATGCAAGCTTACGCAAACCGTCTTCATCAATAGGTTCTATACTAAAAGTAGCCGTTGTGTTGAGTATATAATAGTTATATATTTCCAATGCGTCTTTAATATATTCTTCTTCAAATGGAACAATCTTAAATGATGGCAATATTATCATCCTTTCTTCGTGAGTCTGACTATTAATTATATCACTTTATATAGGAACATTCTAATTAAACATGGCACTTTTAAAATTATCAAGTACACTTGAGTCATGAACACGATAATAACGTTACGAGGAGACAACTTATGTCTGATCGATTCGTTGAACGACAAAGTAACTATTCATTTTTCAGCAATGAGGATTTCAACATTGCCCTAAATGCAGCCAATATAGCTGTTTGGAACTGGAAACTGAATGCATTAACATGAATAATTAGATCCGTAATATGCATACTGGATTATATAGAAAAGCCTGTGAATCTTATTGACTTAGGCAACAAAATCCAACTGCTTCTTAATAAAGATAGCGATTTAGCTACTTAACATAAGCATATTATTTAATCAATACGTATACTGCAAGAGGTTCAATTGTAACCTCTTGTTTTTTTGTCTTTTCTTCTACTTTCCCTGAATCATTTAATATGAGTGTATAAGATTCATCAAGCTTCAAATCTACAGCTTCTAATTTGGGATTTATCAATACCACTATTTCACTATATCCACAATTTTCATTCTTTGCTTCAAGTTTATAAACAACAATGCCGGTATCGAGCGTATCTACTTGTGTATAGTTTTGAATATCAACTTTTGTTTGCATGCGAAATTCCTCATAACTCTTGCGAAGGGATATGACATCTTTAACATACTCAACGATCTCTTTGTTCCTATCTTTTTGTGTCCATCGAAACATATTGATTTTATCTGGTGACTTATAGCTATTATGTTCACCCTGTTTAGTTCTCAAAAATTCTTGCCCACCATGCAAAAACGGAATTCCTTGGGATAACAAAACCATACAAGTGATAAGTTTATGTCTTTTAATGCGAATCTCTTCCGTTTCATGAGATTGGGATAAAGCAAGTTTGTCCCACAAGGTATGATTATCGTGACATTCTACATAATTAACGCTATGACTAGGTTCAGCAAAGTATGGTTCGATATGATCTCCGTTATAGGTTGTTGCCATTACCGTTCCTCTAAGAAGATGCATAGCATCAATCGATTTCCTAAGATCACCGGAGCCAAAGCCACCCTCCTGAAACTTATCCTCTAAAGTACCACCTTTTATTTTTTCTCTAAAACTATCACTAAAATGTGCAATCGATGGCATTTTAGCATGATTCATCATAGAAGCTTTTAAACTTTCGTCTAAGAATGTCGGCATATCCCAACCTTCACCATAAATCATAGCATTTGGATCAAGTTTCAATGTTTGTGCCGCGATTGCATTCATTGTTTCAATATCCAATATTCCCATCAGGTCAAATCGAAATCCATCAAAACCATAATCTTCAATCCAAATTCTTGTGGATTCAAGCAGAAAACGCCTTACCATTGGTCTTGTTGAGTCTATATCATTGCCACAAAACGAGCCATTCGAAATATTTCCTTCATTATCTGTACGAAAATAATATCCTGGCACTATATTTTCAAATGCAGATTTTTCCCTGTCAAATATGTGATTATAAACAACATCCATGATGACACGCAGTTTTTTTGAATGAAGGTGAGCTATCGTTTGCTTCAGTTCAATTATTCTTGAATAAGGATCATCAATGTTTGTACAATAACTTCCTTCCGGTACAGAATATTGAACTGGGTCATAACCCCAGTTGTACGAATCTAGCGGATAAAACTCATCAACGCTACCAAAGTCATATACCGGTAACAGTTGAACATGAGTGATACCTATCGATGTTAAATAATCAAGACCTGACACCTCGCCATTAATCGTTTTTGTTCCTTCTTCAATGAGTCCCAAGAATTCACCTTTATGTCGGATGCCTGAATCCTCGCCTATTGAAAAATCTCTTACATGTATTTCATAAATAATGGCATCCGTATAACTTTTTAGCGGATCTAGGATTTTCTTATTTGAATTCACCCTGATTTTGGCTTGATCAACAATGACTGTTCTCTTATGATTTCCACTTGATGCAATCGCATAAGGATCTGTAGCAACATTCATTCGTTCGTCAAAATATATATGATAAACATAACTGAATCCTTCATAGTCTCCAATTAACCGACAACTCCAAACCCCTTTTTCTTCTTTTGTCATATCTTCAATTGTATCTACATTCATCCCTTGAATATGGCATTTCAATTTCGTTGCCGTCGGTGCCCAGACCTTAATCAAAGTAGCTTCTTGAGAATAAGTTGCACCTAAATCATTTCCATCATACGTAAAAGCCTCATCAAATTCTTTACTTTTCACATCAACTGCAGATTTGTCATTCATATCGCTCTCCTATGTTCTTCCCTTTTCCCCTTTTTGAATTTCCCTTTTTGCGTCTTTGCGCTTTTGCGTCTTTTCGACGAAATATAAAAAGCTTCTGCTACAAAACCCTTGTAACAGAAGCTTATAAACTAATTTAGTTAACTAATCCGATCAACATTTCTGCGATTTTACCTGCATCATTGTTAACTTTTTTAGCATTTGTAGTTGCTGCCCTCATATTCAACTTTTTAATATTAAGATTTTCAGCTTCAGATGCTTCCATATAAAAGCAAGCATTTTCCTTAAGTAACTTCTCGGTAATTTCACCATCTTCAATTGGATTCACATCTATAATTCCAAAGGGAATCCCAGAAATCATACATTCAGCAACTTGCGACCAACCCGGTTTAATGATGGCTAGTGAACTTGCTGCTATATAATCTTGACTGTGACCTACTCTAGCCGGAAGCTTAATAACATGTGCATTGCCATCAATATTCAAATTGCCTGTTGCATATATATTACCTGCCGTAAAACTAATGTGTATTTTTTCAACTCGAGCAATTTGCCCGATAGACAGAAATGCACTTGGCCAGTAACGCGTTTTCATATCCGCTACTGCTAATTGATTTATCTTCCTTGCAATCATTCCAACTTGAGTTTTAGGACAGGTAATGTACGACATATCATCGGCATACGCTAATTGATATAGCTCATCCAACTGATTATATGCATCTAAAAACGGTTTAATTAGTTCCATATCAATTCCTAATTTTTGGTATCTATGATAATAAGTGTAATTAGTGATTCCAACCACTTTTATCCCTAATTGTTTAGCGACTTTAATTCCTATAATACTGATGTCACATATAACTAATGATACACTTAAGTCTTTAAGTGATTCAACTTCCTCTGCAACCTTACCATCCAACAGACCAAGAAATTCATTTATTTTATCAACAGTTTTATTAATGTCAATTTCAAAAGAATTTTCTTTAACTCTTGTTCCACAATCAGTCTTCAATTTCTTGTATATAACTCTGCCTTTATACTTATTCAAAAAAACTGTTGCATACTCGACTTGGGAACTACCACAAGCAAGATATATTTGGTGATCTGATTTCTGGAGTATCTTTGCAATAAGTGCCAGTGACCTTGTTAAATGACCAAAACCTCTATCCGTAACATAAAATGCTATAGTTTTCATAATATCCTCCCTGTCTGAACTTTATTATAAAAATTATACCATAAGCAACGGTGAAAAGTCACCTTTTTCAGCTAATGCATCTTCATATCCGAGGTTGAAATTTGTCATGATATAACGCTTGTTTCAAAATGGGCATATAGATTCATTCCTATATGTTCTTTTTTGCATCACATTTAAATACATCTTGCATCTAAAATGAATTCATACTAAACTGAAGCTAAGAAACAAGAAGAGTAACTTTGCCACGTTATGCCGCAGGCATGCTTCGTAGTGTGGAAGGAAAAGGAGGAACGATGAACTATAAAAATATAAGAAATTCAGATTTGAAAATATCAACATTTAATCTTGGCACTATGATGTTTGGTGGACAAACAAATGAAACCGATAGTTTAGCCATCATGAATTATGCCTTTGATCAAGGCATTAACCTTTTCGATACAGCCAATGTATATAATGCAGGAAAAACTGAAAGGGTTGTTGCCAAGGGCCTTAAAGGCCGTCGTGACAAGATTATCCTTGCAACTAAAGTCGGTTATCCAATGAGTGGCGACTTACATCAAGCGGGTTTAGCTAAAGATTATATTATCAGTGCTGCAAATGACAGCCTTCAAAGGCTTGAAACAGACTATATAGACATTTACTACATGCATGCTCCTGACACAAAAACTCCAATAGAGCAGTCTCTTGAAGCCATGTCAACGCTCATTAACTCAGGAAAAATAAGATATTATGCAGTGAGCAACTTTGCTGCATGGCAAATCGCAGACCTTTTAGCTGCCTGTGATAAATACAATTTTGTCAAACCTATCCTCACACAAAATGTTTATAATCCAATCACACGTGGTATTGAAGATGAGCTTATTCCATTTTTAAATGCCCATGAACTGGATATGACAATTTATAATCCAATTGCAGCAGGTTTACTTGCCGGTAAACATAAAAAAGGAAAACCTACAGATAATACAAGGTTTTCGAATAGTAGTGTCTATTATGACCGCTATTGGTCAGATGCCAACTTCGCTGCCATAGAATCCATAGAAGACATTGCTGGCGAACTTAATATGACGATACTTGAACTTACCATGAAATGGTGTCTGTCCAGACCGAATGTTACAAGTATCATTACGGGTGTAAGTCGATTGTCACAGCTCGAACAAAACATTTCAACATTGGACGGTGATACCCTTTCTGATGATACTCTTGAAAAGTTTGATTTGATTTGGGGTAATCTAACCGGAAACCGTTTTAAATATAATCGATAAAAACCAATTGAAATTTTCTTCAATACAAGAAGAGTGGCTTCGCCACCGAATAAAAAGAAGCTATGCATCAACAAATCTTTATTTGCTGATGCATAGCTTCTTTGTTTTAGTTTATTAAGCGCACTTAATACTGACAAGAATTATAAGTGAGCTTCAATCTTAGCTGCTAAAGTAGCTTTGGGAACTGCTCCAACTATCGTATCAACAACTTTTCCACCTTTAAATACTAAAAGTGTTGGAATACTCATAACTCTATAAGTCTGAGCTGTTACACCATTTGAATCAACATCTAATTTAAAAACTTTTGCTTTACCTTCATATTCTGCTGATAATTGCTCAACTGATGGAGCGATCATTTTACAAGGTCCACACCAATCTGCGTAAAAATCCACTAATACGGGCACGTCTGATTGTAATACTTCACTTTCGAAATTTGCATCTGTTACTGCTACTGTCATATTAATTCCTCCTTAGAATTCTTCTAAATCTATATTTACATATAATGTATTTTCATCACTCTAATAAGAATCATTCTTATTTATATGTTTGAAATCATTATATTACGTTTTTACAATATAGTCAAGCTTTTTAACCTTTTTAATAGTATTTTAATACCTGATTTATCTAGTATGTTTTCCTTACGATTTATGATTCTCTCGTTAACAGTTTCGGTGCACTAATTCTTATTGCAATGGCTCCTACTGGTGCTGTAACGAGAATTGACAGAACAGCTATAGCAAGTATTTCCTCACCGTGAGCTACCCCCATGGAAAGTGGTACAGCTCCTATTGCAGCTTGCACTGTTGCCTTTGGAAAATAACTGAATACGCAGAAAAGTCGCTCTTTATAATTAAGTTCACTCCCTAATAAAGATATAAATACACCCATGCTTCTTGCTGATAATCCTACACCAATAATGACAAATCCGATTGCACCTGTTTGAAGTGCAACAGTGAAATCCACTTGCGCTCCAATCAGAACAAAAAGAATTATTTCAGCAAATACCCAAACCTTATCCATTTTAGCTGATAGACGATTGGCTACAGCCGGCATATACTCAAGCAAGATAAAACCGATTGCCATGATTCCTAACAAACTATTCGCCCATACGAAATCATCTATTTGATTAAACAATATACTAACTGATAGTAGAATTAAAACCTTTTTCGTATCTCTTATCTTTAAGCGACGATACATAACAATCAAACCAACGCCTATAACTATGCCGATTGCTATTCCAAATAGGATGCTAACCGGAATCTCGACAAACTGTTTCAAGAGATTTACTGAATCATTGAAGTACATTGATAAAAATGCAGAGAATATCGTGATTGCAAATACATCATCTAATGAAGCGCCCGCAAGCACTAAGGTAGGAATCTCTTTGTCTTTACCTATCCCTTTACCTTTTAGTTCTAACATTTGCGGTACAACCACCGCCGGTGAAACCGCTGCAATGGTAAATCCTAATATTCCAGCTTCATATATATTAAAGTTTAATACAAAATATGCTATCGCAATAATTGCAGCCCCTTCACATAAACCAGGTATGAAACTCATTTTAATTGCACTTTTTCCAACACGGTTTAGTTCCTTCTTGCGAAGTCCCAGTCCTGCTCGAAGCAGTATTACAATCAATGCAAACTCCCGAAGCTCCATAGAAACTTCCATAAGTACAGGATTCATTAAATCAAGTGCATTCGGTCCCATAGCCATTCCAATTATTAGCATACCAAGAAGACCTGGTAATTTAAGCTTTTCAAGTATTGCATTAAATATTAGCGCCAGAAGACCTATGATACATAAATTAAGTAGCATGATACTCCTTTCAATTATATTAATGTAATGTAGCCAATTTTATTTACTCTTCTATATTTTAACCTATCTCTCATTGAATTACCATAACTTATCTGATATGATTATCAAAGTGAAATTATATTCGATATTTGGAGGTCATTATGTTTTCAACAAAAAAAGGTAATTTGTACACTTTATTCTTTATTCTACATTTCATAACCGGTAGTTATGTTGTTGCCTATTTACTTGATACTTTCAAATTTTTATCCGGTACAGTGATTATGATTGGTTTGTCACAGCTACTTCTAGTTTTCTTGCCCGTTTTATATTATTATTTCTTTTTCAAAACACCGATTAAAGAAACTTTTCGTTTCAACAAACTGAAACCACTTAACATATTGCTCTCAGTTTTTTTAGCTATCAGCAGTATTCCAATTGTTATGTTAATCAATGTTTTAAGTCAATTTTTTGTTAAGCAAGCATTAGGTGATACGCTTAAAGAAATAACAAATGAAAACTACTGGTTATCATTGCTTGTAATCGCTGTTTTTCCGGCAGTTTTCGAAGAACTGATAGCTCGCGGCATCATCGTTTCACATTACAGACACAAGAAAGTACTGATTACTTCAGCAATGAGCGGATTTTTCTTCGGTATGATGCATCTTAACATTAACCAATTTTTATATGCCTTTTTCTTGGGATTTTTATTCAGCATCGTCGTTCATATTACAGGTTCTATTTTCAGTTCGATGATTATGCACTTTGTCATAAATGGTGTGAATTTATCTCTAGCATTTTTGGCTGCAAGTCCTGCACTAAAAGAGTTAGTTGAATCACAAGAAGCTCAAGCATTAACTCAAGGTTTAAGCCAATCCGAACTTTTATTACAATCATTACCTTTTATTATATTCCTTGCTCTAGTTTCATTACCATTTATAGCACTCATTCTCTTTGTTCTTATTTCATATAACGATAAACTTCAACTCATCAAATCCAATGCTCCAAGTTATATGTTCTTTGACCAATCTAATCCAATTATGTTAAATACGGATATGTTAATCAACGAAGATACTAAATACAAACAACCGGTGATTACTCTTTCACTTATTTTCACCTTTATAATCTTCTTAGCCGTTTCAATTATATCCGAATTCTTTTAACTGCCTCATCACAAGCAGCGTTTGGGGAATTGATCCTTTGTGGCGTCGTTTGGACAGGCTGCATGGGCGAGCAATAAATCGTACTATCCTATAACAAATGAAAAAGGTGATGCATCATGATTTGGGAGTGTCTACTTCCAGATCATGATGCATCACCTTTTCTTGTTAGTTAACAACTCTGAAAAAACGAAATTAGATCTTTACATTTTCAATTTCCACAAAATTAATAGTCTCACCATTAGATACAAACTTTGCTTCATACTCAGTCATAATATTGTTCACTACATATTCAGACGTATGTAGGTCTCTTGTCATTTTGTTAAGTTTAAATGTTGACTCTTCTATTTGTTTAAGTGAATATTCAAAAAGTTTATCATTGTCTGATTTAAATCTTACAAGTCCACCTGTAGGTAGGATTGTTTTATATTTATTCAAATATTTACTGTACGTCAAACGACGTTTTGCATAACGCTCTTTGTGCCAAGGATCAGAAAAATTCAAGTAAACTCGAGCTATTTCATTTTCAGCAAAAATATGTTGTAAATAAACCGCATCAAATCTTAATAAACAAAGATTTTTAATTGGAGATTCAAAACTTTCAACTTTTTGAACAGCTCTAAGAATAACTGCAGAAAATTTTTCAATGCCTATGAAGTTAATATTTTTAAATTTAAGGGCATTATTAATGACAAAATCTCCTTTTCCCATTCCTATTTCAATATAGATTGGGTTATTATTGCCAAAAAATTCATGCCACTTACCTTTGTATTCTTCTGGTTTCTGGTTAACTAGAGGATGTTGATTCATTTCTTTAATAGCTCCAGCAATATTTCTTAATCTCATATAAATCTCCTAATTATAATAACTGATTTTCATTCTTTCCATAATAACACCTGAGACACTATTAATCAATATCTCTATAGTCTTCGAATTTTCCTATTTCGTTTATTGGAATGGTTGTATTTATTGTTTTTACAATTCTGATGAACTCAGATACTCGATTCTTATCGATGCAAGCCAATAAACATGTTGATGGGCCAGCTGATTTGTTATAATCAATTCGTTTATCTTTATGCTTAATTGAATATAAACTGACGAGTAAGTTATTCCTTTTCGATAGAACATTAGCTTCATATGCAATACCTTTTGATCCAACCGGTATCATGTCATCAATCAACGTCAACGTTGTAAGATGCTTCATCAAATCTAATGTCAACGTTTCCCCTTGTTGTTCAATAAGTTCCTCATTTACAAACTCTTCGCCTACTTTTGGCAAGCCCATCAGGATAAGGCTATGTGTGTTATTAACTTGTTTAGATTCAATCGCTTGTTTAGCTATTTGGCCAATGACTGTCACTCCAATACCAGTAGAAGTCGTTGGTATATTGTCTTCCGTCGACCCCGTCAACAGATGGTCATCAATATTAAGTTCCTTGAGCGCCTGTTGAATACCATTGATTATCCGTTTGCCAGTTGGCTCCATCTCCACTGATAACGTATCAACCAAACTAAGTATCTTGCCTTTCACAGCTAAAACTTCAACTAAAGGTACAAACGCACCATAATAACCTGCGATTTCAGGTTCTATTTGCACAGAATCATGTTTTTTGTTACCTATGGAACCTGAACTGTCACAGGCAATTAAAATATAATCATCTTTCATTTCAATAAATTGCAAATCGCCGTATTTAATCACTTTATTTCACCACACTGAATTATTTCCTTAGAGATAACCATTAAATGCAAACTGTTTGTGTTTAGATTTCTACGTATATTGATTTACAAGCTCATGCACTTGTTTACAAACATTTAATACTTATCTTCAAAGAGTTTATAGTCTTATATATTTATGTTCAAAAAGTCATAGTCTTATATTTTCATCTTCAAAGAGTCATAGTTTTATATATTTAGTTGTTGCTTCATAAACGACGCTTGCTAAAATGACATTAACACCCGCAGCTAGAGTAAGAATAAATACCATACCAACAAACATCCCTACTCCTGCACCTCTTGCAATAAACAAATCCAGAACAACCGCAGCCATTCCGAGTGCAATAGGACCATTTAGAACAACTCCAACAATGATTCCCGCCACTCTATTAGCTCTTTTATACACATATCCAAACCCATAACAACTAACAAACATCATTATTCCAATGACAAGATGAACAGGAATTGAAAGAGGAAATCCACTAATTGATGCTGTGAAAAAGTGACCAATCATTCCAACAATACCTCCATAGACAGGACCCAGTATTAGCGCTGCAAAAAATGCAGGCATTGCATCAAAAGCAATCGTTCCACTTACTTTAATCAAAGAGCCTACGTAAGATAATGCTATACATAAGGCCATAACTACTAGCGTTTTCACATTTATTTTTTTCATTTTACTCTCCATATTTAAAATTTGTTTGCTATTAATTCTTTAAGATGATAACCATCATCTCTTAATGCCAATTTTATTAAACAACCATTTCCAATCAAGAATTTCCATGATCCACCTGGTTCAATTTCCAACAGTCTTTCTAAAAGCTCACGAATAACACCACCATGGGTAACCACAATTATTTCATCAAGCTTAACTTCATTTTTAAGATATGAAATGTGTTCCATAAAATTATCCATTCTCGTAATAAAGTCTTCATATGACTCCCCTTTGGGTATTCTTGTCGTCCCAAAATTATATTGAAAATCGTTATACTCAACCGGATATTTTACTATCGCTTCTTCAACGGTTAAGCCTTCAAATATACCAAAATCCATTTCACAAATATATTCGCTGATGATTGGCTCAATATCAATTTCATTTCCAATTGCTTCCGCAAGTATTAATGCTCTGTCCCTTGGACTACTAATTATTCGCATATTATGATCCGTCGAATCATCCTCAATTTCAAAGCCATAATTCATCGCAATATAATCCTTTAACCATAACAACTGATGGTTTCCTCGCTGCGTATAATGATAATCTGATTTGCCATAAATAATATGCATTTCATTTGCTGTAGTTTGAGGATGTCTTACCAGTGTTATATTCATCTATTCTCCTTGTCAGTTAACAATTGCTAATGTCAATAAAAAAACAACTTGGCTAATCTCAACCAACATCCCTACAACATCACCTGTAATACCACCTAAAATTATATGTATCCGCCAAATAATCATAAAAACAATAACCACCGTCACTGCAACACTAATAAACACATTAATATTGATTAAATAGGCACCCACACATAATAACATAACTGCTATAAATGAAACAACAGGTTTTGTACCATCGACTAGACTTTTCCCTAAACCCTCTTTTTTGGCATATTTACTTATTCCGGAACCGATCAAAGCCATTGTTCTACCTACAACGGGCATAACAAGAACATACAACCATCCTAATTCGAGTTTTGCAACTTCAAATAATCCGATATATAATCCCATAAAATAAATGATTAATCCAATGACCCCAAATGCACCCACACGGCTATCTTCCATGATCTCTATCATTCTGTCTCGAGTTCTTGCACTGAAAATGCCGTCAAAAACATCACTGACACCATCGATATGAAGGCCACCTACGACCAGCAAATAAATCACTATGACTATCAGAGGGAAAATTGTATCAGGCATTCTATCTTGAATCAAAAAAGGTAAACTTATAAAGCTTCCTACTAAAAACCCTATGACAGGAAAGAAAGGAAACCCTTTTACAAAATCATCATTATTAAATTCAAAATTCATTGGAACTGGAATTCTTGTTAAAAAGGTGATCATTAATATAAATGATCGAACTATTCTTGGCATAAGGCTCCCTCGAAGACGGTAGATGCATTTATGATCTCTTTACTCAACACAAATTTTCTCTTTCAACCATTTCATCTAATATTCTAGCTGCATCTGCAATTATATTCAAACAGCCGAATTCAGCTGTACTAAAATTTTCTTTAAGAGGTTTACACATTGTAGAATCATTCTTCGCTGTATATCTCTCTTGAAACTCCAAGACCAGCCGTTTCAGTTTAGGTGATTGGTGTGCAACACTATCATTCACAAAATTACTGATTACCATAATGCTTGCAACAACCGCTCCACATTTATCGCCAATAAACATTCCACCACCAAAGCCGCCAACGAGTTTAAGGGTTTGTTTACTTAATCCCATATTATAAGCTTTATTTGCTCCGTAGAATATTTTTTCTGCACAGTTGTAATCTTCCTCATTGCCAAATCCGTCTAATATTAATTCAAGTAACATTCAGATCTCCTATTCTTTGCAAAATCAACTGATTTATCTTTATCCATTTAGTTAGGAAGCACCATTTTAAGTGCTAACCTAAAAATATATATAACATAATAATTTGTTTGCCTCACATCATTTTACTTATCATATTATAACTTATTCTACTTAATATTGCTATGACATACCAGCTAAAAAAGGACAAAAAAATGACCTACCGCACGGTCTGTTCGGTAGGACTAAGCTAATATCTATATAATAAAAGGGGGGATAGTTATTACTCTCTAATAGTATCAAACAAATATGTACAAGATGTGAATAACCCTTTACAAATGTATTTATTTTCCGGTTAAACATTGTTAAATTCATTAGATTTTGATTAAACTTAATCGTTTGCACATAATTTGAACATAAATAGTTCAATTCACTGAATAATCAGTTTATTATTCGATTAATGATTATGACATGTCACTAAGCCAAAATGAATCAATCCTTAATTACACTTTTGTAAATACTATCAACTGACCTTCAAAATCTGATTGCAATTGATTAAATGTATAGCCAAAGTGATTTAAAAATCGACTTGGCAGTACTGCTCCCTCCAAATCAGTCGTTTTGGGGGTTATATAAATGTCCGCTTTACTTGCTTGACCATCTTCACCTGTCCCATTGTTATCGTCTCCAAACGAAATGGATTCCACTTGATAATTGCCTTCACTTAAATACGTAAGCGGAACCGTAACGCTTAACCTGTTTGGCCTGTTTAGAGCTGTGAAATAGAAGAAGTAGTACCTTTTCTGATCTTTTGATTCAACTAAAAATCCACTTCTATCCCCTTCAAAGGGACTCAGTATTCGATAGAACCTTCCAAATTGAATATCCTGTCGTATAGATTTATAATATGCCACTTGTCTTTTAACTTGTGCTCTATCAACCTCCGACAAAACACTCAAGTCCAATTCATAACCGAGATTTACCATCATTGACATGAATCCTCTTGTTTTTAATGAGGTCACTCTATTCGTTTGGTGATTAGGTGACATACTTATATGAGAACACATTGTAATGGATGGATAAGCAAAGCTGGTACCATAATGAATGAATTGCCTCTCATATGCATCCGTATCATCGGAAGCCCATGTTTGTGGCATGTAATACAACATTCCTGCGTCGTAACGTCCACCTCCACCTGAGCAGCTTTCGAATAATACATCTTTAAATTCTGTAGTCAAAGCTTCCATCACTCTATATAATCCTAAGATATAACGATGTGTTGTTTCACTTTGATGCTCCGGCTGCAAAAGAGCCGAGTAACTCTCTGTCATATTACGATTCATATCCCACTTAACATAACTAATCGAATGACTTCTAAGAATATTACCAACGACTTGGATAATATGATCTTGAACATCTTCTCTTGAAAAATCTAAAATCAGTTGATTTCGACCTTCTGTTCTCGTATGCCCTTTAGCATGAAGACACCAATCCGGATGCTCCCTATATAAGTCACTATCTGGCGATACCATTTCCGGTTCAAACCACAAACCAAATTGCATCTTTTCTTGATTCATATAGTCTGCAACGCCGCCTAATCCGTTTTGAAGTTTTGATGTATTAACAAACCAGTCGCCTAATCCACTTTTATCTGAATCTCTTTTGCCGAACCACCCATCATCAAGTACGAATAATTCAATGCCGATTTCATTTGCTGCTTTACCGATAGCTTCAAGTTTCTCTTGTGTAAAACTAAAATAAGTGGCCTCCCAATTATTGATTAGAATCGGACGTTCTTGATCTCTAAATGTACCACGGCATAAACGTTCTCTGAATAATTGATGATAAATATGACTCATTCCGTTAAATCCTTCATCCGAATATACCATAACTACCTCCGGCGTATAAAAACTCTCTCCAGGCTTTAGGTTCCATTCAAAATCAAAATCATTTATTCCCATTTGAAACCTTGTTGAATCATATGAATTCACTTCAACAACGGAAGTGAAATTTCCGCTATAGACGAAGTTCATACTATAAACTTCACCTTGTAAATCATCTGTTTTGGGCCTAGCTAACATGACCATTGGATTTTCATGATGCCCCGAAGAACCTCTTTTGGATTCTATGACATGTTTACTTCGACCTATCGGCATCCTTTCGAAAAATCGTTCACGAGCCCATGATCCGTTAAAATGAATCAGATCAAAGTTCTTATCGTTATAAAAATCAACACTTGCACTTAATGCATGTTCAAGTATAACCTTTTCATTTCCCTCGTTTTTAAAAACGGCATGTCTCGTAATGACATCATACGTTTCATTAACACAATAGAATAAGTTTAGTTCTAGATTAGTCTTTGCATCTTTTAATGTCACTTGAAGGGTATGAACACGATCTCCTTCCTGGACGTAAGTACTGGGTAAACCGGGAATATCTGGCTTACCTTCTGATTTCAGAAAAGATTGTACTACAAAATCAGTTATCTTCGTACCATCTGATACTTCAACTCTATAGCCTGGGCTTCTATAATCACTTCTACCAAAATCCGGATATTCTCTTGGTATTACATCAAGAGAATATGTTTTATCTTCCACATTTGGATTGGGATAGAAGCTCGGACACTCTTCTATTGGAACAAGCGGACTATGTTCAGGCAATTCTATACGTTTCCCCCAATAGGAATGAATCAATTCCCCCTGCAGTGTTTCAATCACATAGCTTGTGTTATCGGTATAAAGATGTACTCGCATCTTTTTGTCGTCTATCAAAATTCCCATGATCAACCTCCATAATATATCCTACTTATTTGTATATTCAATTGTACACTCTATATACTAAAACTCAAGCTAAATTTTGTTATTGTTTTACCTTCAGTTTATGATAACTTAAAATTGCTTTGTTTATGGCGCTTTAGATTAGTTCTATGGCACTGCAAATACGTTCGGCTTTTGTCGCCATAAGGATAGATTCTCAGGTACTACAAATTCGTTCGGCTTATGTCGCCATAAGGATAGATTCTCAGGTACTACAACGTAGGCCGCTCATCCCAGACCAATTTTCTAGTGAGCCACGAAACGCAGCAAAC
>Ga0314774_1001157_pt1 | contig 17701 bp, 19 predicted proteins | sample MetaGCBIA2018_FD_204515 | JGI IMG/M metagenome (GOLD analysis project Ga0314774, IMG submission 204515) | Cryopeg brine microbial communities from Beaufort Sea near Barrow, Alaska, United States - CBIA 2018 | ecosystem: Environmental > Aquatic > Marine > Coastal | place: USA: Alaska | collected...
ATCTGGTGGCCAGTCTAATTGCCTACTCTTTTCAAGAGAAAAAACCAGCAATAAAGTTTGAAGGACAGCCTAACGCAAATGGTCAACTCGCATTATTCTGCTAATCGCTTAGGTCGAACTCAGGTTTGTAGGTCGGATTAAAAAACTTTTCCAAAGCGCCTTAAACTCCTCCCCCTTCGGGGAGGCCTGTAGGGGATTACAAATCAAACTTAATCCCCTGCGCCAGCGGTAATTCCGTGGTGTAATTGATCGTATTGGTCTGGCGTCGCATATAGATTTTCCAAGCGTCAGAACCACTTTCTCGGCCGCCGCCAGTTTCTTTTTCGCCACCAAAAGCACCACCTATTTCAGCTCCTGAAGTACCAATATTCACATTGGCGATCCCACAATCGCTGCCTTCCACGCTAAGAAAATGTTCCGCTTCGCGCAGGTTATTGGTCATAATTGCCGAAGAAAGTCCTTGTTTCACGCCATTTTGCAAATCAAGGGCGTTTTCTACATTGCCGTTGTACTTCAGCAAATATAAAATAGGTGCAAAAGTCTCGTGTTGTACAATAGCGTATTCATTTTTCGCTTCTGCGATCGCCGGTTTTACATAGCAACCGCTTTCATAGCCTTCGCCTTCCAGCACGCCACCTTCGACAAGAATAGTCCCGCCAGCTTTTACTACTTCATCTAAGGCTTTCTGATAATTTTTTACTGCATCATTATCAATTACCGGCCCCACATGGTTGTTTTCATCCAGCGGATCGCCAATGCGCAATTGATTATACGCTTCCACAATTGCGTTTTTGACTTGATCATAACGTGATTCATGTACAATGAGCCTTCTGGTGGAGGTGCAGCGTTGCCCAGCGGTTCCCACGGCACCAAAAACAGCACCGATGACCGTCATTTTAAGATCGGCATCCGGGGTGACGATAATGGCATTGTTTCCGCCCAGTTCGAGTAAAGTTTTGCCAAGGCGTTCACCTACCACCGAAGCTACTTTTTTACCCATTTTTATAGATCCGGTGGCTGAAATAAGCGGAATTCTGGAATCTTTGGTCATTAGTTCGCCTACTTTATAATCCCCGCTAATAAGGTTTGAAATCCCTTCTGGAAGGTTATTTTTCTTAAAAATGCGTGCTGCTATATGTTGGCAGGCCACACCCGTCAACGGTGTTTTTTCCGAAGGTTTCCAAACGGTAACATCGCCACATACCCAAGCTAGCGCCGTATTCCAAGCCCAGACCGCTACAGGAAAGTTAAATGCAGAGATAATGCCTACCACACCCAGCGGGTGATATTGTTCATACATGCGGTGCCCGGGCCGCTCAGAATGCATGGTAAGACCGTGCAACTGACGCGAAAGACCCACGGCAAAATCGCAGATATCTATCATTTCCTGTACTTCACCCAGCCCTTCTTGATAGGATTTTCCCATCTCGTAAGAAACCAGTTTACCCAGTGGTTCTTTAAGTCGGCGCAGCTCATCGTTAAATTGGCGAACGATCTCCCCACGTTGCGGCGAGGGCATTTTTCGCCAGATTTTAAAGGCTGTCGTTGCGGTTTCCAAAACTTGATTAAATTCTTCTGGGGTGGTGGTTGTAACCTGAGCAATGATTTTGCCATCCACAGGCGAAACCGAGTCAAAAATGGCACCCTTATCATAGGTTTTGGAACCAGTGGAGGTGCCAGCATTTTTTGAACTGATCGAAAGGGCTTCAAGTACGTTTTGAAGATTGAAACTTGCGGTGGTGGTAGGCATAATTTTAAAGGTTCTTTTATTTTTAGAAAATATCCCTGTGAAGTTACTAATTCACTGGATTAGAAGTAAGCTTATTTTAAATTATTCTTCAGCCGTAAATCGTGGGTCAACCGGCATAACCGTTCCGCATTTCTCGCAAGTACGCCACTCTTCACTGGCGTAAAAATGTTTAAAATGCTTGAGAAAATCGGTTTCTATATCGTTTAATGGAAAATAGACTTCGTACAACTTGTTATTGCAATTGTCGCAAAACCATAAAAGTCCATCTTTGCCTTTAAGATCAGCGCGTTTGCGCTCTACCACAAGCCCGATGGAATTTTCCTTGCGCACTGGAGAATGTGGCACTTTTGCGGGATGCAGATACATATCGCCTGGTCCCAACTTCATTGTATGTTTTTCGCCATCTTCTTGTACGTGTACTTCAATCTCGCCTTCCAACTGGTAAAAAAGCTCTTCGGTCTCGTTGTAATGGTAATCTTTGCGGGCATTTGGCCCTGCCACGACCATCACGATATAATCGCCAGCGTCTTTATATAGATTCTTGTTTCCCACGGGCGGTTTCAGCGAACTTCTGTTCTCTTCCACCCATTTATTGAGGTTAAACGGTTTTTTAATAGCCATGATTTATGTTTTGTTAAAAATAAGCAATTCGCGGCCTGCTTAAAATTAAATGTTGCGCTTTATAATAGTATTAAGAATGTCCCCACCCAACCTCCCCAAAGGGAAGGAGTTTTAAAATTGTATGTCCTCTTTCTTTGGATTTTTCATCTAACGAGTGCAGCGCGAGGAATGAATAAAGGGAGGATTTCGGTTTTTTTTCCTATTTTAGAGCCTTAATCCCTACCAAATGAAATATAATTTTTACGTACTTGCTATCTTGTTTACATTTTTTGCCTGTAAGGAAAACCCTTCGGAGAATGTTGGTACGATGACTTCAACACCAGAAACGATGCAGGATTCCGTTCAGGACTTTGCCATTGTAATTCACGGAGGCGCCGGAACGATCCTCAAGGAAAATATGACCGATAGTTTGGAAAAAGCCTATGAGGCCAAACTCACCGAAGCGATACAGACGGGTTACAAAATCCTTCAGAATGGTGGCACAAGTCTGGAAGCGGTGCAGCGTACCATTAACGTAATGGAAAATTCGCCGCTTTTCAATTCCGCCAAGGGCGCGGTGTTTACCCATGATGGAAAAAACGAACTTGACGCATCTATTATGGACGGGAAAACGCTCAATGCCGGTGCAATCGCGGGGGTAACCAATGTAAAAAACCCTATTAATCTTGCCTATGAGGTCATGGTCAATTCAGAGCACGTCTTACTTAGCGGAAAGGGCGCCGAAGAGTTTGCGAAAGAACAGGGATTGGAAATTGTTGATCCATCCTATTTCTTTACCCAGAAACGTTATGATGCGCTGCAGCGCACATTAGAACAGGAAAAAACAGCCAAAAAGGACACAAAAACGACCTTTTACGATCCATTTATCAAAGATGATAAATATGGAACGGTAGGTTGCGTTGCTCTTGATAAAAATGGAAATCTTGCTGCCGGGACTTCCACCGGCGGGATGAATAACAAGCGATACAACCGCATTGGGGATTCACCAATAATCGGCGCGGGAACGTATGCGAATAACAAAACCTGCGGCGTTTCTTCTACCGGCTGGGGCGAGTATTTTATGCGCGGACTCGTAGCATATGATATTTCGGCCATGATGGAATATGGCGGAAAAAGCCTGAAAGAAGCTACAGATGCAGTAATTCAAAAAAAACTGACTGCTATGGGCGGTACCGGCGGCGTTATTTCGCTAGATCATAACGGCAATGTCTCTATGGAATTCAACACGCCTGGGATGTACCGTGCGTATATGAACGACAAAGGCGAACTGCAAGTGGGGATTTATAAGGAGCTGCAGGAGTAGGGATTTTAGGTTACACGTTGAAGGTTGCAAGTTGCAGGTTACACGTTGAAGGTTTTAAACGGAACTTCTTGCGCACGGCTTTTCCAAAGAAAAAAAATCAAAACCAGCATCATTAGTCCATTTTCAATCTTGCTTCCAGTTTCTTATCCAGAAAACTGCCAGTTTGGGGTTCAAATTGATCAATTTTCAATCAGCTCTGATTCGGGGAAACTTTCAATACAGCATTCTTAATTAATAATTGGTTGAAGACCTACAAGGAGGTTTGAGCTCTTTTCCCAGAAAACAATATCTTGCAGATCTAGAATCTAATGTAGCGTCATCCTGATGCGGTTCGGAATCGCAGCCGCAGCTTACGTGTGATTTATCGTTTTCAGCTTCTTGCTAATTCTAGGCTAAAATTTTTGGTTTTAAACCAAAAATAAGCCTCTTTAAACGCTTTTATACATTTTTCATCTAAGGGACTACTCTATTTAAAGTCTATTCCTTAGGTTTTCGGGATGTATGAAATACAGCGTGAATAAAAATAGTCTGTTCGTGGGTTGTATAATGAACCCCATATGGAAAACGCTTTGTGAATACTATTCTAACTTTGCCATATCTCTTTTGAAAAGCTTGTGGATTAGACTGTATGCCAGTAATAGTTTTTTCTATCTCGTTAACGAAAGAATTTGCGAGAGCACTATCAATATTTTTATAATATTCAAAGGCATCTTGCATATCCAGTGAAGCTCCTCTTTTGAATATAACAGTAAATTGCAACGCTTTAATGAAGTTGTTGTTTTAATTCTTCCCAAGTAATGCCTTCTTCTGGATTAGCTTCATGTTCTGATAATCGCTCCTCCAAGACTTGTCTATGATCCTCGGAAAAAGGGTAGTTCTGTTCTTCAGCCTCTATAAACTGCTTGATTTTAAGTAAGAATTCTTCAGATTCAATATGGAGAAGCTGTTCAATCAATTTTAGTTTTGTTGCTTGTAAATCCATAAATCAGATCTTTTACTTTAAAAGTAGATGAAATTAATGGATTAATGAAGTAATTTCACCACATCCTTTGCAAAATAACTGGCAATCAAGCTAGCGCCAGCGCGTTTTATGGCGATAACCTGTTCCATCATAACAGCATCATGATCGAGCCAGCCGCGTTCTGAGGCGGCCTTGATCATGGCATACTCACCGCTTACCTGATAAACCGCTACGGGCACGTTTACGGTGTTTTTAATATCGCGTACGATGTCTAGATAACAAAGGCCAGGTTTTACCATAACGATATCCGCTCCCTCATCAATGTCCATAAGTGTCTCCTTGATCGCTTCATCACGATTGGCAGGATCCATCTGGTATGTTTTTTTATCCTTCGGAATATCCTGTGCATCCACCGGGGCAGAATCCAGCGCATCACGGAAAGGGCCATAAAAAGCGGAGGCATATTTTGCCGAATAACTCATAATTGCCGTATCCACAAAGCCTTCGTCTTCCAAGAGCGTGCGCATTTCAAAAATGCGCCCGTCCATCATATCGCTTGGCGCAACAACATCGGCACCGGCACGAGCGTGAGAGAGGGCCATTTCGGCAAGGATCGCGTTTGTGTCGTCATTAATGATTTGACCATTCGCCACGATACCGTCATGGCCAAAACAAGAATAAGGATCGAGCGCGACATCGGTCATCACGACCATATCTGGGCAGGTTTCTTTTACGGTTTTTATCGCCCGTTGCATAAGTCCGTCAGTATTTATGGCTTCGGTACCGCCATTATCCTTCAGTTTTTCGCTTACTTTCACAAAAAGCAAAACCGATTTGAGTCCGAGATCCCACAGCGATTTCACTTCAGTTTTTAGCGTATCCAAGCTGTAGCGGTAGTAGCCTGGCATAGAATTGATTTCCTCTTTTTTGCCTTTTCCTTCCACGACAAATATGGGCACGATAAAATCATCTGGGGTAATGCTTATCTCGCGAACCAGGGCGCGTAGGGCAGGTGTGGTACGTAATCTTCTATTTCTGCGTAAGGGATACATATTTTTTCATTTTACAATTAAACAATAATCAATTTATAATGCGTTTTACGCCCAGTTTTTAGGGTTTTTGAGCACTTCCAGCAGTTTTTCCTCTTCGCTGCCGGGCTCGGGTTTGTGATCGTATTTCCATTGTACAATAGGAGGAAGGCTCATTAAAATACTCTCGATCCTTCCATTGGTTTTCAATCCGAAAAGCGTGCCTTTATCATGCACAAGGTTAAACTCCACATAACGACCGCGTCGTATTTGCTGCCAGGTTATTTCCTTTTCGCCGTAGGCGATATCTTTCCGTTTTTTGAGAATGGGCAAATAAGCATCTAGAAAGCTATCGCCTATTTCAGTTACAAAGTTATACCAATCCTGCATAGAACGGCCTTCTTTGGCCTTGCAATGGTCAAAAAATAAACCTCCAAGACCCCGGCCTTCACCACGATGTGCATTGTAAAAATAGGCATCACATTTGGCTTTAAATTTCACATAAAAATCAGGATCGTGGGCGTCGCAGGCCGTTTTGCAAACCTCATGAAAATGCTCTGCATCCTCTTCAAAAAGATAATAAGGGGTAAGATCCTGACCGCCGCCAAACCAACTATCTATTAGCGTTCCATCTTTTTCATACATTTCAAAATAGCGCCAGTTGGCGTGCACTGTGGGCGCATACGGGTTTTTGGGATGGATGACAAGACTGAGTCCGCAGGCAAAAAAATCAACATCGCCCACGTCAAAATAATCCTGCATTGCTGGCGCCAGCGCACCGTGAACCATAGAGATGTTCACACCGCCTTTTTCGATTACCGCACCATCCTCGATCACCCGGGTGCGGCCACCTCCGCCTTCCTCGCGCTCCCAAGGATCTTCGTGAAATTTGGCTTTGCCATCCACTTCTTCAAGGGCTGCCGTGATCTGATCCTGCAGATTGTGGATGTAGTTGACGAATTGCGTTTTTATGTCCGTCATACCTACAAGGAGCCCTCGTACCTGGGGAACACCTTGCAGGAGTTGCTCTTGACCTGCAAGGTATTCTCCGTCTTTTTGCGGAGTTCCTTGTAGGTCTAGACCTAAATCTTTTTGATTGTCCAAAATCTTTTCCTCATGCATAAATTTAAAATTTTCTATGTTATCAAAAAGTTCAACCCCTTCTTTAAGTGACAAAGGAAATGGAGACTCTTCAAGATTTCCTAGATAAATTCTATAAGATGAAAAATTATAAAACTCATGATTTTGCGGATTCTTATGTATATAAATAATTAAATTTCGCAAATATGCTTCGTCTGTTATTTTTTTCCGCTTAAAGTGTTTTTCAAAAAGACTGCCCGATCTTCCCATGCTTTTATTGAAAGCTTTCGCGTAAGCATTTAAAAAATTGGAAAAGGACTGAGTAATTTCATTTTCTTCGGATGTTATTTTGACCACAAAATGATAATGATTTTGCATTAGACAGTAGGCCAGAACATCTAACCTACCAGAAAGATATTTATTAAAAAGTTTTAAGAAATACTTTTTGTTCTCCTCATTTTTGAAAATGGCGCATCCATTAATCCCGCGATTGTAAACATGATAATAATGGTCTTTTTCTAACTGTTCCAGTTTCATGATTTAGCTTTATTGCTGGATTTTAAAATGTTTTCGCTTTAGACTTACAAGGAGGCCTCGTACCTCGGCAACACCTTGCAGGTCACAATGAGATTTTTCGGTGACACCTTACAGGTTGGATTTATCCTGCAAGGTATTCTCCACTTTTTCAGCGGAGTTGCTTGGGGTATTTATTTCTGCGAAATATAAACAAGATCATCCTTAAAAAAATTGACTCCTGGAGGGTTTTCAATCTTTTTTGCCGTATTAGTCTTCGTTTTTAAATAGTTGACCACACTGTCTATTTCCCAACTGGATGATCGCTGAAAAAGGGCGATGCCAATACTATTATTATGCTCGTCCATACTGCGCTCTAAAGGGGGATTTGGCGCGACGATCTCATGTTTATCGGTTATCAATGCTGTCCACCGTGCTGCTTTTGGGATATTGTTTTTCCATTTGAGACAATTTTTGGCAATAAGAAAACTCCACAGTGCGTGTCTAAACGCATTTTCTGGTGTGTTGCCCACATGTTTGTTACCATATTCCCGCTGTGCGATCGTCATGGTAAGGCGGGTTGCACGTAAGGTAGGAATAATAAAAAGCGGATGTTTTAAGGCCAGCCAGAAAAGCCCCGGAAGCTTTTTAAAATTGCCTGATCTTAGTATTTTTCCCAGCATTAGTCCTGCTTATATTCTTTGACCGCTTCAATAAATGCGCCTGCGTTTTCTAACGGAATATTTGGTAAAATACCGTGACCCAGGTTTACGATGTACTTATCTTTTCCAAAAGCGTCTATCATTTCCTTGACCATACGTTTTATTTCGCTGGGAGGCGAAAACAACCGAGTGGGATCAAAATTACCCTGTAAGGTAATATTTCCACCTGATAACAATCGCGCATTCTGTGGGCTACAAGTCCAGTCGACACCCAGTGCAGCTGCGCCGCTCTTTGCCATTTCGTCAAGCGCAAACCAACAACCTTTACCAAAGGCGATCACTGGTGCCTCGTCTTTGAGCGCATCTATAATTTGCTGCATGTATTGCCAGCTGAATTCCTGATAATCTACTGGTGAAAGCATGCCGCCCCAACTGTCAAAAACCTGTACCGCATCTACGCCGGCTCTAATTTTTTCCCTAAGGTAGGCGATTGTTGTATCGGTGATTTTTTGAAGCAATTGGTGAGCAACCTCTGGTTTTGTAAAACAGAATTGCTTGGCCTTGTCAAAATTTTTAGAGCCTTGGCCCTGCACGCAATAGCACAGGATCGTCCACGGAGAACCGGCAAAACCAATAAGAGGAATCTCGTCGTTGAGCTTTTCTTTGGTCATTTTAATGGCTTCCATAACATAACCCAACGTATCGTGAATATCGGGAACGATCACACGATCCAGATCTTGCTGCGTGCGAATGGGACTAGGCAGCCACGGTCCCTCGCCGGGTTTCATTTCCACATGAATATTCATTGCCTGTGGAATTACTAGGATGTCGCAAAAAAGGATCGCCGCGTCCATACCATAACGTCGTATGGGCTGCACGGTGATCTCGCTGGCCAATTCTGGCGTCTGGCAACGGGTAAAGAAATCATATTTTCCCTTGAGTTCCATAAACTCGGGCAAGTAACGGCCGGCCTGACGCATCATCCATACTGGCGGGCGCTGCACGGTCTCACCTTTTAATGCGCGTAAAAAAAGGTCGTTTTTGATAGTAGATGTTTTATTTTTCACTTCCGCGAAGGCGGAAGTCTTTTTCTGGTTATCCATAATTTTTTTTCTATACTATATGTTAGACCTACAAGGAGGTTTTTCTCGTTCCTCGGAAATACTGCACCTTGCAGGTCAGCTCAGAGCGGACTTTTTAAAAGACCTCACAGGTTTTCAAAACCTGTGAGGTCTGCTATTCATGACCTGCAAGGTGTTTCCGGTTTTTCAGCGGACTCCTTGTAGGTCTAAGCTGTATTTTCAATTAGTTCTATCGCCTTTTCAATTACGCTTTCTATCGTGGTTGAATTTGCGATCGCTATTTTTCCGGTGTGTTTTTCTGCTTCTGCGGCGGTGGTTTTACCGATGCAAATCGCCATTTTTTGACTTAAATTATTACTTTTAACAAAGCTCTGTATTCCGCTTGGGCTAAAAAACAAAACCGCGTCAAATTCCTGATCAAACCGCTTAGGGTTTAAAAAAGTTTTGTAAGTTATAATTTCTTTGAATTGAATGTTTTCTGCTTTTAAAATATTGGGCAGTTCTTCTCTCCTGTTATCACCACAGAAGAAATAAAAGCTTTTTTCTGAATAATTTTTGGCAATAAACTTGGCTAAATCTGCCGAATTTTCGCCGATTTTCGCCGGTTTAAGGCCGTTTTTCTCTAATAATGCAGCGGTTTTAGTTCCTACACAAAAGCAAATCTTGATCTTTTTGCCATTTGCGGAATCGTTTAGAACTGATTTCACCGCGTTTTTACTGGTAAAAAGGCCATTTTCTACCGTTTCAGGCATTTTTACGGCTACATTTTCAATTTTGATTGCGTTGTAATCCACAAGAAATATTTCCGCATCGCGGAAGACTTTTTTTTGTGCAGCAGATAGTTTTTTGGTGGAAAGAACGCTGGGCATAAATCATTGGTTTTTTGTACGTTCTATCACGCCTCCGTCTCCGTATTCAGCACCGATTTTATTTCCGCCATTAATGCTTTTCCTCCGTTTTCCAGAACCTCAATGGCGCAAAGTTTCCCAAAGTTGCCCGCATTGCTGAGGTTTACGGTTTTGTTGACACCGATTTTTCTGGTCCCATCCAAGCTGAATAAGGCCGCTTCAAAATGTAATTCTTGATCTTCAATCTTAGCCAGCGCACCAATTGGCGCGGTACAGCCACCCTCCAGTTTATTGAGAAACTCGCGCTCTACAGTGGTTGCGATTTCTGCTGAAGAATCATTCAACTTTGCACAGGCCTCAAGGCAAAAAGTATCATTTTCCATCGCGACGATAACCATCGCGCCCTGTGCAGGAGCGGGGATCATCCAGTCGAGTTCTATATGATTTTCTGGGATCAGGTTGATGCGCTCTAGTCCCGCTTTCGCGAAAATGGTGCCCGTCCAATTACTGTTTTTCAATTTTTGCAATCTGGTATTGACGTTGCCGCGCAGATCTGTAAAATTATGTTGTGGGTAACGGTGCAACCATTGCGCCTTGCGACGTAAACTGCCGGTGGCAATGGTATTTTCAGCCGATTTTAACCTATTTTCAAGGTTTTCTGTTGGATTATGTACAAGAATATCTTCGGAAGGCGCCCTTTTTAAAACAGCGGCCTGAATGATACCGTGTGGAAGTCGCGTGGGCACATCTTTCATGGAATGTACAGCAATATCCACAACGCCGTTGATCATGGCGATATCGAGGGTTTTGGTAAAAATACCGGTGATTCCCATTTCGTATAGTGGCTTGTCAAGAATAAGATCACCGGTAGATTTTACGGAAACCAGTTCGGTTTTATGACCCAGCGCTTCGAGTTGCCGTTGTACGTGATGCGCCTGCCAGAGGGCAAGCTCGCTATCTCTTGTGCCTATGCGTATCGTTTTTTCCAAAATCTAGTGGTTTTGAAGTTTAAAGACTCTTTGAATAAGTTCAAGGCTTTCGTCCTGGGGAACTTGGTCGTCTTTAAGGTGTTTAGCAAACTGGGTGGCGATTTTTTGTATAAGGCGGTTACTGATAATCTCGGCCTGTTCTTCGTTAAAACCGGCTATTTTTTTACGCTGAAAATCGATTTCACCGTCTTTGATTTCGAGAAGCCTTGATTTTAACGCGCGAATGGTGGGCGCAAACTGTCGCGAACACAGCCATTCGTAAAAATCACTTTGTATTTCTTTGTTGATCCCTTCCGCTTGTGGCACGTGTTTTTTTCTTCGGTTTAAGGTATCATCCGTTATTTTTGAGAGTTGGTCCAGATGCACAAGAGTAACATGATCTAAATCTTCCACATCGGGATCAACATTTTTTGGGATGGAAAGATCCAAAATAAGCAGCGGTTTTTTAAGGTGGAGCAGATCTTTGGAAATCGTGGGTTTTTTTGCGCCGGTAGCAACGACCAACACATCTGCGCTGGCAATTTCAGATTGAATATCAGCATAATCTTTTACCTGTAAATTAAATCTTCCGGCAATTTTTTCTGCTTTGTCTTTAGTGCGATTTATTAGGATAATATGATCGTTTTTAGTATGTTTTACCAGATTTTCGCAGGTATTTCGACCGATTTTACCGGTACCAAAAAGAACTATATTTTTTTCTGAAATGTAGGGAACACGGGCTAAAATATATTGTACCGAAGCAAAGCTCACCGAAGTCGCACCGTTAGAAATACTGGTTTCATTTTTAATGCGCTTGCTGGCCTGAATCACACAGTTAATGAGCCGCTCCATAAACGGATTTACAAGACCTAGTTTTTTAGACCGTCTAAAGCCCGATTTTAACTGACCAATAATCTCAAAATCACCCAGAATCTGACTGTCCAAGCCCGTGCCAACTTTAAAAAGATGATCAACCGCTTCCTCATTTTTATAGGTGTAGGAAACCTTTTGAAACTCGGCCACTGTACCTTGCGTATGTTCACAGAGCAATTTTACAAGATCTAAAGGTTCGTGAGCAAAACCATATAACTCGGTGCGGTTACAAGTGGAAATGATCGTGAGGCCAGCGATGCTGTCTTCTTGGGCGCGTTGCAGAATAAGATCCTGCGTTTTCATATCTACACTAAAATGACCACGTACCTCAGCATCAGCTTTAAGATAACTTAAGCCAATGGCAAAGAAATTTCCGGAATAAGCGGGATAGAAGGACTGGTTGCCGTACATATTTAAAATCAACGGTGTAAAAGTATTATGAACACAATTTAAAAAACAACGCTTGCGGTATCTTTTTTAACGGTAAACGATTTAGCTTCGTTGTTTTTTCAATAAATGCTGGAAATAGCCTAATTTAGCGGTACAATCACTGATTTATCATCACTTAATTTAGAACAGTTCTAAACAAATTATTGCAACAAAATGGAAAGTGCTCTAAAAAATAACGCCATAAGCCTCTACGATGAAGTTATGATCGAAACAGGTTTTGTGGTGCTTAAATTTAACAATGAGACTGCGGAAACGCTGCAGATGATTCGTGAGGTGGACAGTAGTTTTATACAGTTTCACTTTTGTGCCAAAGGTGGTGCGGAGTTCAGTTTTAACACCGGCGCGTATAAACTTCCGCTCAAGGAGGAAAATTCTCTTCTGCTTTATAATCCGCAGCGCGATCTGCCCATGAACATGGCGTTGGAGTCTGGGAGCTGGGTGATTTCGGTGTTGGTTTCCATAAAAAAATTCCATTCCCTATTTTCAACAGAAGCCGATTTTATCAGCTTTTTAAGCGATGAAAACAAGGGACGTAAGTATTATAAGGACGGCAGTATCGCGCCCTCAATGGCGGTGGTGCTCAACCAACTGGTGAATTATAATCTGCATTCTAGCATTAAACCGCTTTATTTTAAGGCGAAGGCGTACGAATTATTGAGCCTATATTTTAACAGGCCTGGAGATGTTGATATTGAGCAATGCCCGTTTCTGGTAGATGAAGACAATGTGGCCAAAATTAAAAAAGCCAAGGAAATCGTACTTGCCCGCATGGCTGAACCGCCAACCCTACATGAACTTGCAGAAGAAATAGGGTTGAGCCTGAACAAGCTCAAAGAAGGTTTTAAACAGATTTATGGCGAGCCGGTGTACAGTTTTCTTTTTAACTATAAAATGGAAGTCGCCCGCCAGCTGCTGGTGACGGGAACCTATAATGTAAACGAAGTGGGCCTTAGAGTAGGATATAGTAGCGCCAGTCATTTTATCGCGGCTTTTAAAAAACAGTTTGGTACCACGCCGAAGAAGTATATACAGGGAATGGGGTAGAGATTATTATTACCATTTTTTTTATTGTTATTAAAAATTGCAAGAATCGCAATAGTATAACCTTAGAATATATGCTCAGATTTATTGAAAATCAAAGTAACAATATCTATGTTGTCGTTGTTCAATTTATAGATAAGAGCTGTATGTTTATTTATGATGCATTTTCTTAAAAAATGGATCTCAGATTGAGGGCATAATTCAGGATTTTGTCTCAACGTTTCTAAAAGCTCGTCAACTTCTTGTTGAAACTGAACAACTATTTTATAATTCCATTTTTCAAAAATTTGTTCTATAATTTCAAGATAATTGATTCTAGCCTGTTCGGACCAATTAATCATTTTGTAGCTTTTAAAGACATCATTTTTCGATTAATATCTTCTTGAACTTGCTCATTACTGTAGGTTTTGCCGTTCTTAATATCTTCTAGACCTTTTTCAATGTTCATCTTTTCTTCTGAATTCAGTGTAGAAAACCAATCGTTGTCCATATTGACAAAGCTAAAATTGCTGAGTAATTCATTAATAAAGTCAAACTTTTCATCCTCCACATTAATAACCAATTTCTTCATGACGCCTCAATTTTTGAATAATGCAGTAAGTTATAAATAAACCCAATGCTCCCCAACAAAAGCTTGATAAAGAATATCGGGTTAAGAGCGGCAATAACCGTAATTTTGATGAAAATAAAAGCTATGAAAAAAGGAGTTTTAATGGTTAATCTGGGTTCTCCGGAAAGTACCAATCCTAAAGATGTAAAAAAATACCTCGGCGAATTCCTGATGGATGAGCGCGTGATAGACGTTCCCTACTGGGCGCGTACATTGCTCGTAAAGGGAATTATTCTTAACACGCGGCCTAAGCAATCTGCTGCCGCATATTCTAAAGTGTGGATGGATGAAGGTTCACCGCTTATCGTTATTTCTGAGCGCTTACAGAAAAAAGTAAGTGAAAAAGTAGATGTTCCCGTAGAACTTGCAATGCGTTACGGTCGGCCAAATATGCTCAGCGGACTTCAAAAACTTAATGATCAAGGCGTAGATGAAGTTTTGATCCTGCCCTTGTATCCACAGTTTGCTATGGCCACCACCGAAACCATTATTGTCCTGGCGGAAGAATTGCGAAAAAAGCATTTTCCGCATATGCGCTTTTCAGACATTCCCGCATTTTATAACAAACCCGAATATATTGAAGTGCTTTCTAACAGTATTGGCGAGAAACTTAAAGACCTAGACTACGAGCATTTGCTTTTTAGTTACCACGGCGTCCCAAAAAGGCACATTAGAAAAAGCGATGTGACTAAAAGCCATTGTAAGATTGACGGGCAGTGCTGCCAGACGCCATCTGCGGCGCACCAGTTCTGTTACCGCCACCAGTGTTATGATACTACGAGGCAAGTAGGAGAATTTCTAAACCTGAAAGAAGGCACGTATTCCACTTCTTTTCAATCCCGTTTGGGTTTTGATCCCTGGTTGCAGCCATACACAGACCGCACCATTGAGCGCATGGGCAAAGAAGGGATAAAGAAAATGGCCATCGTAACACCTGCTTTTGTGAGCGATTGTCTGGAAACACTAGAGGAAATTGCCATGGAAGGTCAGGAAATCTTCCACGAGATGGGCGGTAAGTATTTTACGGTAATCCCTTGCTTAAACGATCGAGATGACTGGGTCTTTGTGGTTTCTACGTGGATCAACGATTGGGCGATTGTAGAGGCGAGCAAGGCGATTGCATAATTCCCCAGCCCCGGAAAGGGGAGTTAATCAGTTTGGTAAATAGGTCGATTTGATCTGCCTAATTTTGCTATTTTTAATTCACCTTAAAAATCCACCTGCTTTGCAGGTGGTCATGTCCTGATGGCTATGCCTGTATTTACAGCTTGATTTCGATTTGCTTTTTTGTTGCATAATTGAATCTGGTCGATTTTTAGAACAGGCCCCTGTCGCCCCCTATGGGGGCTAGCCAAAGCCACCTTCTAAGAAGGTGTGATTTTTACTGGTTTCGCGAAAGAGCGGGTGGGTTATATTACTGCTTTTAAGAAATTGCATTAACTTTACTTAAAATCATTCTACAATGCTTTCGCAGAAAGACATAATTGACAAACTAAAAGAACTGAAACCTTTTCTAAAAGAAGAATATGGTGTAAAAGATATTGGTCTTTTTGGTTCATTTAGCCAAAACCAAGCCAGTGAAACCAGCGACATAGATTTGCTGGTAGATTATGAACGTTATTTAGGCTGGAAAACAATCCACCTCGGCATTTATCTCGAAGAAATATTTGATAGAAAAGTGGATCTAGTTTCCAGAAAAGCTTTAAAGGAGCGCATTAAAGATTCAATTTTAAATCAAGTTATTTTTATAAGATGAAAAAGCAAGATCGCGACCCTATCCTTTTTATAGAGGATATTGAAATTTCAATATCAAAAATATTTGACTACACCAATAATATGAAAAGGGCAGTTTTTCTTAAAAATGATCTTGTGAAAGACGGTGTGATAAGAAATTTTGAAATCATAGGAGAAGCGACCAGAAATATCCCTACATCTTTAAAGGAAAAATACCCTGATACACCTTGGGAAACGATGTATAGGTTGAGAAATATTGTTTCTCATGAGTACTTTTCAGTCGATTATGAAAGTGTTTGGAATATAATTAAAGAGTATTTGCCAGACAATAAAAAACAAATAGAACACATACTACAGATTGAGCGCAAATCCTAAATCAGAAAAACTGGGTATCGAGCCCATCGGTCCATTATTAATTAAACAGGCGGTGCCGTCGTCGATCGGGATTCTGGTCATGTCACTCAATATTCTGGTAGACACCATTTTTGTGGGCAATTGGATAGGATCAATTGCCATTGCTGCGATTAATGTAGTCCTTCCAGTTTCGTTTTTTATTGCTGCACTGGGCATGTCAATCGGTATCGGCGGGGCGAGCATCATTTCTCGGGCGCTGGGATCTGGAGACAAGCCAAAAGCCTTAAAAACCTTCGGAAACCAGATTACGATCACACTCGTGCTTTCTATTGGCATGGTAATTCTAGGTTTGGTTTTTGTCAATGAACTTATTCCCGCCTTTGGCGGAAAAGGCGACATTTTTGAACCTGCAAAAATATATTACCGCATCGTACTTTATGGTGTGCCCATTCTGGCACTTTGCATGATGGGTAATAATGTGATTCGCGCAGAAGGAAACCCAAAATTTGCCATGATCGCGATGATTTTCCCATCGGTGGGCAATTTAGTTTTAGATTATATTTTGATCAACCTGCTCGATATGGGCATGGCAGGCGCGGCCTGGGCAACAACTATTTCCTATGGCTTTTGTTTTCTCTATATTCTCTGGTATTTTCTGAGTAAAAACTCCGATTTAAAGATCAATTTTGGCCATTTTGGGATCGATTTTCCCATTTTAAAGGAGATTTCTGCGCTGGGTTTTGTGACGCTTGCGCGGCAGGCGGTAGTGAGCATTACCTATTTATTGATGAACAATATCCTTTTTGATCTGGGTGGCGAATCCTCGGTTACTGTATACGCGATCATAGGCCGTATGCTTATGTTTGCACTGTTTCCGGTTCTTGGCGTTACACAGGGATTTTTGCCCATTGCGGGCTATAATTATGGGGCGAAAAAATTTCCACGCGTTCGCGAAACCATCAATAAAGCAATCTATTATTCCTGCGGACTTGCACTGCTTATTTTTGCCCTCATCATGATTTTTCCTGAGAAAATCGTTTCCGTATTTACTACAGATGCTGCGGTTCTGCGAGATACGCCCTGGGCGATGCGTTGGGTTTTTGCTGCCATACCCATTATTGGAATTCAATTGATCGGTTCAGCTTATTTCCAGGCGATAGGCAAAGCCAAACCGGCACTTTTACTCACCCTTACGCGGCAAGGGTTTTTCTTTATTCCGCTGGTGCTTATTTTGCCTAACTATTTTGGCGAAATTGGGGTATGGATTTCCTTTCCCATTGCAGACGTACTTTCTACGATTGTGACCGGTTATTTTTTAAATAGGGAAATTAGGAAGACGCTCGTAGAAGAATAGATATTTTGCTTGAAAAACGGTCATTTTTAGTCCATTTTCTGCGAAAAATCAGTGCTAAACGATTATTTTTAGATGAAAAAGGAACATCCATTTAAGAAGTTGCCGCTTTTTTAGCTAAGTCATGCTTTGATTTGAGACACTAGACTTTTTTTTGACTATATTTAAAGTTCAATAAACGCTATGAAAATTAAAGATATAAAAGACGCCATCTACCAGCAGGTAAAAAACTGCGAAGACAGGGAACTGTTGCTTGATGCTTTGGTTAAGCTCATCCCAGACCCCCCAAATATTTCGAGCAGCAACTACTATGTAGAAGAACCAGAAACGAAGTACGATAAAACATCTGCTGTACCCCAAGCGCATTATAAACTCTTGCAAGAGGATTGGGAGCTTTTTAAAAAAGGCGAAATTAAGGCAAAACCCCTTGAAGAGGTAATGTCCAGACTGCGTCAAAAATACCATTCATGAG
>Ga0314774_1001158_pt1 | contig 17697 bp, 17 predicted proteins | sample MetaGCBIA2018_FD_204515 | JGI IMG/M metagenome (GOLD analysis project Ga0314774, IMG submission 204515) | Cryopeg brine microbial communities from Beaufort Sea near Barrow, Alaska, United States - CBIA 2018 | ecosystem: Environmental > Aquatic > Marine > Coastal | place: USA: Alaska | collected...
CGCATGCCTGAACGCGATGAAATAGAAAATATGGATTTAAGAAAATCCCAGAAATTACTGGGAACCTTATGAGAATGAAACAAGAGAACACTTAGAGGAGGTAAAAAACAGACAATGATTAAATGGTTTTAGTAATCTCAATATTGTATATCCGTAAATATTCCAATATTTTGGAATATTTCCTATATTTGAAAAATTAATTATAGGTAGAGATGGATATTTTTTCATTTGCAGTAGAGTTCACGGACGAGAATAGTTGCAAGCTGCACTTTAAAGAGCAGCGGGACAAGGAAGGTGTTATCTGTAACAGGTACGGTGGTTCAGCGCATTACTGGCTGCCCGGCAAATGGGGCCTATCAGTGCAGATCCTGTGAATCAAGGCAGACCTTGCGCAGTGGCACCATAATGGAGAGCTCAAAACTTTCGTTTTTGATATGGTACAAGACTTTCTATTTGATGAGTGCCACCAAGAATTATAGGCATAGCCCCTAAAAAAACGAGCTTGGGCAATTACTGCATTTCTTTCTGATTCGTTTCGCCAAATATCCTTATTTTCAGGTTTATTGGCATATACAATAAAGGTATTTGCCTGTGGCAGCATCTTAGAATATGCCCAATCCCAATTGGTGTTCACTTCGGAATTTATTGGGGTGAGGTACGATACCCAGTTCCGGTAAGTAAAATACTCGGCCCCGGCATCCTCACCCACATTGGTTCCCGGGAAATTGGTTATAAAGAAGAGATTGTCGCTCTGTGAATATTCCGCACGGGCGGCCCAGTATAGGCCATTGAGATATTTTTCAAAACCTTCAGGGGAGACCAGCGTATTGTCGGCACTTAATGAAGATAGCGGCTCTTCGTCAAGATAATCGTCCTGACAGCCCACAATGGACAATAGTGTAAAAAGTATTAATGTCCTTTTTATTGAGGAAAATGTTTTTAAAGTATACATAGATGTTTATTTAAAATGATACATTCAGGCCTAAGGAAATTGTTCGGGGGATAGGATAGAGGTCATCACTGCCCTGAACACTTAAATATGACCCCCCATTTTCTGGATCAGGGCCAAGCCAGTCCGTAAACGTGTACAGGTTTTTAGCGTTGATATAGACCCTTAATCTTGAAATTTTTAAAGAATTTAAAATAGTATCGTCAAAATTATATCCTAAGGTCACGTCCTGAATTCTTACAAAATTTCGACTGATATAAAAATTTGTCGCCAATGGATTTGAATATGTTAGCGATGGCCTGCTATTGGACTGGTTTTCGCTTGTCCACCAGCCGGAGTCCAGTTGATTTAGGCTCCTTCCAGGAACAAGTGGGTTGATCAGATTGAATGGCGCTTCCCAGCCCTGTATGGCATTGAGGAAAAATGAAAGTGTAATATTCTTATAGCTGAAATTGTTGGTCAAGCTGAATTGATATCTAGGGCTCCCGCCAGAGCCAACTACAGTCCTATCTGCTGCGGTAATGTTCCCATCTCCATCTAAATCTTTGACCCTGACAAATCCTGGTTCTGATCCCTCTGGTATATCGGTATCACCCTCCTGATAGATTCCGTCAAACTCGTAATCATAAAATGACTGTATGGGTTCGCCTATAAACCAGGAGTTATAGATGTCATCATCTTCAACCCCATCCCCGTTTATGTCAGTCCCAAAAAGGTGTACGATTTCATTTTTATTATAGGAAAAGCAAAGGTTTGTACTCCAATTGAAGGAGCCTTTATCGATGTTTGTTGAGTTTAGGACAACCTCGATTCCCTGATTGTTCACCTGTCCTATATTGGTCAGCACACTATTGTATCCATTGGCTACGGGGATCGTTTGACGTACCAGCAAATCTTCGGTCCTACTGTTATAATATTCCACCGAGCCACTTAACTTTCTTTCGAAGGCTTCAAAATCCAGCCCGATATTAGCGGTTATATGTTGTTTCCCATTTTAAGTCATTATTTCCCAAAGAAGAGGTGATAACCCCTATTTCACTTGTCCCTCCATTGCCAAAAACGTAACGTTCTGTCCCAGAAAGTGTCAATGATTGATAGGGATCGATTGCCTGGTTCCCTACCGCCCCATAGGATACCCTAAATTTCAGCAGGTCAACAAAACTAAGATTTTTAATAAAGTCCTCTTCCGAAAGGATCCATGCCAACGCACCGGAAGGAAAGGTCGCGTATTTATTGTTGGAGGCAAAAACAGAACTTCCGTCCCTTCTCGAAGTAAAAGTGAGTAAGTACCTGTTCATAAAACGGTAGTTCAAACGCGCCATATAAGAAACCCCCTCAGATACCCTGGCCAGTGATGAAAATCCTACTTCAAGAGAATAATCCGTTTTCATAGGCCGGTCAGCACATTGCCGCTCCATTCCGCCAAAAGCTGCATTCCGGGCAAAGAGCTTTCCTGTAAGTATCTAGGACACCATCCCCGTTTTCTGCTTTTCATTCCGCTTGCCCTTCCCGCGCTGCCGGAAAGCGCTCTCCATTCCAATACGAAACCGTGAACGGAGTCCGCCTGATAGGAAATCCATTTATCATTTAGTCCCGCTTCCTATGTTTTTATACTTCACAAAAGGCATTTAGACCTACTCCCGAGCCACCGCTGCCCCAACCGTTTTTTTGTAAGCAAAATACCAATATCTGGAAGTTAAACGGAGTGCATAACCGGTCGCAAGCTCCCTTTTATAACTCCTTATTAATTCCAAATATTGAAAATGTATCAGCAACAAAAAAAGGTAACAGCGGACGGCTCTATGGGAAGTAAATCTAAACTGAATAGTATGAAATCTTACAAAAACATCAAAAAGGAAGCGGGACTAAAAAAACAAAAAAGGAAAACGCTCTGGATATAATAAGTAAATCACTTCAAAAAAATACAAACGCAAACTATCTGAATGGTTCGGGTAGTATTTTAATTAATCTTTAATTCTTTTATTATGAGCACTTTAAAAAATCACGTACAGTTGATCGGAAACGTTGGTCAAGAACCAACCATTACAAACCTTGAAAGCGGTAAGAAAGTAGCCCGTTTCTCGCTCGCCACAAACGAGTATTACAAAAACGACAAAGGCGAGAAAACCCAGACCACGGAATGGCATACGGTCGTAGCTTGGGGAAAGACCGCCGAGATCATCGAGAAATATGCCGGCAAGGGCAAGGAAATCGGTGTAACGGGGAAACTGAAATCCCGAAGCTACGAGGACAAGGACAGTATCAAAAGATATGTTACCGAAGTAGAAGCCAACGAGATCCTTTTGCTTGGAACCAAAAACGGCAATAGTTAAGCCGATTAATTTAAAATTGAAGAGGGCGTTCCTCTTGAAAGTTGCGCCCTCTTTTTCATTGTTCACTAAATAAAATAGAAAATTATGAAAGCACAAGTTAAAGAAATTTTGGACGGTCTGAAACATTTTCACGGTTCTGAAACCATATTCCAGATCCCGTTGTTGAAAACCCGATACACCAATGGACTTAAATATTTGGCGGAAGCTGCCGAATGTTTTTGGCTCATTACGGACACCTCTGTAATCGCCAAAAGCCTGATGGATCGAAGCGAATTTATTACCATCGATTTCAAAAGGTTGCCCGCGGACAAGCATGATCATTCGGGATATGAGGCTGAAATCCAGTACAGCGATGGCAACGGTAATATTCTAGAGACCCACCGCTATAACATTACGGATTTTCCACTGGATGAACTGCAGTTGTTCTTTGTGAACGGTACGCTCATGTTGCCAAGCGAATATTAAAATACAAAGGGGGCGTTCCAGTGAGAAGTTGCGCCCCCTTTTTCATTACTAAAACTATCTAAAATTATCAATAATGAAAACACAAGTTAACGAAATAAAGATAAGCTACCAAGGGGTACGATAGAAGTGCAGGAATGTTTTAAGATCTTACTGATGAACAACGGAAACAAAGTCAAGGGCATCTACCAGATATCGCAGGGGGGCTTAACGGGAACACTGGTCGATCTGCGTATACTTTTTGCCGTGACGCTAAAATCCCTAAGTGTTGCCCTTATAATTTGCCACAATCACCCCAGCGGTTTAATGAGGCCAAGTACTGCAGATATTGAGCTGACGGAAAAAATCAAGAAGGCAGCCGAACTTTTTGACATCAAACTTTTGGATCACCTTATCCTTGCACCCGATGGGGGCTTCTACAGTTTTTCGGACGATGGGCTTTTATAACTCTTTTTACTATGATCCATCTAAATTTTTCAGATCTGAACGAGGAGGCTAAAGAGCGCCTTTTGGAAAGTTCCAAAAGGGATGTGGAAAATAAATTTGGCAGCGATATCCGAAGCCATACAAAGGAAAACCAAACCGATTTTGAGACCATGATCGAGGAGGAAGCACTACGGAACCTGTACACATTTAAGTATGTGTTCAAGATATGAGATATGCCAGATCCAATGAACACCATCTTTTAGGGGGTGTTTTTTTTGGAAATTCCGACCGGAACATCCACCGCAATGAAAAAATATGTATCTTTATTCCGCTGAAATTCAGCGTTTAATTTTACGTAGGGTTATCCCATTTTTGACTTTCGCCGATAACCATGCCCATCTAAAAATAACATACCGGAAATCCATTTTCTTAAAATGGCAATTGGCCTTAGGCCAGATTGTACGAAATTTTTGTTCGCCTTTGGCGAACGAAAAGGAGTAGCAAGAGGGTAACACGCGATGCGATGTTAAGCACTCCTTTTTGTTTTCAAAATGCTGAAATTCAGCTACTTGAAAATATATTGAGATTTCTACTTTCTGTATTTTGCGTCAAATGGCTTGAAAGCGCCCGGAAATAGGCATGTATTTACGTCAAATCTCAAAAAAAGCGAAAGAAAATGGATTCATTTATAACCATCAGATTTAAACGGAAAACCGCCAAACGTTTTCAGGAATTTTCTAAAATGCACTTCAAAACACATACCGAAGCGATGTCGACTATCCTTGATTTTTTCTTCTACAACGAGATCTCGCCACGTGAAAAACTGGGCCCGACCGGAAGGACAATCGAGGCCAAACTTCTCAAAAGGATCAATGCGGTGATCGCCATAATGCGGGATATGGAAAAGACCCAGACCAAACCCACCGTGGCGATGATCGAATCCCTTTTTAAAACGGAAGAGCCTCCCAAAAAGCCTTTGATTCTTGAAAAGAAATATGTAGAAAAAAGGAAGGAAGTGCACTTTGGCGAAAAGCGAAACCAAAACAACGAACTGTAATTTTTGAGCTATGTACATCACGATCACACCCCAGAAACTGGGAGGAAATTATTCCCAAAGTTCGGCAGATTTTGTGGGCTATCTGGAAAAGGAAAATCAAGGTTTGGAACAGGAAGATATGCAACACTTTTTCAATCAGTATGGCGATGTGTTTTCAGCGGAAGAAGTGATTAAGGATATTGATGGAAACGGAGCAAAACTCAAAAAGACCGAACCTAAATTCTATTTGATTACGGTAAGCCCTTCCAAGTATGAGTTGAGCAGATTACAGGACAGCAGCGAGGATTTGGAAAAGTACACCCGCGAGCTGATGAAGTATTATGTAGAATCGTTCAACCGGGCAATCAATGGGCGGCCTGTAACCATCGATGACATTAAATATTATGCGAAAGTCGAGCACCAAAGAACCTTTAAAGGGACGGACAAACAGATCAGGGAAAACCAACCCTTTGCCACCAAAATACTTCATCTGAAAAATGAGATCCGAAGTATTGAAAACGGCTCGATGGAAGGAAGTGTTAGGAAACGAGAGCGGGAAATCGCCAAACTGGAACTCCAAGCCCCACATCAACAGGATGGGAAACGGATAGTCCAGGGAATGCCAAAGGCCGGAAATCAGAGTCATATCCATATCATCGTGAGCCGGAAGGATGCTACCAATTCGTTCAGTCTTTCACCTGGGAGCAAGCACAAAGCTTCGGAGGTCGAAATGCACGGTAAAAATGTAAAGCGTGGTTTTGACCGAGATAAATTTTTTGCAAATGCGGAGAAAACCTTTGATAAAAATTTTGGTTACCAAAGAAACTTTGCGGAAACCTATAAAGCTCGCAAGGCTTTTATCAAGAATCCAAAAATCTATTTTGCCTCATTGATGAAATTGCCCACCAGTGAGAAAGCGATCGCATTTAAACTGATGCGGGAAACGGGAATCCCGATAATGCCAAGCATTCCGGTTACCCAGGCGCAGGTCGCACTTAAACTGTTCAACAAGCTGAGGAAGGGTTTTGATGTTGCAATCAGATCAAGTTCCATAGGTATTTAAATAAGAAAGATGCAGATAGAAATCCCCTTTACATTGTTGTCGATCATTGGATTTTCCTGTGCGACTTTCTATGTAATGTATCGGGGAACAAGGGTTGCCTTTGTTCTGAATACGTTGATGCTTGGGGTATTGGTATATTTTATCCTGCAAGGGAATGATCTCATTCTGACTTTGCTCTATTTGGTTTGCCCGCTGCTGCTGGTCAATACTGTGTTTTATGTCTTTCTACATAAAACCGATAGGCCCAAAACCACAAATGCTAAGTATCAGGTCAACTTTGCCACTACAAAAGGAAACTTCAAACTTGATAATATCAAGCGTGGTGCATCGGTCATAGGTTCTGCGGGTAGTGGTAAGACGGAAAGTGTTGTTTATGGTTTTCTAAAGCATTTCCAGAAAGAAGGATTTTGCGGGATCATTCACGATTACAAGGATTTTGAACTGACGGAAATGGCCTACCCGCTTTTCAGGGATGGCGAAATCTCTTTTAAGATCATCTCCTTTGATAGGATCATCCATAGGATTAATCCCATTGCCCCGCGCTATTTGGAGAACGAGGAAAGTGTAAACGAGGTTTCGAGGGTACTGATCGAGAACCTTTTAGAGCAAAGGGAATCTGGAACATCGGGAACGACCAAATTTTTCAACGATGCTGCCGAAGGATTGATCGGTGGATTGATTTGGAAGCTAAAAACCGACTATCCACAATTCTGTACATTACCTCATTTAATAGCTGTTTATCAATATCTGGACACAAACAGCCTTATCCAGTTCTTGGAGACAAATACAACCTCGAGAGCGATGGCAGATGCTTTTATAAGCGGCAAGGATTCCGAAAGGCAGACCGCAGGGGTAAAGAGTACCTTGGCCAATGCACTGAAACGGATCAGTACCCAACGCATATTTATGGCAATGTCCGCAGACGAAGTGCCTTTGAACATAAATGATCCTAAAAATCCTATTGTCATTTCGGTTGTGAACAACCCCAAGTTTGAGACCTCCTATTCGCCTATCATTGCAACAATTATCCATACAATTACAAAACAAATGAGCGTACGCGGTTGCAAACCGTCATTTCTGTTAATGGAGGAAGCGCCTACAATCAGATTACTGAATATGCACCGTATCCCGGCAACCCTCCGGAGTTATGATATTGCTACCATCTATGTAATGCAGGACAAGATCCAGAACGATATGATGTACGGCGAAAAGGCAAGCAAAGCGATTTTGAGCAACCTTTCGTATCAGTTTTTTGGGAAAGTAAATGACCCGGATACGGCCAAATACTACGAACGTTTCTTTGAGATTATAAAAGATCCTACCAAAAGTGTGAGCCGTGGCCATAATCTGGATTTTGATACCCGCATAACTACCGGGGAGAAGGAAATTCCAAAAATTAGAGCCGATGTGTTTTTTAGGTTAAAGCAGGGGGAATTTATCACCTATGCCGATGGAAAAGATAAAAAGGTGCAGTTTAAACTACAGAAGATACAAAGGAAGCTTCCCGAGGAATCAAAGCAATTAAACCAGGCTGATTTGGAGGCTAATTTTGAAAAGGTATATGAGGAGGCGAGGTCGATATTTAAGAAGTAAAGAAAATTTTATTACATGATAATAAAAATAACATACTAGAAAATAAATATTTAAAATTTTAAATCATTAATACAAGGAATTAATTTTCAGTTTAGTATAAGAATAATTCCATTCCTTTCCAATGGAGAAAACTGCCTGCGTTAAAAATAACGAATGGAAGGTAAACCAGCATCGAATCAGCCCCCTCGTACCCGTGGAAATTGCTATATTTTGCAATGTATTTAGTATATCTTAGTAATTTTAGTTTCTAATTCCTAACGATGAGAAATTTCGCACCATTTCCAAAACCCCAGCATTTCTTGTGTTTTCGGAGGTACTGTTTATACGATCAATAAATTTTAAAAAATTAACTTGTTTCTTGTTAAACTCCTGAGCTGCTTTTGCTTTTTGTTTGCGTCTATTTTGTGGCTTAGATACGCATAGAATAGCTATGCACTAAACAACATTCATAGGCCAAAAATTATTTTTTAAAAAAGACTTTCATTTTTTAAAAGTGGAATAATAATCTATTATTTAATCTTGATCAGACATTTTAACAGGCTTGTATTATCTAGTGTAAGTAAGAATTAAACATACTCTGTGCTTGATCCTCAGATTTAAAAAAAACATTCATCGATTAAACGTAATAAAAATTGATTAAAAAGTACAATGGAAATTACATTTGAATTTCTTTAAAGAAGGTAGATAATTTCATTTGCCTAGATTCGCAAATTTTAATCAGTGTCTCCAAAGGAATGTGATACTCTTTCTTATCAAGTATTTTGCGCACAATTTTTTCGTCAATATTGTGATTGAGAGCAAAATCACGATTGGATTTTGCTTGAGCAATCCATTTGGCAATGTGTATGCAAATGATGTAATTAATATTCATCATCTAACAAAAGACGGCCTTAGTATAAAAAATAATGCGGACGAGCGCACGCGGATTGAAATATTTTTATATATTTGACTGATAGTAATATATTTGCGAAACTTCTTAAAGTAAAATATTAGAAGCATTCGCTTTGAATCTCGCGTTGAAAACTGGTAATTTTATGCAACGAGATGATAAGTGTAAATGCTCACGGCCCGGGCGTGAGCTTACTTATTGTTGCAAGGTATACCAGTACCCCGACGCGGTAAGTTAAGTTTTCACGCCCTTTTTGTATCCAGGCCGTAACAACCCTTCAATAGATTCAAAGTCCTGTTTTTTCTGTAAGGAAGCTTTGTAAATAAAATATCTCCAATTTTGAAACTGGCCAAAAGAGCCCTCGTGCTATATGAAGCTAAATACTAAAACTTGCATTACGGGTAGCAAGTAAAAAGTTTAATAATCCCGTGGGTACAGTTGTCCGGCTATGGCTGTTCAATCTGTAATTGGGTGGGTATGCCTCTTCATCATCGTAGTTAGGTAGCAGAGAGGTTGGGCACGGTATTGCTATTCATTGCCGTGTAATGATTATAATTATCAAAAAAGATACCTATGGAAAACTAGAAGTATGTAGCCCTTTACACGGGTAAAAACAAAAAACCTTCCCTTGAGATTGGCGTCACACAGGGAAGGATTGATCTTAAATAAAACAAATGTTTCATTTATCAACACCTCAAAATTATGAAAAATAATTATGGGAACACCATTCCTCTATCCCTATATTGCCTACTTTTTACAACCTTTTTCAATAGTGGGTCTTATGTGTATGCCTCTACACATGCCCCTCCAGATACAATTTACAGTGCCGTATATTTAATCCTCACCCAACAGCAGGTGCATGGCACGGTGCGGGATCTTAATGGTACTCCCCTGCCCGGAGTTACCGTACAGCTCAAAACCATTGTAAGCGGTACCAGCACAAATTTTGACGGCAATTATGAGATAATGACGTCACCAAATGACACGTTGATATTTTCCTATGTGGGCAGCAAAACACAAGAGGTTGCGGTAAATGGCAGGAACGTGATTGATATTCAGTTAAATGAACTGGCCACCGCACTGGATGCGGTAACAATTAACGCAGGGTATTATAGCACTACCGAAAAGGAGCGCACGGGAAGTATTGCCCAAGTGACTTCAGAGGAAATTGAACGCCAGCCGGTGATCAACCCGTTAGCGGCCCTGCAGGGAAGGATGGCTGGGGTACAGATCACCCAGACCACTGGCGTACCGGGCGGAGGATTTGATATTCAGATACGCGGACGGAACAGCCTGCGAAACGATGGCAATGAGCCGCTGTATATCATAGATGGGGTCCCCTTTGCCTCACAGTCCCTGGGCAACAGCAATGTATCCACGATCTTGGGCAGTACCACAAGCCCGTTGAACACCATAAACCCGCAGGATATCCAAAACATAGAGGTACTCAAGGATGCAGATGCGACTGCTATCTATGGCTCCCGTGGGGCCAATGGTGTTGTATTGATCACCACCAAGCAGGGAATCACAGGTGAAACCAGTCTGGATATCAATGTATATAGCGGCTTTGGAAAGGTGACCAGGACGATGGACCTGATGAACACCCAGCAATACCTTGAGATGAGGCGTGAGGCCTTTGGCAATGATGAAATTAACCCATACCCGCTAAATGCCTACGATGTGAACGGAACTTGGAGCCAAGACCGCTATACAGACTGGCAAAAGGTACTTATAGGAGGTGCCGCCTTTACCCAAAATTTTCAGGCATCCCTTTCCGGGGGTGCGGAACAGACTAGCTTTATACTGAGTGGTGGCCACCAGTCCCAGACTACTGTCTTTCCAGGAGATTATTCCTATAATAAGAATGCGCTCCATTCCGGTTTCAATCACCAGTCCAAAAACGGACGTTTCAAAATAAGTTTCTCAGGGAATTATACACAGGATAGGAACAACCAAGCAGGAACCGACCTTACCCGTCAATCACAACTCCTGCCCCCCAATGCACCCGAACTGTATACGGCAGATGGGGAGCTCAATTGGGAAAACTCGACTTGGAACAACCCCTTGAGCTATCTGGAAACCGCATACAATGCAAAGACAAACACTTTGATCGCCAATTCTGTCCTTAGCTATACAATACTGCCCGAACTTGAGATCAAATCGAATGTTGGCTATACCACAACCTCACTAAATGAATCCAAGGTTACCTACAATACCTTTTACAGCCCCTCATTTGGTTTGGGACCCGAATTTTCCTCCATTTACCGCAATGCAGGGGAGCGCTACTCTTGGATCGTAGAACCCCAGATCAACTGGAAAAAGCAATGGGGAAACCATTCGCTTAAGGTGCTCGTTGGAACCACTTTTCAGCATCAGCAGAGCGACGCTCTCACCATGTATGGCAGTGGATTTACGAGCAACAGCTTGGTCTATGACCTTTCATCGGCGAATTCGGTAGCCATACTTTCAAATGCCAGTACAGTGTACAAATACAATGCGGCCTTTGGGCGCGCTAACTATAACTATCTGGGGAGATATATCATCAACCTAACGGGCAGGAGGGATGGATCGAGCCGGTTCGGCCCCGGTAGAAAGTTTGCAAATTTTGGAGCGGTCGGCGCTGCTTGGATCTTTTCAGAAGAAGGTTTTTTAAAAGATAATTTTCAAGCCCTGAGTTTTGGAAAACTCAGGGGAAGTTACGGTACTACTGGAAACGATCAAATAGGCGATTACCAATTCTTGAGTACCTATGTCTCGAGCGGCAGCGCCTATGACGGTACGAACGGTCTTCAGCCTACCCGTTTGTTCAACTCAAAATACGGTTGGGAGACCAACAGAAAAATGGAGGTGGGCCTGGAACTGGGTTTTATCAATGACCGTATTTTTTTGAACAGTACCTATTTTGACAATCGGTCATCAAATCAGCTGGTGGGCATTCCATTGCCCGGGACAACGGGTTTCAGTTCCATCCTGGCCAATCTGCCCGCTACGGTAAAGAATACGGGCTGGGAATTTGACCTGCGCAGCGTTAACTGGAGCAGTGAAGATTTTAGTTGGATAAGTTCCGTTAACCTTAGTATATTGAAAAACGAACTGGTTTCCTTTCCGGGGCTGCAGGCCTCAACGTACGCCAATAGCTATAAAATCGGGGAGTCGCTCAGTATTCAGCAGTTATATAAATCCACTGGGGTGGATGAGGCAACGGGAGTCTATACCTTTAGGGATTTCAATGGTGATGGTGTCCTGAACCGACCTGATGATACCAAAGGTATTGTTGATCTGGCCCCGGAGTATTATGGAGGGTTCAACAACGAGATCAGGTATAAAAACTGGGGCCTGGATTTTTTATTCCAGTTTGTGAAGCAAAGGGGTTTCAACGCCACCTATTTCAGCCCTTTGCCCGGTGCCATGGCAAATCAGCCGAATGCCTTGAAAGATCGCTGGCAGCAACCTGGCGACCAGGCCACCTATCAACGCTACACTTCAGGTTTCAATAACGATGCAGTGCAGTCCTATTACCGCAATATATCCAGTGATGCCGGGCTGGGCGATGCCTCCTTTATAAGGTTAAAGAACATTTCACTCTCTTACAACCTTCCCAAAGAACTTTCGAAAAACACCAATATAAGAGTTTATGTACAGGGCCAAAACCTGTTTACCATCACCGATTATTACGGGCTAGACCCGGAAAACCAGAGTGTCAGTAGGCTCCCCCCATTAAGGGTATTGACCACAGGCTTACAGATAACCTTCAATTAAACCATGCCATCATGAAAATATTCCATAAATATTCAAAAGATCTATTTGACGGTTCAACCCTCCACTTTGCCAAATCAATTGCGCTTGTGATGTTCGTTGGCGGCACTCTGTGCTCCTGTGCGGACTTTCTTGAAATTGATCTGCCCAACAATCAGCTTACGACAGAGGATATATTCGACGATTATACCACAGCGGAGGCCGCTTTGCTCAATACCTATATACAATTGAGGGATGTGGTTTTGCTCACTGGTACCGATACCGGGCTAGGTATTACACTTGGGCTCTATTCGGATGAACTGGATCTCTACAGTGTAACCTCTCAGAGCTCCCAACAATTTTATATTAACACTATTTTACCCACCAATTCCAGTATAGCTCCGCTCTGGAACGGGAGTTATAATGTAATCTATAATCTCAATACACTTATAGAAAGGGTGGGCAATTCAGATTTTACGGAAGATCAAAAAAATCAGCTCATTGGGGAATCCCTTTTTTTAAGGGGCCTTGTTCATTTTTATCTAGTCAACCTGTTCGGTGAAATACCCTATATCAAAACCACCGATTTCGAGGAGAACGATGATGTGATCAAACAATCCCGTGATACGGTTTATGGATTTGTTATAGAGGATTTGCAAATGGCTGAGCAATTGTTATTGGGATCCACGTTAGCAAATAAAAACCGTATTGGTAATAAAGCGGTGGGTGCGCTTTTAGCCAGGGTCTATTTATACGATAATCAATATGATCTGGCTGCTCAAAATGCTTCAAAGCTCATTGATGGATCAACCTATAGTCTTGAAAATAATCTGAATGCTGTTTTTCTAAGCGGTAGTTTAGAAACTATTTGGCAATTTGCAACAAATCTGCCCGGCAGCAATACCCTTGAGGCGCGTTCACTTATTTTCACCAGCACTCCACCTCCCAATTATGCACTGACCAATGACCTTGTTGCTTCCTTTGACCCTCAGGATGGCCGTAGGCTTGCCTGGATAAAAACTGTGGTTGACAGTGTAAGTATCTATTACCATTCTTTTAAATATAAGGAAAACCAAAATACTGGTGCAACATTGGAAAACTCGGTAATCCTTAGACTTTCCGAACAATATTTGATCCGCGCAGAAGCTCGATTACGGCTGGGGCATGTGCAAGGTGCCCTAAGCGATCTCAATGTAATTCGTGAAAGGGCTGGCCTGACACCGGTAAGCATGACTGATCCGGCAGATCTGGAGGGGCTGATACTAATAGAGCGGCAGCATGAATTTTTCACGGAATTTGGTCACCGTTTTTTTGATCTTAAGAGGACAGGGGTAATCGATGAAGTGCTCGACATGAAAAAAGAAGGTTGGGACTCTACTGATAAATTGTTTCCCCTGCCAGATCAGGAACTCCTAATTAATCCCAATTTGCGACCTCAAAATGTGGGCTATGAGTGATACCATTATCGATGTTTTCAAACCATTCGTTGCTTTCAAGGTCGTTTTAATCCTGCTTTTTGTATTTCTGACCGAGAGGGTTAGGCCACAGTCTGCAGTCGATACTTCTTCCAGTATTGAAAATGAGCTTCCTAGTGTTCAACAATTTTTTGAAAAAGGTTTGGAGTCTGGGGATGGAAGTTTCGATTTTTATTTTGAAGAAAAGAAGCTTTATCTGAAACTTCATCCTATGGATTTAAATAAGGCCTTTCTACTGGTCAGGGACAGGGTAGGATATAAAACCCTTCAATTTAATAAAAGGGAAGACCAGATCTGGTTGGTAGCGCCCCAAATAAAATCGCTTACGGGTTCAACCATAAATCCCTACTCTGATGCGTATCATATTGGAAAAAAAGAGTGTCCAATCGTCGCTACTTTTCCAATTATGGCAGTAGGTGATGATTCCCTAATAATCGAAATCACCGCTCTATTTGTCCAGGGCTTTCCCGGTATTCCAGGTTTCGGTGCCATAATCAATACCGATAGATCATTTATTGAGAACGCATGGGGTACCCCTAACAGCATAGAGCTAAACGTAATGCAAACGGAAACATTAGGGAACAATCTGCAGCCCGTAACTTACAGTAGTCACTGGAGCCTTTTTTCCTTGCCTGAAAAACCCATGAAGCCCCGCCGTTTTGATCCCAGAATGGGGTATTTTATGGATACTGGAAGCGGGAGCAACTACAAGTTCAAAAATGTAGCTGCCATTTCTAGATGGCGGCTCGAGAAGAAAGATTCTATGGCGAAGATAAGTGAACCTATAAGGCCCATTATCTTCTATCTGGATACTGACATACCCGAAAAATGGAAGCCTTATGTGAAGGCTGGAATTTTGTCATGGATACCTGCCTTTGAGGAGGCTGGCTTTAAAAATGCACTTGAGGTATTGCCCGTTCCAGATACCACCAATTGGGATGATGGAGAGATGGGCCGTTCCTATGTGCGCTGGTCGGACCGTAGCCGTGAACGCGATTTCAGAAGGCCACGTTTAAATGCTGATGGAGGGGGAACGGCCAATTGGGTCATCGATGAGCGCAGCGGCGAAATTTTAAAGGGGGATATCGTTATCAGTTCTCCATTGGACCTTTTAAGGGACAATTATTTTATAAGGGCTGCAGCAATCGACCCAAGAGCAAGTAATTTTCCGTACCCCGATACCCTGATGGGTAAGTTGATAGAAAGTTTGATCGCCCATGAGGCAGGACATGCCTTTGGAATCAAGGATGGACATTATGGAGAATTTGCCTATCCCTTTGAAGAAATGCAATCTGAGGATTGGCTCAGAAGAATGGGACATACCCCCAGTATCATGAACTACACCCGGGAGCATAACCTGCTCCAGGATCCAAGTGGATTTTCCATCGAGCTGGTGGAACAGAAAGTAGGCCCGGCGGATATACATAATATTGTTTGGGCCTACAGTGTGTTTCCCAAAGCATCTCCAAAAGAAGAATTGATGATATTGGACAGTATTGTCCAATTAGAGAATAAAAGACCTTGGCTGAGATATGCACGCTCAGAAGAGGATTTTGGGCCCTATGCCAAAAATGAAGTGGCCGATAATGATCAGCCCGTTGGTTCTGCCCATATTGCGATCGCCAATCTTAAAAAGGAGCTAGTGATGCTACCTATGGCAGCTTTGACCAAGGATAGCGATAATTACCTGCTAGAGCATCTTTATTATAGGGTCTTGGATCAATGGGTCTTCGAGATGGAGCACGTAAGTTCGTTAATAGGAGGTTTTAGGATGCAATATAAATCTGGAGGCCAGCCGGGAGTTATCTATGAAGGACTATCAAAAAATGCACAGAAGAAGGCCATTTCATATCTCAATTATGAAGCTTTTAAAACACCAGATTGGCTTATCCGATCTGATATAACACGACGGTTTGAACCAAGGGGAACTATAACGAATATTGGAAGCATACAGAGTGAAGTACTTGACGATCTTCTTGACAGTGACCGTATATTTCGCCTTGTGGAAATAGAGGCGACTTCCCAAAAGAGTGACGTTGTATATACGATCAAAGAATTCTTAAAAGATCTGAATGAGGGCATCTGGTCTGAACTGGAGCAACGAAAGCCCTACATTGATATTTTTAGGCAGGAATTACAACAATCTTACTTACGGATAATCGAAAAGCTTTTGGACGGTGAAAATAAGATAAGGAATATTTCGGATAGGGTTCTTGCCAAAAATCAATTGAGTGCCTATTCCAAAGGGCAGGTCATTCAAAGTTTGGAAATACTGAGAAATAAAATCAGTAAAGGCCTGAGTAATGCCGATAGTAACTCCCGTGGACATCTTTTGTTAATGGAAAATGCGATTGATGTTCTATTAAAAAAGGGCCATCCCTAGAATTGAGATAGCCCTTAAGTATTATCCGTTCAACCATTATTGAACCAAACGGAACAGCTCCTGAGGACAGGTGGTATCATTGGGATTTATTTTCCCATATGCCTGTTGTCCAGCTTGATTGGTACAAAGAATGTTGCCCGATGTGGCGCATTTCACTTGTACCGAACAAGGTCGAGGGGCATCAATATAGCCTGTTTTCTGGGTAGATTGATCCCTTTCCATCGCATTACTGGCAAAAGCACCGGCAACGGCGAAAGCGATTGCCATTACAGGCAACATGAGTTTTCTCTTTAAATTTTTCATAATACTAGAATTTATAAATTAATAATTGTGACCTACTCTTTTCCAGGTTTTCAGTCTTAACCCTGATATCGGCCGATATGACATTATTTTTTAAAATTTCAAATATTCTTGTTTGAAGGTATTTTTGATTATACTGGTTCCCGAAAGATTGAACAATATATTTCCCTGCACTATAAATTCCCTCATTTCGCTTCCTTGGTGGTTATAGAGATAGAAACTGAATTCATAGGTTCGTTGCTTTAAATTATACACGTCGATTATCGTTGCCTGGCTGAGCATCTCTTTAGGTTCGTATCGGCCCAGTCGGTCGGAACTCAAAAATAGGTAGTTGCCTGATGTTGTAGCCTGATGGGTCACGGTAATTGATCTTGGACCTAACTTTTCCTGATTTTTTGAAGTGATCTTGGCTATGTCGAGTTGGGCCTTGTCAATGGTGTCAATCGTCTTTCCGCGATAGCTTAATTTTAAATCTTTATACGCCACTATAAATTCATTACGGTATCTGTAGGGATAGATAACCTTTTCCAAGGTCTGATTATAAAGTAAAAAACCTTCGGAATCAAAGACACCGTCTATTTGTTTCTCCATCAATTGAGGTTGAAGTTTTATGTATGATGAATCTTTACGAAATTCCATGCTGCCTAGTTCATTTTCGTTGGTTGTTGCCCTACGTGCCAAGAACACGAATCTGTCCCTGCCCGTCGGATTCAACTGAAGAAAATACGCCTGATCCTGCATGATCACTTTTCCCTTCCAGTTGCCAAGCGTTCCACCATAGATGACCGGTACGGTGCCATCGGCAATATAGAAATTGGGATCACGTACGTTAATTTTTACGGATCGGAATGTATATTTAGCTCGATCATCTAGGGAGATCTTGATGTGAGTTGAATCTTTTAGGTTTAGATCAAAGGCCACTAGATGTAACGTCAGTCTGTCTCACAACTACCAATTTATTATAAATATATAGTAGATAAACTTAAATCAGGTAAAGGTTTGTTGAATATAAGGGTTTTGGGATGGGAGTTGTAGTTGCGGTCGGATCGTGTT
>Ga0314774_1001159_pt1 | contig 17680 bp, 9 predicted proteins | sample MetaGCBIA2018_FD_204515 | JGI IMG/M metagenome (GOLD analysis project Ga0314774, IMG submission 204515) | Cryopeg brine microbial communities from Beaufort Sea near Barrow, Alaska, United States - CBIA 2018 | ecosystem: Environmental > Aquatic > Marine > Coastal | place: USA: Alaska | collected...
CCATCGTTTTGCATTCCAACTTGCAGGAACTGCGGGTTGTCTTTGAAATAAACATATAGAAAAGTCCCCATCATAAATATAAGGAGACCCGCAGGAATTGAAATAATCCCATTCATCCAAATACTTTTACGCGCTTCTTTTTCATTAGCCGTAGTTAGATAACGTTGCACTACGGCCTGGTCTGTAGTATATGGGGCAAAGTTGAGGGCAAATGTACCCAGAAATAGTGACCAGGTAACGACCTCGGTGAAGCTCCATCTAAAATCGAACAACTGAAGTTTGCCATCATCGTATGCGGTATTAAATATATATCCAACATCGCCAATATCTATTGCAATATAAATCAGACCCAGAATAAGCCCCCCAATAAGCACGATTACCTGGATTACATCTGTCCAGATTACCGCTTCAATCCCGCCCATTACCGTATAAATGATAGCCAGGATGCCCATAATAACAATGGCCAGGTAAATATCTATCCCCACTACGGTAGAAAGTGCCAATGCAGGCAGGTAAACCACGATTCCCATACGCGCCAACTGGAACAATACAAAGGAACCGCTACCAAACATACGCACAACAACATTAAAGCGTTTTTCGAGGTATTGGTAGGCCGTTGTGATATTTAAATTTCGAAAAAAAGGAAGATAAAAAGTAATGACAATAGGTACGATCATCAGGATCGTAAAATAACCCAAATACGCCTGCCAGTCAAAACTGTAAGCTAAGGCGGGTTGCGAAAGATAGGTTATAGCGCTAAGCATGGTCGCATAAATACTTAAACCAGCTGCCCACCATGGGATGCGGCCACCAGCCAAAAAGTAATCATCAGTAGTTTTGTTCCTTCGTGAAAAATACCAGCCAATGCCTATCATAAGTGACAAATAAACAATGAGGGTCAGGTAATTCAGCCATCCAAAATTGGTTTCACGGGGAATAATAACTATTTTGTTGATAATCGGGGTGCGCACCCCCGGGCTTATTTCACCCAGCGGAATAATGATATCACCTCCCCATTGCAAGGCTTTGGTGACCACCGCTGATGGGCCTGCAGTCGTCCCATGTTTGGTCCAGGTATCGGTTATTGTGTGGTAAGCCCAAATTGTCCTGGAAAAAGAGGTGGTTTTTAAATTTTTTTCTATTTCCAGTTGCAGGGAATCAATTTTGGCCTCTACTCCTGGAGTACCTGAGGCCGAGGATTTCAGTTTTTCGATTTCCTGTTGAAGTTCCAGTCGTGCAGCCCATTTTTGCTGCTCCCCTCCAGCACCACCAAAAATGAGTATATGGGAATCCCCGGTTTTCATGGCGGGCGCCGCCCCAATATATCCCCCTTTCAATCCCGGTGTACCATTTGCCGGAATCAACTTTTTTTGTGTCCATTCCCGTGATAACGGATTATAATGCCAGACATCGCTTAGAAACTGATTTGGGTTTTCGGCATCGGGATCATAGTGTGTACCACTAAAAACATATACCACATTGGTCTTTCCGTTATTTTGAGCAATAACAACGGGTTGGATCCTACCTTTTCCCGGGATATCCTCTAATTGCTGCCAACCCTGGCCAGGCGAAAAAGACAAAAAGTTCTTTGTGGCTTTGCCCCCATTGGTTTCCTGGCCACCTACTACATAAATTTTATTGTCAATAGCAGTAGCTTCCATATTTGCCAAGGGAACAGGAAGCGAAGGTTTTTGCTCGATTTCAACTTTTTTTGAAATCGGATCCCACTTTATCAAAAAAACATCCTTGTAAACCCCGTCCTTATTATTCCCGCCTATACACCAGATCCCTTCCGAGGTGCTCACTGACGCACCGTAAGCTAAAGACCTTGGCAATTCCAATTTTACATCCTGCCATTCATAAGTATCCCCCAATTTTTTGAGCACATAAATGGTATTGTACCAACGCTTGCTACCTCCTTCCCAAACTTCATTTTCAGGAAAATTAGCCCCTCCGGCCACGATCAACACATCATTATGAATCCCCACAAAAGAACCGTTAAGACCTTTTTCTAAGGGTAAATTCGCGATATTATCCCAACTAAACTCAACTTTTTCCTCCTCCTGGGCATTTCCGAGACCAATGAAAAGGAAACACAAAAAGAAACTTAGGAGTAAACGCACATCTCGAAACATGGATAGTATTTTAATTTATATTGTTATATCAATTACCTATAAAAACCCGGTCTTTATAGTTAAAACTTTAAATTTTGCTAAATATAAACAATTTTATGTATTATGTTATACATATCGCATAGAAAATTTATTGGACATTTCGTATCGTGCTTTATGAAGAAAAATCGAAAAAGCTATTTCTGAGGCTAAAGGTTTCCCGATGTTCATCGGAAGGGTTTAAAATGCCACAGCCTGACCAATTTGGTCAGGCTGTGGGCTATATATTTTAATGTAATCTGGAACGCTCCTTTTTGGAGGGTATGAAATTATTCCACAGGCTCGCTTGTTACGGCGTTCTTATCTTCTGTGGTTTCTTCGCTTTCAAATACGTGCCTGGCGTAATTATAATCCAACGCTTCATACCTTTCTGAAAGTTTTTCCAATCTGGATTTGAAATTCGTCCAGTCCTTTTTTTCACTTGGTGTCCATACCACCTCAGCCAGGGCACTCATTCTTGGAAGCACCATATATTCCACATAATCTGAAGTTTTCATATACTCGGTCCACACATTCCCCTGTGCGCCCAAAATGTGCTGGGCTTCCTCCTTTGATAATTCCTTTGGGGTAGGTTCAAAAGAATAGGTTTTTTTCACGGTAGTAAGACCACCAATTGCGAGGGGCTCGGTCTCTGGATTTGCCTGATAATGATCCAGATAAAGGTGCGTTCCCGGGGTCATGATAACATCGTGCCCTTGTTTGGCCGCTTCTATACCGCCCTCCATTCCACGCCATGACATTACTGTGGCATTGGGGGCCAAACCACCTTCAAGTATCTCGTCCCAACCAATTATTTGCCTTCCGTTTTTATTGAGGAATTTTTCTATCCGCTGGATAAAGTAGCTCTGGAGTTCGTGTTCATCTTTAAGCCCCTCACGTTTGATCACTTCCTGGGCCTGTGCACTTTTTTTCCACTCGGTTTTGGGAGCCTCATCCCCACCAATATGAATATATTTACTGGGAAAAAGTGCCATCACTTCTGTAAGCACATTTTCCAGGAATTCGAAGGTTTCCTCTTTGGGAGCATAAATTTGATCAAAAACGCCCCAAGTTGTAGCCACCTCATAAGGTCCTGTTCCATTACCCAATTCTGGATAAGCAGCGAGGGCGGCGAGGGCGTGACCGGGCATCTCAATTTCAGGAATGATAATAATATGCTTCTTTTGGGCATAAGCCACTACATCTTTAACCTCTTCCTGAGTATAAAACCCGCCATATTCCTTCCCGTCACCCTTATAAGGATTGAAGTTTTTTTCTATCATGGTTCCCTTTCTCACCGAACCTATTTCGGTAAGTTTTGGATATTTTTTGATCTCGATCCTCCAACCCTGATCTTCGGTAAGGTGCCAGTGAAACCGGTTCATTTTATGTAGCGCCAAAAGGTCTATATACTTTTTGATGAATTTTACCGGGAACATATGCCTTCCCACATCCAAGTGCATTCCCCTATAGGGATATCTGGGAGCATCCTCTATTAGCACCGCCGGAATTGTCAAATCTGCAACTGCGTCTTTTTCAGATTTTGGGGGCATTAACATTCTTAAAGACTGAAGTCCATATAATACCCCTTTTGGGTTTTTGCCGGAAATTTCAATTTTATCAAATCCCACCACCAGTTTATAGCCCTCCTCATTTTGGATATTCTCATCGAGTTTCAGATAAATGCCATGAGCGGCTTTATCTACTTCTGTTGTGTTGGAAATACTTGCACCGGTAGCTGTACCAAGCATATCAACCAAAAATTCTGCTTCATTTTGCAAAGAATTTGCTGCGTAAATTTTGGTGTTTTCATCCATCAGGAACCGTCCATTCGCCATTTCCATCTTTTCAGGAAGTGGGATAATGGGATAATCGGCTTCGGAATTCTCAATATTTTTATATTGCTCATAGGATTTGCCACTGTCACAGGACGTCAGAACAATTGAAAGGCATAGTAAGCTTAAAATTTTTTTCATTTCATTTAGAATTTATAGATAACTGTTAAACTTACGCTTAATGTTTTTAATTCGAAACTTTTTAAAAATTATTTTTCCATTTAAAAATAATTTTTAAAAAGTTTCGAATTTCAAATGATTGTCCGGCCCCTGGATTGTTTATTTTTTGGGAGCCTTATAATTATCTTTTCCATCTGTTAGCCAAGCCAGGGAAAAACTTACAAATGAATTTTCCTTATAACCATCTTTTTCAAAAAAGACTCCTATTTCCCCATTTTCAAGAATAGTCATTGAGGAATAGGCAGAACCCCCAGTATAAATGGTTTTTCCCTCACTCCAGGTTTTTCCCTCGTCATAACTTATTCGAACTGTTAAGTTTTCCCGATGCTGTTTGCTATTGGAATTGGAAAATAAAAGGCGGTTTTTATGGTATCCATCTTCTACCGAGGTATAGCGCACGATACTGGCGTTGTTTCCCGGATCTACCAGCTTTTTCTCCGGCCTGGTCACCCATGTTTTGCCTTTATCTTTCGAAATATGCACGTATCGATGGCCTTCTCCTGTATTTACACGGGAATTAATCATATAGTCGCCATTGGCAAGCTGCATCACTTTAGATTCATCGGCTGGCTTTACGGGACTGTCAATTAAAAACCAACTTTTCCCGTGATCATCGCTACCAAAGAGATAAACTCCCTCCTTAAGTCGCACAAGGGTGTGCAGCAATCTTCCATCCCGGGCCTGGATCCCCCGACCGGAAGTAATAAATTTAAAATCCTTGTGCCATTCTGGTTTGGAGATTTGAGAGGTGATATCTTCTGGCTCGCTCCAGGTTTTTCCGTTATCCTTACTCTTCATCACGTGCAGGTAATACACATCCTTTTCATTATCCAGATCCATATAATTATAAAAGAGGAAGACTTCCCCTGTAACTTCATCTACGATCATGGAAGGATCTGAGGCCGACAAGCCCTTTGGAAAATCGATCACCATTTCAATTTCAGTCCAGGTTTCACCGTTATCGCTACTCCTGCGCTGGACAATATTGATATCATCACTGCCCCGCAAATCAGCACAGGATGGAATGCGTTCATCAATGGCCGCGATCAGGTCCCCGTTTGGTGCGGTAACAAGGGCCGGAATACGATAGCAGGAAACATTGGGGTTATTTTCGGCATTAAAAAGATCCTTAAAAACAAGCACTTTTTCTTCCTGTTCATCAATTGTTTTTTGAGCACTGCAACTCAGACTGATAATACAAATAAATACAATTATGATCTTGTTCATTTTAAAAATATATTTTAAAGATTAGCATTATTATTCATCTAGATTTTACGGCTTAGCCCCTGGCTACACTTCTATTTTTTCGAATGTTCTCCAGCACTGGTACAATCCACGGGGTACATGGAAACAACCCTTCCATTTTCCACCCTTCAACTGTAAATGTGGTTCCCCTTGCCGGTTAAGGTATCCAAACCACTCCCCATATTCTTTATCAGGAAAATGGTTCCATGCGTACTCGTGAACTTTCACATACCACTCCAATATTTCAGGGTTTTTGGTATGGTAATATGCTTTAGACAAAGCTACCAAGGCTTCCAGGTGTACCCACCATAATTTCTGATCCCACTCCAGTTGCTGGGGGGGATGACCTTTGACATCCAGGAAATAAAAAATTCCGCCATGCTTTTTATCCCAGCCAAAATCTAAAATATTCAATATGGTATCTGTGGCTTTTTTTATTAAATCCTTATCGTTCCTTCGCACTGCAATGTCCATCATAAACCACATGGCTTCCAAACCGTGCCCTGGATTTATGAGTCGGCCCTCAAAACTATCATTTTGACTGCCATCGTGATTTAAAAACTCATAAATAAGTCCATTATCCTTTTGCAAAAAAACATTCATTACTTCATTTACACTAAAGTCAATGGTTTTTTCAACTTCTTGTTCAGGCAAAACTTCCTCCAACTCCAATACCAGGTTTGAAAGGATCATTGGGAGGGAAAAGCTCTTTAATGACCTGGTGCCCATACCTTTTTCGTAGATTCCTTTCGGATTGTCCTTTCGGTCTAAAATATTAAAATATGTTTTTTTTGCCAGTTCCTGTATTTTCTTGTCTCCCGTTGCTTTGGCGTATTGGCCAAAAGCCATTGCCGCAAAACAATCTGAAAAAATATTATAGGCTTGGACCAGGGGCGTGCCTTCCCGGGTAGTGGAAAAATAAAAATTCCCATTGGCATCCATCCCATGTTGTATTAAAAAATCTACTCCCAGTTTGGCAATTTTTAACCACTCTTCTTTTTGTTCAACATTGTTATACAAATAGGAGAACATCCATGCCTGACGCCCCTGGAGCCAAATGAATTTATCGGTATCATATATGGCACCTTTTCTATCCAAACAAGTATAGTAACCACCAAATTTTGTGTCAAGGGAATGTTTCTCCCAAAAAGGAATTACATTATTGAAGAGACTTTCTTTATAAAGCTGGGAATAATTCATCTTAATATGTTATACATAAAACAAATATATAAAACATAACGTATATTCCCCCAGGTTATGTTTTATATATTTGTTTCAGGGAAAAATTTCTTTCCTATAGGCTATGTCCCTAATATTGTTAAACTTTTGGACCATTTTGATATTTACGCAGAATTCAAGACAGACAAGTTTGAATTATATACTAAAGAAGTTTCAGAAAAATTGAATCGTCTCTTATTATTAGCAACATTTGGAACTTTTTAAACTTTATAATATATTATCCTTTACAACTTATGATAAAGAAAATTTATTTGAAATCCGGGGTTTATCCAGTGCTGCTTAGTTGGCTGTGGCTTTTATCGTTTCACTCCCAAGCTCAAAATCCAGATCAGACTCCCAATATCATCCTTATCTACAGCGATGATCTTGGTTATGGCGACATCAGCAGTTATGGTGGGGAGATCCCCACGCCAAATATCGATAAACTGGCAGAAAACGGTATAAAATTCACCAATGCCTATGCTACCGCTGCTACCTGTACGCCATCACGCTATTCCCTGCTCACCGGGGAATATGCCTGGCGCAAAAAAGGCACTGGCGTGGCCGCGGGAAATGCCACCAGCCTTATCCTGTCCGGGCGCACCACCTTGCCCGGGGTTTTGCAAGAAGCGGGCTATACCACGGCTGTCGTGGGGAAATGGCACCTTGGGCTGGGCCAGGGACAGGAAACCCAATGGAACGGCGCAATAAAACCAGGCCCTCTGGAAATCGGTTTTAATTACGCTTTTCTGATCCCCGCCACCGGCGATCGCGTTCCCACGGTTTTTGTGGAAAACCACCGGGTAGTAAACCTGGACCCCGCAGATCCTATACAAGTCAGCTACGGAAAGAAATTGGGAAACCAGTCTACCGGACTGGAAAACCCGGAAAAACTGAAAATGATGTATTCCCATGGCCATAACCAGACCATTGTAAATGGGATAAGCCGCATAGGCTATATGACCGGAGGCACGAATGCTCTCTGGCGCGATGAGGACATCGCCGATTTGCTGGTGGACAAATCGCTCGCTTTTATTGAAGAAAACCAAAAGAAACCATTTTTCCTGTATCTCTCCACACACGATATCCACGTACCAAGGGTGCCCCATGAACGCTTTGCCGGCATAACGGGAAAAGGCCCGCGGGGCGATGTGATCATTCAGTTGGATTATACGGTAGGTGCAGTTCTACAGAAGCTTAAAGAACTAAATTTAGAAGATAACACCATTGTCATTTTCACCAGTGACAACGGTCCGGTGCTGGACGACGGCTATATGGACGGCGCTGTGGAGAGATTGGGCGATCACAATCCTTTTGGCCCCTTTCGCGGCGGGAAATACAGTGCTTATGAAGCCGGTACCCGCATTCCGTTTATCCTCCAATGGAAAGGGAAAGTTACGCCCGGCGCCCAATCTTCAGCATTGTTGAGCCAGGTAGACCTGCTGCGATCTTTTGCTGCTTTAACAGGACAAACAGTGCCGCAAGAAGAAGCGATCGACAGCGAGGATCATTGGAATTCATTTATCGGAAAAAATACTACAGGCCGAAAATCGCTGGTACAGGAGGCTTTAAAGGAGGTGCTTTCTTATGTAAAAGAGGATTATAAATATATTGAACCCAAACAAGGCCCGAGCATGATCCCCTGGGGGCCTGAAATTGAAACCGGGTTACAGGAGAAACCTCAGCTGTACAATCTCATGAACGACCCCGGGGAAACTGACAACCTGGCTTCAGAACTACCCGAAAAAACCGGGGAAATGAAAACCGAACTGCAACAGTTGAAAAACATGAAAAAATAAATGTCAAATCAATCAGTTCCTCTATATTCCTTTAAGACACTCAATAAATTACCTCAATGCAAGCATACGAGGTATCATGCCGAAATTTCGGGACCAAAAATGCAAAAATACGATGTGAGCATCGGAGAATTAAACCCTAAGAGATTAAAGGGCCGCAAAGTATCAAATGACTACCTCGAACAATAAAACAATCCATTAAATTATATTTCATGTTCAAATACAAAATCCTATTAGTATCCCTGTGCTTTTCAGTTCTATTGCCCTCCTGCAAAAATTCAGGGGAAGATATGCCGAAGGAAGCCGGGAACACACGTCCCAACATTATCTTTATGATGTCTGATGATCACGCCTATCAGGCCATAAGTGCATACGATGATAAACTGATTCAAACCCCTAATATCGACAGGCTGGCCAATGAAGGAATGCTTTTTCGCAATGCCGCGGTCACCAATTCCATTTGTGCACCGTCCCGGGCTGTTATCCTCACGGGCAAACATAGCCACTTAAATGGCAAAATAGATAACCTCAGCAAATTTGATACTACCAACGTTACGTTTCCGCAGCTCTTGCAAGACGCGGGATACCAAACGGCAATGTTTGGAAAATTGCATTTTGGCAACAACCCCAAAGGCTTCGATAAGTTTATGATCCTTCCCGGTCAAGGAGATTACTATAACCCGAAGTTTATTACCAAAGAGGGCGATACCATTATTGAAGGCTATGTGACCGACATTATTACGGACCTCACCCTTAACTGGTTGGAAAAAGAACGCGATCCAAAAAAGCCGTTTTTGTTAATGTACCTACATAAAGCTCCACATCGTTCCTGGTTGCCGGCTCAACGTCATTACAAAAAATTCACGCAGAAGGAATTTGCGCTACCCAAAACCCTTTTCGACGATTATAAACGCAATTATAGTTCAATTGACAACAATAATCCCGAATTAAAGGAAGCTGTGAAAATGAATCCATACAGTACCGCGGCGAGAACGGCAGAAATGAACATTTTTAAACATATGACCCTGGGTTATGACAATAAAATGGACAAAAAAACCTTGATAGAATTAGGGGTGTCAGAGCCTTATATGAATTATATGCCCCAGGAAAGAATGAATGAAGAACAGCGGCAGGCCTGGGATGCAGTTTATAATCCAATAATAGAGGATTTCAAGGAAAAGTTTCCAACGATGAATGATTCCACCTTGATGGTCTGGAAATACCAACGCTATATGCAGGATTATTTAGGCACTATCGCAGCTGTGGATGAAAATGTGGGGCGGGTACTGGATTATTTGGATGAAAATAAGCTCGCGGAAAATACCATTGTAGTCTACACCTCAGACCAGGGATTTTATTTAGGGGAACACGGCTGGTTCGATAAACGTTTTATGTACAATGAATCCTTTAAAACCCCTTTGCTCATAAAATGGCCCAATGAAATAAAGCCCGGCACCACCGAAGAGGAAATGGTCCAAAACCTCGATTTTGCTCAAACCTTTTTGGAAGTCGCCGGTGTGAAGGCTCCCGAAGATATGCAGGGTAAAAGTTTGGTACCGCTATTAAAAGGTAAAAAGGAAGCCTGGGATCGGGATGCCATTTATTACCATTACTATGAATATCCAGGAGAACACACCGTAAAACGTCATTACGGAATAGCGACCAAAGAATACAAACTTATTCATTTTTATTACGATATCGATGAATGGGAACTTTATGACGAGAAAAAAGACCCGCAAGAAATACACAACGTTTTTTATGAGCCCGAATACGCCGAAGTAAGGAAGGAAATGATGCAAAAACTGAAGGAAGTCCGCAAGAAGTATAAAGACTCGGAAGAACTGGACAATTATTATATACAGTTGTATAAACAAGATTAATAGCTGCTGAAAATTCCGTCATATAGAGTGGTTTTTGAGCGGTAGCGTTCAAAAATATATCGGGAAGCAAATGTTTTTTGAGGGGGAGCGATAAAAAAATGTATCCGGAAATAAAAATCTTCATTTTGACCTGAAATTGACAAAACCTATAATCCCAACAATTGGAAAATCTACTAAATTCATGCAAAATCAATATTCATCAATCCCTGTAAAACTCTTCTTTCTGATCTTGTTTGGAATAGGGAGCAGCGTACACGCACAACTCATCCCCGCTCCCCTACACCTCGAGAATTCAAAGGGAACCTTCAGCCCTGATGAAAAAACGACTATCGCGTTTTCTTCTCAATGGAACCTTATATGGCAGGATGAATTCGATTATCAGGGCAAACCCGATGTCACAAAATGGTCCTTTGCACCAAGAAAATCGGCCGACTGGGCTTGCTACTGTGCCGATAATGATTCTACCACCTATGTAAAGGAGGGCAACCTGCACCTAAGGGCAGTCCTAAACACCAATCCTTTGGATACCGTAAAATACAATACCGGTTGTATTCGTACCACCGACAAATTCTCGTTTAAATACGGCAAGATCGAGGTGAGAGCTAAACTGGGTAAAGGAAAAGGTTCCTGGCCCGCCATTTGGATGATGCCACAAGACCCCAATTATGGAGGTTGGCCGCATAGCGGCGAAATTGATATTATGGAACACCTAAATTTTGATAGCTTCGTTTATCAAACCTTACACAGCAATTATATAGACATTCAGGAGAAAAAAGAACATCCGCCATATTTTACCACCGTTCCTTTTAAGGCAGATACCTACAATGTGTATGGAGTTGAATGGTACCCCGATCGTTTGGATTTTTTCGTAAACGGTAAAAAAACCTTTACGTACCCTAAAATTGAAAATGCCGACTCACACCAATGGCCCTTTGACCAGGAATTTTTTATTATTCTGGATCAGGCCCTGGGCGGCAGCTGGGTAGGCAGCATCAATGTCCAGGACCTGCCGGTAGAAATGCTGGTGGACTGGGTGAGGGTGTATCAGAAAAATTGAGATTTGGATTCGTTAATTCGGGATTCGTTAATTTGGTAATTCGGGATTGGGAATTCGTTAATTGGTTAATTCGGGATTTGAGATTCGTTAATTGGTTAATTCGGGATTCGTTAATTCGTTAAATTGGAATTTGGATTTTGGAATTTGGAACTTGGAATTTCGAATTTGGAATTTGGAATTTGGAATTTGGAATTTGAGATTATAATTACTCAATACTAATTACTCACTATACATTATACAATTAAAAAGATGTTTCTAAAAAAGATTTTATTCTTATTATTTTTTTCAGTTGGCTTTACAGCCGTCGCCCAGCACCAACCTGAATTTTCTACTGCCGGTTTCTATGAACTGGAAGCAACGGGCAGAAAATCCTTCTCGATGAACCCAGCCTGGCGATTTTTTAAAGGTGCTGCGAATGGGGCCGAAAATGTCAAATTTGATGATGCCTCGTGGCCTGTGATAAACCTGCCCAACGGAATTGAATACCTGCCCGAGGAGGCAAGTGGAGGAATCAATTATCAGGGGGAAGTTTGGTATAGAAAACATTTTACCCCAAAGGCCGGGCTCAAGGACAAAAAATTGTTTCTGCATTTTGAGGCTATTATGGGAAAATCCAAAATTTATGTAAACGGAAAACTTCTTACGGAACATTTTGGCGGTTATTTACCGGTAATTGTAGATGTTTCTGATGTTTTAAAATGGGGGGAGGAAAATGTGATCGCGGTTTGGGCCGATAACAGCAACGATCCCTCCTACCCTCCGGGAAAAGACCAAGAGGTGTTGGATTTTGCCTATTTCGGCGGAATTTACCGGGATGCCTGGCTTATCTCCCACAATAAAATTCATATCACCGATCCAAATTATGAAAACGAAACGGCTGGTGGAGGTGTGCTTGTGGCCTATCCCCATGTTTCGGAAAAAAATGCGGAAGTACTGCTAAAAACCCATCTTCGCAATGAAACTTCCAAAGACTTCAGTGGAAAGATAAATTATGAATTTCGTGATGCTTCAGGTGTGGTAAAACACCGCACCAGTAAAAAATTCAGTTTAAAACCCAATTCAGCAGCCCATTTTTCTTCCGATGTAAAAATTAGTTACCCCCAACTATGGTCTCCCGAACATCCTCATTTATACGATTTAGAGGTTAAAATCAGTAATAATAAAGGAGAAATAGTTGATGGATATAGAAAGCGCATCGGCATTCGCAGCCTGGAATTTAAAGGCAAAGATGGTTTTTGGTTGAACGGAAAACCTTATGAAAAGAAGATTATAGGTGCCAATCGGCACCAGGATTTTGCGGTGGTAGGCAACGCCGTGCCAAACAATATTCATTGGAAAGATGCCAAAAAATTAAGGGATGCAGGGATGATATTAATTCGGAATGCCCACTACCCACAGGATCCTGCTTTTATGGATGCTGCAGATGAACTTGGGCTTTTTGTGATCGTGAACACCCCTGGTTGGCAGTTTTGGAACGAAGAGCCGCAATTTGAGCAATTTGTTTATCAGGATATCCGCAATATGGTGCGTCGTGATCGCGATAGGGCCAGTCTTTTTCTATGGGAACCTATTCTGAACGAAACCTGGTATCCTGATGCTTTTGCTAAAAATACCAAAGAAATCGTGGAGGAAGAATTTCCTTTTCCTAACTCTTATTCTGCGTGCGACCTACAAGCAAAAGGGAGTGAACATTTTGATATCTTGTATTCCTATCCTTTTGAAATTTTACCGGAAGAAGAACCCGATCCCACAAAAACTTATTTAACCCGCGAATGGGGCGATAATGTAGATGACTGGAATTCGCACAATTCCCCCAGCCGCGTTTCCCGTAATTGGGGAGAAAAGCCAATGCTGGTACAGGCACAGCATTATTCAATCCCTCCCTATCCTTATATAAGTTATGATGTACTCTACAAAACAAGTCGGCAACATATAGGCGGTGCGCTTTGGCACCCCTTTGACCACCAACGGGGATATCATCCAGATCCTTTCTACGGCGGAATAATGGACGCTTACCGGCAGCCCAAATATTCCTATTACATGTTCAAGGCGCAACGCAGTCCGGAAAAATTTGACCTGATATCGGAAACAGGGCCAATGGTCTATATCGCCAATGAGATGACACCATTTTCGCCCAATGATGTAACTGTTTTTTCCAATTGTGAGGAAGTGAGATTGACAAAATTCAAGGATGGCGAAACTTTTATCTACAAAAAGGACAAAACCCGGGAAGGCATGCCCTCTCCTCCCATCGTTTTTAAGGATGTCTACGATTTTATGGACATAAAGGAAAAACACCGCGACAAGGAAACCGGGGAAGTGTTTTTAATTGCGGAAGGGTTTATAGATGGAAAATTAGTTGCGACCGATACGGTAAGGCCGGCCCTGCGACCCGAAAAAATCAAATTATGGCTCGATGATGAAAATGTGGATTTACATGCCGACGGTTCAGATTTTGTTACCGTAGTAGCCGCAATAACCGATAAAAACGGGAATATCAAAAGACTGAACAACAGCATTCTCAAGTTTGAAATCTCGGGAGAAGGAGAAATCCTGGGAAATGAAGCCTTTATCACCAATCCGAAGGAGGTGCGATGGGGCACCGCGCCCATTTTGGTAAAAACAACGACTACACCTGGAGAGATTACCGTTAAAGCTTCGCTAAAATGGGAAGGTTCGCAACGTCCAATTTCAGGAGAGATTACTTTTAACAGTATCGCCGCCACAAAAGAAATGATTTATGAGCCACGAGAACTTTCAGCTACAACTCTGGATAGGAATACTTCGGTTCAGCAAAACAGCAAGAGCCAGGAAGAACTTGAAAAGAAGGTACAGGAGTTGCAGCAAGAGCTCAATGCCATCAAATTAAAAGAAGTGGAAAAACAGCAGGAAGATTTCGGGGGAAAGGAAGTTGATAATTAAATGAATTACCTCGATGGTATCAAATTCCAAAAAAACAAATTCCAAATTCCAAAAAAATAAAATACGATGCAAGCATCGGGGAATTAAACCTTAAAAGAATGAACTACCTCGATACAAGCATCCGAGGTATCAAATTCCAAAAAAACAAATTCCATCCCGAAATTTCGGGACCAAAAAAATAGAAAAAATAACGAGGCTAGCCTCGGGGAAATGAATCCTAAGGGATTAAAAACTAACTTAGCTAAACAGGTATTTCATTATACCATACTAGCCACGAATGAATGTATATGTTAAATCAATTTTAGGCGACAAAAAAATTAATTCGAAAGCAAATAACAGGAATTATTTTATGAGCACAATAAATATGAACAGACTTAATTTAAGAGCCCTAAAAAGAACATCATTTGGCAAGAAAGCCAAAAATCTACTTATGTTGCTGTTCTTTGGGTTTTCGCTACAAGCCTTGCAGGCTCAGGATCTTGTTTTAATTCCGCAACCACAGGAGGTAATTTCTGCTGAAGGAAATTTAAACTTGAATAAAAACCAGCAACTATGGATCAATAATTCCGCGAATAACGATTTTGCGCTTCAGCAATTAACAGATGAGCTGCAGCAAAGTTTAGGAGTTTCTTCGGAAATGGTAAAATCGCCTAAAAACGCGGATATTATTTTATATGCGATCGAAGAACAACCCCAACCTAAAATCAAAAAATATCTGCCCAGCCCTGAAATCCTACAAAAAATTGGCGACCAGGGATATTGGCTGAAAATAAACAAAAACAATATACAGGTGATTGCCAATACCGAAAGGGGGCTGTTTTATGGAATCCAAACTTTGAGACAGCTTATAAAAACAGCTGGAAACGGAAAGCTTCCCGCCCTGGAGATTATAGATTGGCCCGCCCTGGAATACCGGGGCTGGATGGACGATATTAGTCGTGGTCCCATTCCAACGGTAGCTTATGTAAAAGAAGTAATCCGCAAACTCTCGCAATACAAGCTTAACTTTCTAAACCTTTATACAGAACATACCCTTCGCAATGAAAAGTTTGCCGATATCGCACCCTTAAATTCCTTTACCCCGGAAGAAATCGGCGAACTGGAAAAATTTGCATCACAGTACCACTTAGTGCTTATAGGAAACCAGCAGGCATTTGGCCATATGGAGGAAATCCTAAAAATTCCGTTCTATGATGATATTGCCGATAATAAATGGAATTTAAATCCGGGGAGCCCCTCTACCTACGATTTTCTGGAAGATTATCTCGGGGATGCCGCTGAAGCCTATGACCATCCCTTTTTTAATATCGGCGCCGATGAAACCGATGGATTGGGTTCTGGCAAAGCCAAAGCTTTAGTTGATTCTTTGGGAATGGAAGCGGTGTATGCGATGCATATAAACAAGCTTAATGATATCCTGAAAAAGCACGATAAACGGATGATGATGTGGGGCGATATAGCCGTAAATCATCAGGAGATTATCGGGCAATTGCCAAAAGACCTGATCATTCTTTCCTGGGGATATGACCCCCGGGACAGTTTTGACAAAGCCATCTTACCTTTTAAAAAATCGGGATTTGATTTTATGGTCGCTCCCGGGGTAAGAAGTTGGAGTGAAATTTACCCCAATTTAGAGGTCGCGGTAAAAAACATTGCGAATTATGTTAGGGACGGTAAGGAACATGGCGCCATGGGAATGACGAATACCGCCTGGGATGACGATGGGGAGACTTTGTTCAATGCCAACTGGCACGGTTTGATATGGGGCGCAGAGATGTCCTGGAACCCAATAGATAGCCAGGAAGAAACTGAAGCAGGGATAGAAAGAAAGGATAGATTAAAGTCTTTCAACAAGGGAATAGATCTATTGTTTTTTGGTATGAAAAACGGGGAAAGCATGATGCAATCCTTGAATAAATTCAGTGATCTAAGAAGCATTCCCGTTTTTGGAAGTATGGGCAATGCTTCTGTTTGGGGGAGTATTTTCGATTTTTATCAGAATGGAGAAAAGCAAAAGGTTGAGCAAGCCAATAGGTCAATGCTCGAAAAAGCAAGTGAATTAGCAAGGGAATTGCACCATAAAACAGAAATGGCAGGCCCGGAAAAAGTAGCGGTCCAGGTTGCCGAATTAGCAGCAAAGAAAGCAGCCTTTGCAGCCAGGAAAAACCTGTTTATCCTGGAGTTACAAGAGATCCATAATAACCCGGCATCCAAATCAGCTCAGATGGTTCAAGAATCCCGGGATAAATTACTGCGGGAACTGCATCAACTTAAAAAAGATTATATAGCTGTGTGGAAGGAAGAAAACAGGGAGTATGGGCTGGCAGAAAATTTGAAGAAATATGACCAGCTGGCCCGGGAATTACTGGATATGGAAACCCACGTATTTATAAAAGCCGGAACTGCAATAAAGCCGGGAGAAATGGAAATTAATTTGAGCACGCTTTATCCGGACACCGAAATAAGGTACAGCCTTAACGGAAGTGAACCTACCAAAGATTCCAGGATATATGATGAATCATTGAGTATTAGTTCAGATACCCAAATTAAGGCGAGGGCATTTCAAAAGGAAAAGGAAGGAGAAATTTCGGAAAGATTCTTCAACGTACATAAAGCCCTGGGGGCAATCCCCAGGATTGATGGCCAGGTGAGCAATGCGAACCCTGCCTATGCCGCAGGCGGTCCGGGCGGACTTACCGATGGCCTTAAAGGCTCTGAATATTTTGCCGATGGCCGCTGGCAAGGCTATGCAGGCCAGGATATTGAAGTCACCCTGGATTTGGGAACAAAAACCGAAATCGGTGAAATTTCAGCCGACTTTTTCCAACTGTTGATTTCGTGGATCCTGCTACCTGAAAAAGTGGAGTTTTACGTTTCAGATGATGGGGAAAAATTCAAAAAAGTAGCCGAAGCTGACAATCCGGTGGAACCTGAAAATCCAGGATTGATCATTCAAAATTTTTCTTCGGGAAATTTGAAAGAAAAAGCCAGGTATATAAGAGTTTTCGTGAAATCGCAGGGACTTTTGCCCGATTGGCACACAGGAGCAGGTAATTCGAGTTTTATTTTCCTTGATGAGATTGTGGTGGAATAGATTTGAAGGTTTCTAGAACAAAATCTTTTATTTTTACAACTGAGGTTATTTTTTGGTTTCCTGTTTCCCATTTATTAATTCAAATTCGAGACAATATAAAAGAACCATAGGTATAGGAAGTAGTAATGACCAAAATCAAAACCGTCCAAAATGAAACTCGTTTTATCGTAAATTGGTCCCTTCGCCAATACTTGAACGCAAAATACAGTACGACTAATTGTAACAACATTATAGGAATGGTAAATAGCTCCTGAAAAAAGCCTATCAACATCATTTTCGAATGGATTACATAAGCGTTTAAAA
>Ga0314774_1001161_pt1 | contig 17646 bp, 16 predicted proteins | sample MetaGCBIA2018_FD_204515 | JGI IMG/M metagenome (GOLD analysis project Ga0314774, IMG submission 204515) | Cryopeg brine microbial communities from Beaufort Sea near Barrow, Alaska, United States - CBIA 2018 | ecosystem: Environmental > Aquatic > Marine > Coastal | place: USA: Alaska | collected...
CGTGAGTCAATTATAGATGAAATCACTCTCATTACTGAAAGGAGCAACTAATGTTAGGACTAAACAACACAGTTACGGAATTAAGAAATTTTTATGGAAACACATCTCCTATAGAATTAACCAAAGAATATGGCAGCCCACTCTATGTATATAATGAGGCTATCATTCGCGAACAATGTAAAGAGTTGAAAAACCTTGTTACTTACAAGAATTTCCAAGTCAATTATTCAGTTAAAGCCAATGGCAATCTTTCAATTCTAAAAATTGTTAGAGAAGAAGGTCTAAAAGCAGATGCAATGAGCCCTGGCGAAATATATGTTGAAGAAATGGCAGGTTTTAAACCTGAGGATATTCTATATATCAGTAATAATGTGTCTGCTGAAGAAATGCAATATGCTATTGATCACAACGTTCTTACAAGCGTCGATTCAGTCAGTCAATTGGAAACATACGGTAAAATAAACACAGGCGGCCGAGTTGCCATAAGATTCAACCCAGGTGTTGGTGCAGGCCATCACGAAAATGTCGTTACCGGTGGCAAAAAAACCAAATTCGGTGTGGCTATTGACGATATCATAAAAGTCAAAAGAATCTTAAAAGCATACAATCTAACATTAGTTGGTATCAACCAACATATAGGTTCTCTTTTTATGGATGGAGATAAATACATTGATGGGGCTATGTCAATTCTTGATATTGCTAGACAATTCGAAAATCTCAAGTTTATTGATATGGGAGGCGGATTCGGAATCCCTTACCAGAAGCTAGCTTCACAGAAACGTCTTAACCTTAAAAAGTTAGGTGAACGACTTGATAAAGTTCTACATGACTTTGCTAAAGAATATGGTAGCGAAGTAACATTTAAAATCGAGCCAGGCCGTTATGTGGTAGCAGAATCAAGTGTGCTTCTTGGTAGTGTGCATTCAATCAAAGAAAACTTCGGAATCACTTATGTTGGATGCGATATTGGTTTTAACGTTTTAAAAAGACCCGTTATGTATGATAGTCATCATGACATTGAAATATATAGAAGAGATAATGTGCCTTCATTAAATTCCCATCCGGTAACGGTCGTTGGTAATATCTGTGAAAGTGGTGATATTATCGCCAAAGATCGTTTATTGCCGCAAATTCTTATTGATGATGTACTTGGCATCTTAGATGCGGGAGCTTACGGATACTGCATGGCTTCTAATTACAATAATCGTTTGAGACCAGCTGAAGTTATGATTGGTTTAGATGGCAATCCAAAGTTGATTCGACGTCGTGATACATTTGAAGACTTAGTTCGTGGCTTTGAGGTATAAATTTAGTTTGCAGCTTTGAAATATAAGTATTAATTCGCAGCTTTGAAATATAAGTATTAAATAAATGGCAGGAGCTTGATATTAGCTCCTGCCATTCAACTTTATTAGGATAAAGTATAGAAATGCGCTCTTTGATTTGGGGACTTATCCAATATTGAAACGATAGCCTGCACCCCATACGGTTTCAATTAATTCTGTCGGGATTTTTTCTCTTAGTTTTCCTATATGTACTGTAACCGTTGCTGTATCCACAAAACTATCCATCCCCCATATTCGGTCTAATAGAATATCCTTACTGAAGACTTGGTCCGGATTAGTTGCTAAGAAATATAGGATATCATATTCTTTTGCTGTTAAAGATATTTCTTTCTTGTTGACGATAACTCTTCTTGCATCAACTTGTATCGTCATATTCTTGAAGATGAGTTCCTTTTTCTTTGGGCCTTTGTTCGTCAGTCTTTCATATCTTGCAATGTGAGCGTTAACTCTCGCTACTAACTCACTTGGACTAAAAGGTTTTGTAATATAATCATCTGCACCTAGTCCAAAACCTCTAATTATATCAATATCTTGCTTTTTAGCTGTTACCATCAAAATCGGTATATCAACAAAATCCCTTACTTTTTTGCATATTGTGTACCCATCAATTTCAGGCAACATAAGGTCAAGTATGATTAAGTCATATCCATTGTTACGAATAAGATCCAATCCTTTTTGACCTGTATGTGCCATCTCAACTTCATAACCACTTATCTCAAGGTAGTCTCTCTCAAGTTCAGCTATACTCACTTCATCTTCTACTATTAATATTCTTTTAGTCTCAATTGATGGATTTGCCATTTGCTAGCCCCTTTATGTTATTATATTTACCTAATTTAACCGTAATGCTTGTTCCTTTAGTTTTTGACGATTTAGCATTGATCGTTCCTTTGTGCTCCAAAATTATTTGTTTAACTATTGCAAGACCAAGTCCTGAACCACCTGTTTTTGTGTTTCTAGAATCATCTGAACGATAAAACATATCAAAAGCTTTTTTAAGTTCTTCTTCTGTCATACCTATTCCATTATCTGCTATCGTGATTGAAACATCGTCGTTGTTATTAGTATAGGTAATAGCTATTTGTTTATGTTCACTTTCGTTATATTTCACACTATTTTGAACCAGGTTATTGATGGCTCTTTTCATCTGTTGAACGTCAATATTAGCTAATGCTTCCATATCCGAGTTATTAATGACAGTTAAGTTTATTATTGCTTCTTCTTCATATTCCATTTTGATTTCTTCTGAAATATCTCTTATGAATTTTTCCATCTTTGTCACTCTAAATTCAAATGGAAATTTCTTCAAATCCAATTTCGAGAAAATAAATAAATCATCAATAAGTTTATCCATGTCTATACTCTTTTGGTAAATGACTTTTAGATATCGATCACGTTTTTCTTCTGTGTTAGCGACACCATCAAGAATTCCTTCTACATAACCTTTTATCGATGTCATTGGCGTTTTGAGGTCATGACTTATACTTGATATTAATTCCTTACGACTGTTTTCAAATTCGACCTGTTTTTCTATTGATTTTTTAAGTTCGATTCTCATTTTCTCATAAGAGTGTATAACTTTTCCAACCTCGTTTTTAGATTTCACTTTTAATTTAAAATCCAAGTTTCCTTTGATGATCTCATTCGAGCCATAATTAAGAGATTTCAATGGCTTAATAATATCTTTTTGAATTAATAAAATAATTGGTAAAATCATTAAGATCACTAACACTAATACAGCTCCCATAACACCATTCATAATGGTTGTATTTATGCTCTTAACCCCAGTAATATCAGTTATAAAGAAGTAAACAAGCAACTCTTCATCGACTGTAAAAGTATAATCAAAAAATGAGTAAGATTTACCATCTAATTCAAAAGAATTTATTCTTTCATTACTTCTACTTTTTAAACGAGTTTTCTCTATACCAGCATCCTCATTATTTTGAACGTTTGTATTAAAGCCCTCTGTACGATCTTGTGATGATAAACTCAAGGATAAATTATCATACAATTCATTGCCACTTGGAATATCGGTTAGATTAATAAACTCATCATTATAAAAAACAACAAGACCAGTGTTAAAAAACCCCAGTCTGTCGTCAATTTCTATTAAATAATCCTTATCTAGGAGTAATTCTTCATTATAATCTTGGGCTTGCTTGATTTCAGCAAGAATGTCTATTACTTCGAGTACTGCTTCATCGATTGCACTATTTTCAATTATTTCTTCTGCAACTTTTCCCATAAATCTTGTTGTACCCGCAAATATAGAAATAACTATGACTGCTGTACTAATAAGTACACAAAAGATATAAGTGATAATAAGTTTTAATCGAATTGACATAAGCTCTCTTCTTTCTTTTCAAATATTAATAATCCTGTTATAAAGAGTATTATATAGTATGCAAGTGTAGATAACAACATTGTGATTGCTCCTGCGCTAAAGAAATTTGCATAATTGTTGATTAACGTTGTTAACGAAATCCCGCTAATGCTTGGTACATAAATGGTTAGGATGCCTAAACCAATATATCCCACATAAGCAAGAATTACTGCAAGACCCGTGTTGTTAACCAATAAGGCTATTATTGTTCCTATCGTGTTGATTAACCCTAGGATTAAAAAGGCTCCTAAATAATCAATTAATGATGCACCAATGCTAACAACCGTTAATCCATCGACTATAAAACTTACAATCAATGTTATTACAAAATGAACGATTATTACACTTCCCAAAATTGTCTGAACGGCTACAATCTTGCTCATAAACAATTTCGTTCTTGATATTGGCAACAGGTACATGTTCTTCATTGTTCCTCTTGAAAAATCGATGCTTTGACTTGAACTTGCTAAGTATACTGCCATTAACGGCAATAGAAAAGCCATCATTGTGCCAAGACTGGCACCTACAAATTGAGTGCCAGAATAAATCGAAAGATCATAGATTTTTTCAGCTACAGTGTATAAGATCGACATACCAATTAAAATGATTGTGTATAATATTATAAAAACTCTTGTACTTGCTTTTTTAAGCAGTTTTGTTAATTCAACTTTTAAAACTCCCATCATATGACACCTCCGACACTTATTGGGTTCAACTTACTATTCTTAAATTGTTGGATTACTTCTAAGTAAAATTCTTCCAAGTTATCATGTTCTTTAAGGACATTTTCCAGTCTTCCTTCATATAAACATTTACCTTCATATAGGATAACAACTCGATTTGCAAATTTCTCAAGATCACCTACCATATGACTAGAAATCAATATGGATGTATTAAAGTACTTCGTTAATCCTGTAAGATAACCTTTAAGATTTGCTTTTTTTTCGATATCCATACCATTGAACGGCTCATCCAGTATTAATAACTCCGGATTATGAAGTATTGCTCTTGCAAAGTCCAGTCTTTGTTTCATTCCTGTTGAATATTTAGCTACTTTTTTGTCTTTTGCATCACTTAACTCTACGATATCTAACACTTCCATAATCCTTTGATTGTTTACATTTTCATAAAACTCACTATATAGTTTTAAGTTCTCATAACCTGTCATATATTCATAATATGCTGGAGATGATACAGTTGCACCAACAGATTTAAGAAAATCTGTTGGTTGTTCAATTGTATCAATATCATTAAAAACAATGCTTCCAGCGTCAATAGGTGTGAGTCCCAATATTGCTCGTATTGCGGTTGTTTTTCCTGCACCATTTGGACCAAGAAGTAAAACTATATCTTTAGCTTCCATTGAAATGCTAAAATCGAAGATACCTTTACCCTTGTCGTATTCTTTCCTTAATCCTTCCACCTTAAGCATTGTCATAATGTTATCTCCTTCCTTTAGGTCCCATATGCCTTTGATATGAATTTTCATCAGCAAAATCTTCTTTATCTACAATAATAATATTCTTTCCTTCTAGTTCTGGTTCATCAATGACTGTTGTTCCCATATCAGTTGCTTGGAATTTACCAGAAATCTGTTGTGTATGACTAAGTCCTGCTACATCATTCCCAGTTACAATAAAGCTGAAGTCAACTGATTGAAATTCATCATTTGAATCTTTTGTAATTGCAAATCGAACATAATCAAGTTCCATATTATCAACGATTTCAGGCACATCAACTTCAATGTTCTTAAGATCATTCAATAATGGGTATTTAGCTAATAATTCTTCAGATGTATTAAAGTTTTCATCTCTCATGTCCGTTTTTCTATGATCCATAGCTGAGAACATAAGGTTTAATAACATTGGCATTTCATCTTTTTTCAACTCAAATGCAATTGTTTCACTTCCATCAGCATTATTGATTAATTCAAAGTCGTCTTTAAGATCTCCTATAATGAAATCCATAAGCTCTTCTTCCGCCGGTGTCATTTCTTCATCATATCTGCTAGCGTTAAAATATTCGTTTTGATAATCTTCGTTAACTTTATTTCCGTCAACTTGATCTTCGTGTGCAACCTGATAGAATTCATTGTTATCTTCATCGAAGATGTAAACTAAGTCGCCTTCACTGTAAACATCAATTTCCTTATTAACTTCATCAGCCTCGATTTGAAAAGTTCCACTGAAGTTTTCTTCAGTTCCGTCTGCTTTTAGTAATGCATTTAGCTTAAGCAGTTCGACTCCATTATCTTTAATGGTTACGCTACCTTTTAACGTTGCATTTTCTTGATGTAGATCTTTTGATTCATTTTCTTGTGCTAGATCTTTAAAAGCTTCATAGCCTGCATAGTTAGGCGCACTTGCAAATGCTGTTACAGCTAATAACGTAAATGCTGCTACTAATGATACAATAATTAGTGTTGGTTTTCTTTTCATAATATTTTCTCCTTAGATTGTGTATTAGATTGTGTAATTTTAGATTTAGGAAGTTATTTCCGCATCGTCATTACTTGGTATATATATATAATACAAGTAAGTTCCAAAGAGCTTATAAACTAAATCTAAAGATTCTCTAAAGTTTTCTTAGAGTTTCATTAGAAGGTCGCTTTTGCTGGTCGCTTATATTGCCACAAGCCGAAGTGCAAAAAACAAGCCCTGCTAAATAGATTCCGTTTGTTTAAGAGGTAATCCTCTTTTAACCGGCTATTTAATAGGGCTTGTTATTAATATAAGAATTATTTAATTTGTAGATACATCATTTATTCAGCTAATTTATAGATATTTACAATATCATCACGAGTCAACTCAACAAAGGACCCCACTGTACCCGCTCCATTGTTTGTGGCTTTGTCAGCCATTTCTTCAATTCGTTCGATATCAATTGAAGCATCTGTTAAACGAATAGGCATGTTGATTGATTGGTAGAATCTTTCTAAAGCATTAATTCCTTTTAGAATTGTTTCTTCAAGATTAAACGTATTAATCTCAATATCAAAAACACGATTAGCCCACTGTGCGAATCTTGGCATATCATTTTTATATACATATTTCATCCATGCCGGAAAAACAATGCTAAGTCCTGCGCCATGGGCGATATCATAAATTCCACTAACTTCATGTTCAATCATATGTGATGCCCAATCTTCAATTCTTCCTGTTCCAAGCAGTCCGTTATGCGCTATTGTTCCCGCCCACATGATTTCAGCACGCAGTTCATAATTGTTTGGATCTGCGATTAGTTTTGGTGCAATGTTTATGATGCTCTTCATTAAACCTTCAGACATTCGATCCGTCACCTCAACAAAGCGAACTGTTGTGAAGTATCTTTCAAAAGTGTGCGCCAACATATCAACCATACCGCAAGTCGTTTGATATTCAGGCAATGTAAATGTCAGTTCAGGATTAAGAATCGAAAAAACCGGTCGCAAACTGATGTGAGAAAAACCTCTCTTCAGTTGTCCTTCTTCCTTCGTTATGATTGTATTCGGGCTGACTTCACTCCCTGCTGCCGGAATTGTCAAAATGGTGCCAAGGGGAACAGTTGATTCGACATTACCTTCTCCAATATATAGATCCCATACATCGCCATCATAATGAACGCCTGCTGCAATCGCTTTGGCCGAATCGATTACACTACCGCCACCAACAGCTAGTATGAAATCTATTTTTTCAGCTTTACAAACTTCAATACCTTCATAAACTTTTGATAACCTAGGATTTGATACAACTCCCCCAAGTTCAACAACTTCTAAAGATGATTCCTTGAGACTCTTCATGATTGTGTCGTATAAACCCGACTTTTTAATGCTTCCTCCACCGTAATGCAGTAATACTTTTTTCCCTTGTGCCGCAACCAATTCACCAACTTTTGTTACTGTATCTTTACCAAAAATAAATTTTACGTTATTAAAATATTCAAAATTATGCATTTTATTCCCCCTTCTATTCTTATTTATCTCTTATTTAATTATATAGCGCCTTCTTCTTTTAATACTTCAACAAATGTATCAACTATCTTAGGATCAAAGTGAATAGCTTTTAGACTTATTATTTCATCTATGGCAGCTCGAGGACTTAAAGCTTTTCGATAAGGTCTGTCTGTTGTCATCGCATCATAGGTATCTGCAACTGCGATAATTTTAGCTTCGATTAAAATATCCTCACCCTTTAGATTATTTGGATAACCTGATCCATCTAACCTCTCATGATGCTGCTCAATAATCTTTCCAATATATTTATAATAAGTATCTTTAACCAGTTCAACTCCAGCTAAAGGATGTCCTTTAATACAATCGAATTCCTTCTCGGTTAATTTACCTGGTTTATTCAATATTTCATCAGGTATATCAACTTTTCCAACGTCATGAAACAAGGCAGCAAACAACGTGTTTTCAGTTTTTTCCTTTGATATGTTTAACTTCTCACAAATATTATAGGATAGGTCTTTAACACGTAATATGTGACTATGCGTGTACATATCTTTCTTTTCAACTTGTTCAGCTAGTTTTGTTAACTCATATATTGTTTTACTAATAAATTGAAATAACGGCTGGGTAGTGAAATACAAAAGTGTTAACCTACTCTTTGTATAGAATTGAACAATTTCTTCCTGATGATGGGTGTAGAAGTAGTCACCATCTTTTAGAATTGTTTTATTTCCTTCTTCATCAATCTCCAATTCTCCCGAAATCACATAAAAGAATTCCATCGTTTCCTCTTGTTCTGCAGCGTCAATGACAACAATTTCATTAGGATTAATTACTTGAAGCATTATTTCAGTTCCGTCACCTTTAGCTAATAAGCTAAGTTCGCCCGATTGCTGAACAAAAGAATCCAAATAATCCTTAGCTCTATGTACAAAAATACCTTTACTCATATGATCACCTACTTTTTAGTATGAGTACAGTATATAACATTTAGTGGTATAAAAAAAGAGGTAACTTATATATAAGTCACCTCTTTTGCTTTTATTCTAAAAACCTACAATTCTCAGTGGATCAATCAGATAGATAACTCCGTCGATTTCAACTTCAATGAGTTCGCATTCAACTATCACACCGTCTTCTATAGCTTTTTCAATCATTTTCATTGCGATTTTATCCGTTTTTTCAATTAAGTCAGATATCTTTTTGTCCTGCAAATCACCATCGAGTTTATCAACTATCTTTACTGTCTTTTCTATCTGTTGATCAATCTTTGCATTTGCTTGTTCAACGTCTTCAATTACCTTTGTGATATCCACTTCACCAGCAAAACTATACGTTGAAAACACAAACATCAAAATAAATGTTACAATAATCGATTTTTTAAACATAAATCCTCCTTAAATACGCTAGGCTATAACACCCAAATTAATTTCCCCAAACTGATATGTCCCTATTCATTCCTGTTACTATAGTACTACTTATTGCAGCTCATTGTCAATACATTAACTATAATTCACTTAATTCTATCTATTGTTGCTATATAATAACTCAGTAGATGTCTTAAAAAGAGTAAATTCTAGCATTTATGCTAATTATTCTCACCCTTTTCACTACACCGTCTCATGCGATATTTAGTTCGAGAGTGAATTCCTATGGCTTTTCATTATAACTCTCGAATAAGTGATTATTAAAGTATAGGTTGATACTTCTCTTTGTTTTCAGATATTATCTACAGATTCAATCATTGAATATACTCCAAAATCAATTTACTCAGTTCAGTAAAATATTATATCATAGATAGGTGAACAGCATATTGCTTATCCTATCTATGCAAACCTTTTTAACACTATATTTTAACCAATATTCATACTATAAATGGCATATGCCCAAAATAGTTATTGACATATGCCATTTATAAGTTATAATATAAGTAGCAGCTGCTATACAAGAAAATGAGTAAACTGACAAATCGAATGGAGGAATTACCATGGCAAATCGTAATGGAATGGGTCCTTTTAATCAAGGCCCTTTAACAGGCAGAGGTAGAGGCACTTGTTCACCTAATTCAAATGCAGCAACCAAATTGGGAGTTGGTCTTGGAATGGGCATGCTAGCTTGGGGATGCAGACGCGGAATGGGCAGACAAGGTTTTAGAAGCCGAGGATTTTTCAACATGGGAAGAAGTAAGAATGCCGGGTTTCAGGACAATCCAGAGTCTCTGGATGAATACAAAAGCTATCTTGAAGAAGAACTTGCATTAGTAAATAAACAATTTGACACTAAAGACAATGACTAGTCGACGAAAGCAGGGAAATCATGAAGATTAAAGTTTTGATGGAAAACACATCCGTTGATTCCAGATATGTAACAGAACATGGTTTAAGTTTATATATTGAGACAAAGAATCATAATCTGTTATTTGATACAGGTCAATCATCTGGTTTTTTGAAAAATGCAACAACACTAAATGTAGCCATCTCAAAAGTCGACATAGTCTTCCTTTCCCATGGACATTATGATCATGGAGGAGGTTTAAAGGCTTTTCTAGAAATCAATCATCATGCAAAGATATATATTAATGCTGAAGCTTTTTCGAATTTATATTCAGAGAAAAAGGATGGTAAATTAGTATATATTGGAATTGACAAAGATCTAATAAATCATAAACAAATCATCCTTCTAAAAGGTGATTGTATCATCGACGAAGAACTCGAAGTCTTTGCAAACGTTAGCAATAACTATAGCCTGCCTTCCATGAATCAAACTCTATTAAGAAAAAGAGTTGTAAATCAAGAAGCGGTATATGAAAAAGACGATTTCACACATGAGCAAAGCTTGATTATCTACGAAGGTGACCAAGCGGTTTTAATTGCCGGTTGTGCACATCATGGAATCATGAATATCCTAGAGAGTTTTCACCAGAGAAAAGGTGCCTTTCCAGATACAGTTCTAAGTGGATTTCATTTATCCAGCGACAGAAGTGGCTATATTGAAAGCAAAGAAATTTTAAACGAAATAAGTGAGTATTTAGAACAAACAAAAAGCAACTATTATACAGGTCATTGTACCGGCATAATACCCTACACGTTTTTACAAGAACGTTTAGGTTATCGCTTGCAATATATGTACACAGGACGAAGTATAAACTTGAATCATACACCATAGATTAAAAAAGATTTACTTACAAGGAGGAAAAAATGAAACTTTTAATACCAGCAAACGAAGAAAATATTGAAGCAGGAATATGTGTCTCTTTTGGTAGAGCACCCTACTTTTTGATATGGGATACAGAAAAAGGTAACGCAAGGTTTATAGAAAATTCAGGTGCAAGCAGCAGTGGCGGCGCAGGGATTAAAGTAGCACAAGATGTTGTGGATCAAAAAGTTGACGTACTTATCGTACCAAGAATCGGTAAAAATGCTTCTGATGTTATTGATGCTTCAAATATAGCCATCTTCAAATCAATTAACGAGAATGTAATGGAAACAATTCAGTCAATGTTAGATGGAAAATTGGAAGTTTTAACTGATATCCACCCAGGCTTTCACAACCATGGTGATAAGTAATGAAGATTGCTGTGCTCAGTGGAAAAGGCGGAACTGGTAAGACCTTTGTATCCGTTAATTTAGCAGAAGTTCAGGGCCACGGCACTTATGTGGATTGTGATGTCGAAGAACCAAATGGTCACTTGTTCTTTCAGCCGGTATGGCTTGAAACTGATTATATCTCTAGGAAATTACCCGTTATTGACGCTGATAAGTGTAACGGTTGTAGAATATGTACTGATTTTTGTAAATTTAATGCACTTGCTTATATTGCTAATCAAGTTTTAGTTTTTGAAGAGGTCTGTCATTCCTGTGGGGGCTGTTTCTTATTCTGCCCCCAAGGAGCTATCAGTGAAAAAGACAAAGAAGTTGGCAAGGTTCAATATGGCAAGTCATTAACGACGACAGTATACACAGGTACTATGCTAACAAAAGAAATATCTGGTATTGCTGTTATCGATGCTTTACTCAGTAAGATCAAAGATATCGAAAATGTTGTTATCGATTGCCCGCCCGGGAGCGCATGTTCAGTAATGGAGAGCATCAAAGATGCTCATTATTGCGTGCTTGTTGCTGAGCCAACTATTTTCGGTAGTCATAATCTAGCCATGGTTCATGAATTGGTTGAATTATACAAAAAGCCATATGGTGTTGTTTTGAATAAGTGTATTGATGGTGAAAATCCATCAAAAGCATACTGTATAGAAAATGGTATACCCGTATTAATGGAGATCCCATATGATGAAAAACTCGGACGATACCAAAGCGAAGGTAGAATTCCGGCTAGAGAAGATGAGGAATTTAGAGATATGTTTATTAAACTTCAGGGTATCATCGATCAGGAGGTTGATTATGAAACAGCTATTAGTACTAAGTGGTAAAGGCGGTACAGGTAAAACCACAATAGTAGCTTCCTTTATCCACTTATTAAAGGCTAAAGCTTTTGCAGACTGTGATGTTGATGCACCCAATCTTCATTTAGTAACATCAATGAAAAGTATTCCTCGTAAAACTGACTACTATGGCTTGGATAAGGCTATAATCGATGAAGCAATCTGTATTGGTTGCGGTAAATGCATGGCGAATTGTCGCTTTAATGCAATATCAGAATTGAATGGTACTTACACAGTGAATCCATACTCTTGTGAAGGGTGTTCTGTTTGCGAAGTTATTTGCCCAGTTGGCGCCATTGAAATGAATCAAGATATTGCAGGTGAACTAAATCTGTATAAAGATCAAGCCGTTTTCTCAACAGCAACATTAAAAATGGGAAGTGGTACGTCTGGTAAACTCGTTACAGAGGTCAAAACTGCACTTACGACAGGAATCAAAACTAACATTGAGAATGGAATCTTTGACAAAGTTGATGTAGCCGTTATTGACGGTTCACCTGGAATCGGTTGCCCCGTTATTGCCTCTATCTCAGGTGTGGATTTAATCCTTGTTGTAACAGAACCAACAGTATCCGGTCTTAGCGATATGAAACGTGTGATTGAAATAGCAAATTTTTTCAAAATACAAGTTGCCATATGTACCAATAAATTCGACGTGAATCTAGACAAAACAGAATCAATTAAAGAATATGCCAAAGAAAACAATCTTTCTTATGTTGGTGTCATTCCTTATGATCCTCAAGTTGCCATAGCTATTAACAAAGGTATTAACGTCATGGAAGATTCAAGTCAAGCCGCTAAATACATTCAAGACGTATTTAACAATACAATGGAATTAATCAACTAAAATCAAGATTAAAAGGAGAACAAAATGAAAATTGCAGTAGCTAGTGAAAAAGAAATGATAACAGGTCACTTTGGTCATTGTGCCAACTTTAACTTATTTGATGTAGAAGACGGTAAAATTGTAAGTAGCGAATCAGTACCTAACCCAGGCCACAAACCTGGATTTTTACCAAACTTTTTAAACGACAAAGGTATTAATGTCATCATCTCAGGTGGTATGGGTGGCGCAGCTGTTCAAATCTTTAATGACCACAATATTGAAGTTGTTATTGGAACTCAAGGGTATGCAAGCGATGCAGTCAATAAATATCTTAAAGGTGAATTAGAATCAACAGGATCAATCTGCCACGAGCACGAACATGAAGGTGATTGTTAGGAACTTCTGACATGAAAAAGTCTATGCTTCACTTCTTTGTATAGTCGCTTAATATGCCACGTGGTCGTCTGTTGTTGCCCTTATGAAGCTAATGTGATATATTACACTCATTAGTTACTAACCTGCCATCATAAACGAAATAATAAACACCTAAATCTTTACAATCAGATTCGGAGAAATAAATGAAATTTTCAGACTTTAATTTAAGTGAAACAGTTACAAAAGCAATAAATGAATGTCGTTTTGTAGAACCCACAAAAGTACAACAAGAAGTCATCCCGGCAATTTTAGCCGGAAAAGATGTTGTTGTAAAAGCTAAAACCGGTAGTGGAAAAACTAGTGCTTTTGCCATACCTATTATTGAAAAAATCGACTCGACAATTACCTCACCGAAGGTGTTAGTTATCACACCGACAAGGGAGTTGGCTGACCAGGTTTGTGATGAAATTTCTACCATCGGTAAGTATAAAAAAATCAACAGTATCGCCGTTTATGGTAAAAAGTCGATTCAAACACAGATTAATCAGTTAAGTGAATCTGTTCATATAGTTGTTGGTACACCGGGCCGTATTAATGACCTTATTCGTCGCGAGGTTTTAAAACTTGATCAAATTGACTATTTTGTTCTAGATGAAGCTGATGAGTTAGTCAATCGGGGGTTTTTTGATGATGTCATTGACATTATCGCTCAGTTACCAACAACGTATCAAACACTTTTGTTTTCCGCTACAATGCCGGTTGAAATACAAGATCTTTGTCAGACCTACTTGCACGAGCCACACTGGGTTGATATTATCGAAACTGCACCTAACATTAAGGAAATTAATTATTTTGTGGAAGACAAATGGAAATTTTTAAGACTTCGAGAAATCATAGAAAATATCAACCCTTTTACTTGTATTGTTTTCTGCAATACTCAAGCACAAGTTGATAATCTTTACAATCGTATGCGCCAAGTAGGTATAAAACCTTTAAGACTTCATGGAGGAATGAAACAACGAGAACGTTTAAAAGCAATTGACTCTTTTAAAGAAGGTAATGTGCAATGTTTAATTGCAACTGATTTAGTTGCTAGAGGTATACATATTGATAGTTTGGATTTAGTTGTGAATTATGATGTTCCCCAAATTGCAGAGAACTATGTTCATCGCATCGGTAGAACCGGCAGGGTCGGTGAAGACGGTATCGCGGTGACCCTATTCACCCCATCGGATAACCTATATAAACTGGAATTAGAGAGATATTTAGGGACTGAATTTACATTTAAAGAGTTTAATGATACGACTATAGATAACCCCAACATACAACTAAGCAAAAGCGAAAAGAGACTCCTTCAATATAGTCCGAGATCAAAGGACTAGGGGGGGGGGACTGGTGAGGGGACTTTGTTTTTTGATTCTACATACTACATGTGTTGTCTGGGCATCGCAGATACATTAAATGTTTCGATTTTACACATATTAAACCTCTATTCTTTTATCTTTGGAAACTTCATCATGGTCATAAACAACTACTTTGTTCTTACCTTCATCTTTAGCAGTATATAATGCATCATCCGCTCTTTGAATGATTATCTCACGCGTTGTTTCAGAAGTTATCAATGAGCTTGCAACACCAATACTTATCGTTATTCCAATCTCATTAAACTGTGTTTCATCAAGAAGATTAACTTCTAATTTACATGCTTCAACTGCTCTGCTTATTCTTTGAGCCACAATTAAAGCACCGTTAATTTTAGTGTCATATAACATGACTATAAATTCATCTCCACCATACCTAGCCAATATATCCGTTTTTCTAGGTAATTCTTCTTGAATTATGCGACATAGTTCTATTAATAATTCATCTCCTCCAAAGTGTCCATATTTATCATTAACATCTTTGAAATCATCAATATCAATCATCAATATTGATATTGATGTATGACTATTCCTTTTTGCCAATTTCAAGTATTCATCCAACTGTTCATCTAAATATCTGTGATTAAACGCACCTGTAAGTCCATCAGTATGAGACAAGTTTTTAAGTGACTCATTAGCTACTTCAAGTTTACCATTAACTATAGCCAATTCCTTATTCTTCTTTTTCACAATAAAGCTTTCACGTAAACGAATTATTAAAAATAAAAATAAAGCAACAACAAGTATAAACCCAATATTAGCATATATTGTCTTGTACCATGGCGCCTTAACTGTAATAGACACTTGCACTGGTTTAGTTGTCGTTTCATTTGTTCCTGTAGCGTAGACATTAAAAGTGTAATCTCCTGATGGCAAATGACTATAAGATACTGAATTAATACCATTTGTTGAAATGTACACACTGTCATAACCTTCCAATTTACAATAATAGTTAACATGATTCAGTGAATCATACTCTATCGCAATAAATGAAAATTCTATATAATCCTCTTCAGGTTCTAATTCATACTGTTTATCATTATAGATGTATTCCGATTCGTCTATAGATTTATCATACAAGTCAATCCCTGTGATATAAAGTTTTGGAACTGCTTTTGATTTATTCTCATAGTTTGACGGTACTCCAATTACTCCATGCATACCACCAAAATACAGAGTACTTTCAGTTCGCAACGCACCTTTACTGAGCTCATAACCACCAATACCATCTCGAGGTGATAATGTAAAGATCTCACTACTCTCGGGATTAAAAACAGATATACCATTATGAGTTCCTATCCATAGTTTACCATTATCACTTTCTAGAATGCTCTCAATTGTATTATTAGATAATCCGTCTAATTCCGTGAAAGAGGTGAAATTATTACTATCTTCATTATATCTGGCTAATCCTCCATCAGAAAGGCCTATCCAAATTCTATTCATTGTATCTTCATACAACACATTTACCACATTAGTCGCCAATTGATTTTCAACTGATTTGTCACTGTAAAAAACCTTAAACCTATCACTCTCCCTTTCTTTCATATTTAAGCCATTATTCGTTGCAACCCAAATCCTTCCCAAGTTGTCACTTAATATGTCATAAACTTGGTTATCTGATAATGCTGCTTTACCTTTTGCACCCTGCCTATAATTAATAATTTTATTTTCTTTAAGATTGTAATAATAAATTCCATTCGAAGCTGTCCCAATCCATATCTCAGAATCATTAATAATCTCAATATCATAAATATACATATTTTGAAAGATCTTCCAAGGTTCATATGCTTTCTTATCGTAATCGTAATACCCAATCCCTTTATCCGTACCAATGATCATTCTTCCATTAAATTCTTTAATTACACGTATTAAATCTGTATAAAATGAATTCTCCTGCTCACTTGATATCTTTACTATCTCAACTTCATTTGGGTCAATTACATTTATCCCCTGATTATATACGGATATCCATAATCTAGATTGACCATCTTGAAAAATCGCATTAATCTTACCTGAACTCAAACTACTAGGATTATCAGGCTCGTAACTATATAGTAAAAAGTTATCTTTCCTAGGGTTAATAAAGTTCAGTCCTCCGCCGTTAGTACCGATCCACAGAATATCAGTCTCATCTTGCATCAAAGAATACACGACTGGATGTGTTAAATTCGTTTTCTTATCTTGTCCAGAAAATGAGTAAGTTATTCCATTTTTATAAGCGAACAGACCATCCCCCCACGTTCCAATCCATAATGTGTCATCCCTTGTTTTTATTACTGTGTAAATATTACTCTTGTCAAATGTTATAGTATTAACCCCATGCGTTTCAATATTATATATTGCTATTCCGCCCTCCCATAGTCCCATTGTAAGATAACCAGGATCAAATTCATTAACTGTCATTACATAAGGTGATGGGAGTTCAATTTCTAAATTAACTAAACTTTCACTAGTCGTTTCAAAAAAGAATAAACCTTCTTGTGTCCCTAGATATATATTCTCATCTGCATCAATATATAGCGAGCTAATCATAACTCCTGGTATTTGATAAACAGTAAACGTTTCCTCAACAGGATCAAATCTATTCAAACCATCTCTAGTTGCTAACCATATGTGACCATTAGCATCTTTAGCTATAGCCACAATATCGGCACTTGATAAACCATCTTCAATTGTATAATTTTCGAAAGTGTTTTCACTGATATTATAACAAGACAGTCCCTGGTAGGTACCTATCCAGATCTCATGTTTAACTTCATCATAGCACATGGTTTGAATCATATTGTCGATGAGTCCATCTTTAGTAAACGGATCACTACGATATGTAACAATAGTTGTACCATCATAGCAATTAAGCCCTCCTTGGGTACCTATCCAAAGAAAACCATATTTATCTTGAATTATAGAAGAAACTGACAGATTT
>Ga0314774_1001162_pt1 | contig 17630 bp, 15 predicted proteins | sample MetaGCBIA2018_FD_204515 | JGI IMG/M metagenome (GOLD analysis project Ga0314774, IMG submission 204515) | Cryopeg brine microbial communities from Beaufort Sea near Barrow, Alaska, United States - CBIA 2018 | ecosystem: Environmental > Aquatic > Marine > Coastal | place: USA: Alaska | collected...
GCCTTCTAATCGCATGCGACCGGTTCGTCGGCGGCAGGCAACTTCTGACATTTGTGCAGACGACTTCTGAAAATGACAAAGGCATTCGCCTGTTTTCGCGGGGATGCGTCCCACAAGCCGGACCTCCTACGGGTGCTCCCAGGCCGTGATTGACGCCGAACCACCTCGACGCCGGATCGTGTCCGTATAGGTGTCCCAACATTAAGCCCGGTGACCGGGCGTCATGCGCACGACAGTGCACGCACTTTCTCTGTGCCTCGCAACCCTAGAGATACGAGACGTCTCAATAGCAGCTGGCCGCAGCTCTCCGGGGCTCGCCCGCACGCCTGATTTTCCGCGGTTCGTAAATCAATAGCAGTTCTCATAACTATGTGTCACAACTATCTGTTTAAATCAGCAGACACATCGACAGTTATGAGGCACATTGACGCACAGCGCGAAACTGATTGGCTACGCCCGAGTATCGACCAAGTCGCAGGCGACCGAACGCCAGGAGACGGACCTCATGGCAGCAGGCATCCGTCGAGATGACCTCTATGTAGACCAGGGCGTCTCCGGTGCGCGCGCGTCACGCCCGCAGTTCGACCGTGCCGTGGACGCGCTCGAGGTGGGAGACACTCTCATCATCACCACTTTGGACAGGCTCGGGCGATCCACCCAGAACATGCTCCACTTCGCACAGACACTTCGCGATCGCGGTGCTGGCCTTCGGGTGTTGAACCTCGGCGGTGGCGACGTAGACACCTCAACGCCTATGGGCTCGATGTTGTTCACCATCATGGCCGCTCTCGCTCAGATGGAACACGACATTAAGAGCGAACGCATTTCCGACTCGATCACCAAGCGACGCGCAGCTGGCGGCGACCTCGGCGGTCGACCGCGCCGCATTTCTGACAGCCAGATTCGGAGCGCTCTGCTGCTAGTTGCGGCAGGAGATCCTGCAGCGCAAGTGGCTCGCGATCTTGGGATGTCCCGCGCAACTTTCTACCGAAGGTCACGAGCGCTCTCAGACGACGAGCTCAGCGCGGTCTAGCTGGACTGAACACCACGGGCGCGCGATACGCTGCACGTTTAACCACTCACCAAGGAGGCGACTTCACATCGGCAAACGACTAACGATGACTTCAACTGGAGAGTTCGTCCTCTGGGCTGTCATCCCCGAAACTGACAAACATTCCTTCAATCGCGCTTACGGCCCCTTTCCCACTCGGAGTGCCGTGTACTCGGCAAGGCTTGCGCTAATCAATAGCAAGCGGAAGTCTATGCGCGCCGAGGGCTACTCCGTGAAGGAGATAGACGATCTTGTGGCAAGTATCCAGTGGTCAAGCACGGGGTCTGGAGCAAGGTCTGAAGAGTTGAAGCCTCGTCTCCAACTGCTATTGATTCGTTCCGCCTCTCTAATCGACTCTCCGGCACGTGCGACGACAGCACATACTTTCAACCGTAGTTCGGGCGTGATTATTTACCGCAGGCGACTGCTCCAACCGTCGCCGCTCTCGACTCAGCATGTGCTCCAAGCGACCAAGTCAGCACGCTCTATCCGATTGAACTAGCCTTCGCCGCTTCAGGACCGGTTTGGGTCAAAGTCGTGCGCAAGGAAATGTGCGATGACTAACCCGGGGCCAAATCAACTTGCTATTCCCAATCAGTGCCCCTTGGGGCATCCGGCGACAGCGTACGTAACGCCCCGGCTGCACCTGACGCTTTCATACTAATTGGGCCTGCCCCGATGAATTGGCGGCATTCACCTGCCTAATTGAGCTAGACCGAAGCTGACATTACCTTGCTGATGCGTATGGCCTAGCGGCTCGGCACGTGCGAGGACAGGTTCAGCGTTGGTACAGTGTTCATGAGCAAATATCTGCTTGCGACACAGGTGATGAGGTTACCGACTGACAATGTCTGCCTCAACCCGATCGACCAATTTCCGGCCTGAAATAGCTGCGTTGCGAGCGGTCGCGGTAATGCTCGTTGTGACGTTCCATTTTTGGCCGAAGCTGTTGCCTGGTGGATTCGTTGGGGTCGACGTCTTCTTCGCGATCTCCGGCTTCCTAATCGGTGGTCACCTCCTTCGCGAACTCGCTGAGACCGGGACGATCCGTCTCAAACGATTTTGGATGCGGCGCATCAGCCGTCTACTTCCCGCAAGCCTCACTGTGCTTGCCGCGATTACGGCACTGACTTGGTTTCTCGTTCCGGTTTACCAGTGGAGAGACAGCCTCAATCAACTAATTGGTAGTGCGCTTTATGTCCAGAACTGGGTTCTCACAACTCAGGCTGTTGATTATCTCGCTCAAGACAACGCGGCAACTGCTGTTCAGCACTATTGGTCGTTGTCAGTAGAGGAACAGTTCTACGTGTTCGTCCCGATTATTCTCACGATTGTTTGGCGACTCTCGCAAGGTATCGCTACAAGGAGGAAGCGCTTCCTCCTGCTCGCAGCAGTGTTGGTTGGTCTAGGGATTGCTTCCTTCTCTCTTTCTTTGTTGTTGTCAGGCCTCAGCGATGGCAGCGCGTACTTCTCTACCTTTGTCCGGGGGTGGGAGTTTTTGGGTGGTGTGATGCTCGCGTTCGCGCTTCGTTCACCCACCGGGGCACGAATTGTCGGGCATGCGCAGCAGGCGAAGTGGACTGCACCGCTCGGATGGGCGCTGATCTGTGCCGGTGTTGCACTCTCAGTGACAGGGCCGTTTCCCGGTTATCTCGCTGTTCTCCCAATCGCAGGCACACTTCTGGTGATTCTGGCAGGAACTTCCGCCGACGGCTTGACGCGACGAATCTACAATGCACGCCCTATCCTTTGGACCGGCGATGTTTCGTACTCGCTCTATCTTTGGCACTGGCCCGTGATCTTGCTGCTGCCCCGCGCCGTGCCCTCCCTCCCAATTGTGCTGATGCCTTTTGTCGCATTGGTCTTGAGCCTGGCGTTTGCATGGATTACTCGCCGCTTCGTTGAGCAGAGATATTGGTGGCCCGAACAGCGAACGGTGCGCATCAAACAAGCCCTCATCGCGAGTGCCGCACTGACCGTGTTGGTCCTTGCGGGCTCCACCGTCCAGTTGCAGGTGCTTGATTCCCGCTTGGTTCAGCAGCGGGCAGATCTCAGCCAATTAGAACGGAACGAACCTGAGTGCTTTGGAGCCGCCGCCTCCCACAACTTGAGCTGTGAGCCGGCCAACCAGTTGAGTGCTATCTATCCCATAGAACTAGCCCTCGCTGATTCGGGACCCGTCTGGGATAAAACTGAGCGACAAGGCACGTGCGACGACTGGCTAGCACCCTTGATCCCTTCAAGGGAATATCGGTGTTCCTTAGGGACATCCACCACCGGCGATTACATCGCTCTTGTTGGCGATTCTCACTCAGCTCAGTGGGCCTCAGCCATTCAACAGGTTGCTCAAGACTCAGGGATGGGTCTCCTCGTCTTCTCGCGTGGAGGTTGTCCTGCGATCGATATGGGCCTGCTCCCAGAGTCCGCCGCCAGCAGTCGCTTGGGCGGCGACTGCGCCGAATGGGCGCAATCCACGATCGACGAGATCCGGAGCAACCCAAATATCACGACGGTTGTCTCAAGTCTTTGGAGCTATAGCTATCTCACTGACGTCGGGGCGTCGAGCAACGATGATGCTAAAGCCGACCTTGCCGCTGCATACGCCTCGGCACTATCAACCTGGAACAAGGCTGGCAAGAACATCGTGGTCCTTCGGGATACCCCATTCCCTCAACTAGACATCCCGACGTGCTTGGCCAACAATCCAGATGCCGATGCGTGCTCGTACACAAACGCTGACAAGTACAAAGACACAGTTTCGAAAAGCGCGGTCGGCCTGCTGCCAGAGAACGAATCTGTCCGGTATATCGATCTCTCAGATGCCTTCTGTGAAGAGATCATCTGCAGCGCGGTAATCGGAGATGTGATCGTTTTCAGAGACCACAGTCACATAACCGCAACGTTCGCCCATTCGTTGAGCTCTCGAATCGCATCGACCATTTGGAATGACCATTAGTTGTTGCCCGAAAAATTATCGATTGAGTACGGGCGATCATTGACCTCCAACGCTTGACGACACGACCAGCGACAATCGACGACCCTCGATCGACAATCTGTCCTTTTGAGGTACACTCCAATCTGGCATCTCACGATCTCCGCGAGCGAGCACCCGCAGGGCCAGCCGGTAAACCTCGAGAGGTGAGGCGACGACGCGCTCCTGCCGGTACCGGGCGAACACGTCCCAAACATCCGGCTTCAGTAGTCAACTTTTCTCGGCGGAACTGAATCCGTACGAGGAGTCAGGTCAACCAAGCGGCTTCGATACTCGATCCCATTCCGTGAGAAGTGAGATGCCGCCCAGCTTTCATCTCTATTGAGCGGAAGGTTGACTCTCCGACGTAGCTCTTTCCAGATCCAAAATGCGCTGTGCTCGCAGTAGCATCGCCCCATCAACCATCTCCCCTGACGCGAGCGTTGTGACACCACCAGAAGCGGTTGCAGCAGCGACTTCCCTCGCCCACTTCATATTCGTTGGAGTTGGTCGAAAGCTTTCCACGATCACGTGGAGTTGCGACGGGTGGATGGCGACCCGACCAATCAGTCCGAGCGCGGCGCCTCGAACAGTGTCCTCACGAAGTCCCACGATATCGCGAATACCTGGCCAAGCGGATAGCATCGGCGCCGGCAAATTAGCTGCGCGCGCCGCGAATACCAGTCGGATACGCGCATAATCCAGCACGTGTCTCGAAGCCGAACCGATATCACTAGCTAGGTCGGAGTCGCCAAGCGCGATTGCGCCAACCCCTGGGTGTCCGGCGATTTCGTGGATGCATTCGACGCCTAGCGCGGTTTCGATTAACGCGACCAAGCTAGGAAACCCCGATACTTCAGTCAGATCCGCTGGCCCCTCAACTTTTGGAAGACGCAGAGTAAATCGATCTGCGATCGGCCTCAAGGCTTCTAAATCAGCCATGTTGCCAGAATTGACCCGGACTTGGAGTTGAGGTCCATCACCAGGGGAGTGTCTCGTAATCCAACGAACGACAGCGTTCCGAGCATTATCCTTCTCGGCATTGGGTACAGCGTCTTCGAGATCAAGGATGACCAATTGTGTACCGGTCGCAACCGCCTTATCAAAACGGTCCGGGCGGTTGCCGGGTACGTAGAGTCCGGTCAAGGTAGGAGGCGTCATACTACCCCTCCATGCCGCAGAGCCTTGTACTCATTAGGGGTCACGCCAACCTCAGCTAAAACCTCCTCGGTATCTTGGCCGTGAGAACGGCCAGGCCAGCGAATGCCACCCGGCGTCTGGGAAAGACGGAACAACACATTCTGCATTTTGATTTCGCCCAATTCTTCATCTACAACTGTTTGAACCGTGCCCAAGGCTTGGTATTGCGGGTCGGTCATTACGCCCCGTACGTCATAGACGGGGCCGATCGCTCCTCCGGCACGGCCAAACTCCTCTATCACTTCGGCAGAAGGGCGGACTGCAATCCACGCCGCTACGGCTTCGTCCAACTCGTCAGCATGTTGGGCCCGTGTGTGGCCAGATGCAAACCAGGGTTCGTCAATGAGATCGGCTCGACCAACAAGAGTCAGCACGCGTTCGGCAATCGACTGCGAGCTGGTGCTGACGGCGAGCCACGTTCCATCGGCGGCTTGATAGACATTTCGTGGAGCGTTGTTTACCGATCTGTTCCCGGTACGCGGTTGCACGCTTCCCAGTTGATCAAAAGCCGTGATCTGGCCGCCGAGCAGCATAAGGATCGGCTCGATTATGGCCATGTCGATCACTTGGCCCCGGTTGGTTTGGTCGGCATCACGAAGGGCCACCATGATGGCATAGCTCGTGGCGAGCGCGGCAACGCCATCGGCCAGGCCAAAAGGCGGAAGTGTTGGAGGGCCCTCGGGCTCACCGGTCAGCGCGGCAAACCCACTCATTGCCTCTGCGAGTGAGCCGAATCCCGGTTGGGATGAGTACGGACCGAACTGCCCAAACGCGGTGACACGGGCGATGACGAGGCGCCGATTTACCTCATGCATTTTCTCTGGGGCTAGGCCCCACCGCTCCAACGTGCCGGGCCGGAAATTCTCGATCAATATGTCAGCCTTGGCTACGAGACGCAAAAGCAGATCTGCGCCTTCTGGCTGGGAGAGGTCGATGGTTATTGTGCGCTTGTTCCGGCCCAAGGTCTTCCACCAAAGATTGACCCCGTCCTTCGAGGGTCCATGGCCGCGAGACGCATCAGGTTTTTTTGGGTGTTCCACTTTCACGACGTCGGCCCCGTAGTCCCCGAGGAACGTTGCTGCGAGGGGTCCGGCAAATAGCGTCGAAATGTCCAAGACTCGGATACCCGCAAGCGGACCATTTGGTGCCGTTACCACGGGGCTACCGCTCGGTATTCTATGGTTACGGATACCATTGGCATCGTCTTAGCGAGAATCATGACATTTCCAATTTGAAAAATAGCAATGGCCGCATTGATGAAAGGGCCAGCCATTGCGGCTAGTTGCCGAACTCTTGGGATGTGGTGTCGAGGAACTGTGATGCTGCTCGCTCCTCGGCACCATCGATTACCGTTCGTAGCGGTCGAGAATTGCGTTCCCCTCGTTAACAAGTTTCTCGCTCAGCTCGTCCATTGTGATCGTGCCGGCGAAGTACAACTCAATGGCGGGACTCGCCACCTTGGATATCCACTCTTCAGTACCCTCAATTTTCTGGTAGGGCAGCACCTCGAGATCGTTGATTGCTGGTAGAACTACACCCCAGCTGTCCTCCTCAACCAAGGTATCGGTCGCCGTCTTGCTCGTTGGTAACAGCATGTCTCCACGGGCTAGATCGGCTTGATTCTCCGGGTTGAGGTAATACTCGAGGAATTGAACAGCCTCCTCCGGATGTTGGGTGGATGCAGAGATCGAGATGGTCTGCGTCACGGATGCTTGAACAGCCGAATCACCTTCCAACGGCGGCAACATGACCCAGTCGAAATTGTCTGACGCTGTCTCGTTCAACGACTGCCGCAAATAAATAGGAGCAATCAACGTGGCGTAATCGCCCTCGACGAAACCAGTGATGCTCTTGGACGGGCTCAAACTGAGAAGCTCCCGCGCCATTGTTTTGTCCACGTTCAGCATCTCATTTACGCGGCGAATAAGTTCCTTTTCGCCCGGACCAAATACTCCCTCCACAGTTTCACCGCTCAGATCAAAGAACGTGCCACCAAATTGTGCCGCAAGAGGAAGAATCCGTGTCGCTGGGTTGCCGAGAGGGTACGCGCCGCCATAGCGTTCCGCATTCCCGTCGTTGTTGTCGTCGACGGTGAGTTTTTTCGCGATTTCAGCATAATCGTCCCAACTCCACGGAGTTTCAGTTGTTGGAAGCTCGATGCCTGCATCGCTGAGGGCGTTCTGATCGGCATAAACAGCCCAGAGTTCCTGGAGGAAGGGTACTCCCCAAGTGCCATCCAGGCCTTCGAAGCTAACCGTTTGCCACGCGCTATCTCTTATCTCCGATACGAAATCGGACGAAAGATATGGGTTCAGATCGAGGACATCGCCACGCTCAGCAAAGTCGTGCACTGGTTCACTTTCGTACTGGAAGAGATCCGGCGCTGTTCCACCTTCGAAGGAGGCAGTGAGCTGGTCCTGAACACTTCCCCAGTCACCGCGGAGCAGCTCCACTTGAATATCCGGATGTGCTTCGTTCCACGTTTCAACGATCCGTTCGTTTACTGCGACGAGTTCCGGCTGCCAGGCCAAGGTCTGAAATGATATATTGACCGATCCGTCAGTCGTGTCGTCCCCGGATGGAAACGTGCAGGCTGAAAGCGCAAGAACGGACATCCCGGCAACGAGTCCGAGAATTCTTCTTTTGAACAATTGAGGTACCTCTTCCTACTCGCGGTCATCAGTGACCGCTCCAAAATGATTTCATTTCCCTAGGGTGAACGGGGATGGTGATTACCCCTTCATTGACCCTCCCATCAGGCCACTCACAAGATGACGCTGCATGAAGCCGAAGAACACCAGGCTCGGTATCGTTGCCAGAATTGCGACGGCGGCGAGTGGTCCCATGCGAACGGCACCATCGGCACCGACAAAGCGCACGATCATCAGCGAGATAGTGTCGAGCTCGCTATCGTTCAGCATCACGAGGGCGAAGAAGAATTCGTTCCACGACGACACAAACGCGAACATTCCTGCGGCGACGCAGCCAGGCAGTAGCAAGGGCGCGATCACGTCCTTGAGTATTCGAAATTGCCCCGCTCCGTCTATCGCGGCAGCATGCTCAAGCTCGACTGGTATTGAGCTCACGTAGCTGCGCAACATCCACATCGCAAATGGCAAGCTCCATACAACGTAGACCGCGATTAGCCCGATATGAGTGTTGTAAAGACCCAGCTGGATTACAAGCAGGAAGAGAGGTATAAGGACAAGAATAAATGGGAAGAGTTGGCTGACGATCACCCAACCCATCGCGACATTGCTGAGCAGGCCGCGATGCCGCGCCATCACGTAAGCGGCGGGTACGCTTATAACGATTGTTAGCACTGCCGATACTGAGGAAATCAGGATGCTATTGAGCAACGATCGAACGAGAGGAACCTCGGTAAACCCAGTAACGAAGTTCTCAAACGTAGGCTGAATTGGAATCCAGTTAAGACCGCTGCTCGTGATTTCTTCCGGCGTTTTGAACGCCGTCGACAGTAGCCACGCGACGGGCACCAGGAGGAAAGCTAGATAGCCAAGTAACGCGAGATACTGCAGGGCTTTGACGCGGGGAGAGGTACGCATTTCCTAATCAGCCGCCTTGATTTGTTTGCGAAGGTAGAGAACAACTGGGATGGCAATGATGAGAACCATCGCGTTGCCGAGGGCAGCCGCATAACCATAGTTTCCGTAACGGAAAGCTTCTTCGTAGGCGAAGAGCATGGGTAGCTTCGTAGACCCGGCTGGGCCGCCTTCTGTAAGAATGTAGACGAGGCCGAATGAGTTGAAGTTCCAAATAAAATCGAGCGAAGTAATCGCATACACAACGGGCTTAATCGACGGCCACGTCACGACCCGGAACCCCATCCACGCGCTCGCCCCGTCTAATGCTGCTGCCTCATGAAGTTCGTCAGGAACGCTTTGAAGTCCGGCGAGGAGGATGATCGTCGTCTGGGGCATGCCGGCCCATACCCCAACCACAATGACAGCGGGGAGGGCGAGGCTCGGATCACCCAACCAATTGATATTTTCCGAAGTCATGCCGGAGCCCTGTAGCACCTCATTGAGAACACCTGCGTTCGGATGGTAGAGCAGCTTCCAGGTGAAACCGATCACTACGGGCGGCATCGCCCACGGAATTATGGCGAGCGTGCGAATGAAACCACGAAACCGGAGGCGTTGGTTGAGCAGAATCGCGAGCCCCAGAGACGTAGCGAACTGCAGGGCTGTCACGCCGACACCCCAGATTGTGCCTACCTTAAATGAATTCCAGAAGTATCCGTCGCTCAACAAGCGTTGGAAGTTCTCCAACCAAACAAAGTTGGTCTGCCCCACCTGCCCCGCCTCCACGTCCGTGAAGCCGAAGTAGATGCCGGTGAGGAGCGGATATATGCTGAGCACCAGTACGGGAATGAGCGCGGGAAGCACAAGCCAGAACGTGCCTGGCTCGAGACCAAGAAAACGTCGGCGCGGGGCGACGTTCCTTTTTATCTCCGGGATACGCCTCGTGGTCTTTGTGCTCATTGACTGCTCTCTCTCACAGTCAAGAAGGGCACGACTTCGCGCAACCTCGGTGGGCCAGCCTCGCCCCGGAGCCGGTCAAGCAACAGCTGCGCTGCGATGGTTCCCCGCTGAGCCGCTCCGAGATTCACGCTCGTTAACCGCGGCAAGCTGATGCTTGCCAATTCCCCGTCGTCCATGCCGACAACGCGAACATCTCTCCCGGCGGTCAACCCACGGGTACCGAGCTGATGTATCGCGCTAACTGCTAAGGCATCATTCGCCCCCAGAATCCCGTCGACCTTCTGATGATCGAGCAATGATTTCGCTGCTATCAGTCCTTCATCGAAATGGAAGCTTGCACTCGTTTCAAGAAGCGACTGATCGAAAACTAGACCTGCCTCCTCTAGGCCTGCCTGATAACCGGCGAGGCGTGAGTTACCGGGGGTTGTGTCGACAGGCCCATTGAGGAAACCAATCCGGCGACAACCTTGCGCGGCGAGATGATGTACGGCGAGAGCCGCCCCTGCTTTGGAATCCACCCGCACGTTGTCGACAGGACTTTCGCCAGGAATGGTGCCGACAACGACAACCGGTGTCGACGCAGAGGCGAGCTCGTGGACAAGTTCATCCGTGACGCGAATCGGCGACAGGATGAGGCCGTCAACATATCGGCGACTGAGACTTCTGAGAAGTTCGATCTCCGCATGCACCGAAGCGCCGGTGCTATGCAGGAGAAGGCGGATGCCCGCTTGTTGGAGTACAGGCTCGATGGCGCGCACCATGGCGAGGTAAGCCGGATTGCCGATGTCTTCCACAGCAAAGGCAATTTGGTCCAAATGCTGATGTTTAAACGATTGGGCAAGGGCATTCGGCGCATAACCTAATGTGAGAGCAACCGCTTTGACGCGCTCCACCATTTCTGAGTTGGAGGTCTGCCCGTTGAGTGCACGAGAAACCGATGAGATCGACACTCCAGCCGCTCGCGCCACGGTATGGATCGTGGGGCGCGTCTCATATGTAGGGCGCATCATTGCTCCTTGGAAAGGTTTCCCGAAAATGTCGAAAAAGAACTTGGGAACGTTTCCGACGGGGTTGCAAGAAGTAAACACTTCAAGGAGCGCAGTGTCAAGCCGGGCGGGCCAAGCCTCTTGATCCGGCCGAGCCAGGCCGAGGGGTCGTTAGTTGACGAGACGCATAATCCATGTTTAGCTTCGTCTCGCCTCTCGAGGTTTTTATTTTAGCTACTTTAGGAAACGTTTCCGATAAGCTGACTAAAACCGTGCTTAGGCGCAGTGCGATTGAAAAGCTAACAGTAAATTATGTTGGGCCTGCTTGCTGACGCTACGCGTCCAATCTTTCGAGCGCCCGGTGCCGGTACGGCTGATGAAAAGAAAGAGAAATGCTTGTGAACGCAAATCCGAGATCGATCTCCACGCGGCCCTCGTTTCTCCAGGATCGGGCTGTCGGTGCCTTACATGGCGCTGCGATAGGCGACGCCTTGGGTGGAGCAACAGAGGGGTACAACCCGGATCAAATCCGTGAGCGTTGGGGCGGATGGGTGCGGGGCATTGTCCCGCCCTACCATACCGATTGGAAGACGGCACGACCACATTCCCCCCTGCACAAAGGGGACGGCCACATCACTGATGACACGATCATGACTCAGCTGCTCGGCAAGGTATATAACAAAGTGCAGCGTCATATCACTGCTTACGATATTGCCGACCATCTTGTCCCTGAGATGTTAAGTACGGTCATGTGGATACCCGAACTCGAACAAGAGACCGTCCCTCTGCTTCGTGTTTTTCTCGCTGAAAAGTACTTGGTCTTGAGACTTCAATGGGCTCACGTCGATCCTCGCGAAGCGGGCGTGGGGAATGCTGTCAATTGTGGTGCCGCAATGTATGTTGCTCCCACCGGGATAGTAAATGCTGGCGACCCTGATGGCGCTTACGCCGAAGCAATCGATATCACCGGTGCGCATCAGCTTTCCTATGGACGCGAGGCTGCGGGGGTAATGGCTGCCGCGGTGGCCGCGGCAGCAGCCCCGAACGCCACACTAGACGATGTTTTTGATCACGTCCTTCGCCTCGCTAAGGACGGAACAAGAGACGCCATCGCGTCAGTGCTCGACGCTGCAACTCGATTCGATCATTGGACCGATGCAGTTACCTCCGGAGGTCTTAGAGATGCGATCAGGCCCTACGACACCGTTGCGGACACGTACCGCGACCAGGGACTCGGCGCACGCCGACCAAGTCGTATTCACTCCATTGAGGAACTTCCGATTGCTCTTGGCATGCTGGCGATCTCCAAGGGCGAATTGATGGAAGCAGTGTTGGGCGGGGTAAATTACGGTCGCGATTCAGACTCGATTGCCTCCATGGCGGGTGCCATCGCCGGTGCATTAAAGGGTTCAGCCTCCACACCGATTGATCTCGTAGACGAAATAAGTAGCGCGAGCAAGACAGATCTGACCGGACCAGCAATCGCTCTCGCCGAAACTGCCCAAGCAATTCGAGTTTCAGACTTGCGTCGACAGAGTGAACTCCGAGAAGTGGCAGAGAGCGTCCTATCCTAGAGGGGAGACCGGCGGGGCGCTATAGCTAAGTACCTCTCATGCTTTGCGTCGCCAATCTGCTGGGCACCAGCGTGTTCTTGACCGAAGCGAAGAACGTCGTCCTGCTCGGCCCGCCCGGCACCGGGAAAACGTATCTGGCCGTCGGCAGCGGGACCCAGGCGGCGAAGAACGGCCACCGGGTGCTGTTCGACACCGCGATCGGCTGGGTTTCCAGACTGCAGGAGGCACACGAGCGCGGGAAGCTCGCCGAGCTGGTCAAGCTACGCCGTTACAGCGTCTTTGTCGTCAGAACCCCACAAACACAAGTAAAACCACGACACCGATCAAAAGAATCCGAACTATGCCGATATCGGCATAGTGTGACGAAGTCGGCTATATACCGTTCGATCAGGACGCAGCGAATCTGTTCTTCCAACTCGTTTCCAGCCGTTACGAACACGCATCGCTGATCATGACGAGCAACCTCAGTTCGCTGGGGCGAGGTATTCGGCGACCCCACCATCGCCTCCGCGATGATCGACAGGATCGTGCACCACGCCGACGTCATCAGCCTCAAAGGACACAAAGCCGTCACCGACACGGCACAATAGAACCACAACCAGGGGCCCTATTTTCGGTCGGCGTTAACACAAAAACTGTCTCATAACTTAAGTGCCTCATATGCCATGGGAAGCGAGTTCAGGTGGTGAGCGCAACACTCTGAGTTCTGTGGGGTGTTGTCGATGGGTCGACCGTGGTCGCCGTTGAGTGTTCGTTTGGCGTTCTGGGAGGGGCTCGACGGTGGGCTGTCGGTAGCCGCCGCGGCGCGGGCCGCGGGGGGTGTCGCGTCCCACTGCATACCGGTGGTTGAGCGACCATCGGAAGGTGCTATCGCCACCGGTTCAGGATTTCATTGTGCCCCGCGCGGGGCTCTTGTCGTTGCGTGAGCGGGAAGAGATCGGCTTCCAGCTCGCCCAAGGTCAAGGGGTGCGTCGTATCGCCGCGGTGCTCGGTCGGGCTCCGTCGACGATCAGTCGGGAAGTCGCCAGGAACCGGGTCACTGACCGGTATGTGCCTCGCTTGCGCAGGAGCAGACGTGGGCTCGTGCCCGCCGGCCTCGGGCGCGGAAGTTGGACGGGTTAGCGTTACGGGAACGGGTCAGATCGATGCTCACTGACCGGTTCAGCCCGGAACAGGTCGCCGGTCGTTTGCGAGTGGAGCATCCGGAGGATCCGCAGATGCATGTGTCACACGAAACGATCTACCAGGCCCTCTATGTTCAGGGCCGCGGATCGTTGCGACTGGAAATTGCAACAGCGTTGCGGTCAGGGCGTGTAACTCGGCGCCCGCAACAGCCGGATGGCCCGCGCCCGCAGCGGTTCCGGGAGATGGTGTTGATCTCTGACCGGCCTCCCGAAATCACCCACCACAACAACGTAAGGAAGGTGATCTGATCATCGGTTCGACCGCGTCAAGATCCGCGATCGGGACGCTCGTCGAACGGACCAGTGGATGCGTGATGCTGCTGCATCTGCCCGGCGATCACACCGCCCGCACCGTCGCCGACGCGATGATCACCGCGATGAATACCCTGCCTGAGCAGCTGCGCCGATCGATGACCTGGGATCAGGGGATGGAGATGTCCAGGCATCAGGAGATCACGATGGCCACCGGCATGCCGATCTACTTCTGCGACCCGCACTCACCCTGGCAACGCGGCAGCAACGAGAACACCACTCCACTGCTGCGCGAATATTTCCCGAAGAGCACGGACTTGTCCATCCACGGACCCGAGATCCTCGAGAACGTCGCCGTGGAACTCAACCACCGACCCCGGAAACGCCACGGCTACCTCACCCCAGCAGAAGTCCTCGCCACGCTAATCTCGAAACCAACAAATCAAACCGGTGTTGCAGACACCACTTGAATCCGCCGGATTAAAGAAAGATTGGTTACGAGACAGGTAGACCGGCTCCGGCCGATCCATCTGATTGCGGGGCTTCGTGGTTCGGCTGCAGTACTGAATTCGCCCTGAAACTCGAGACAGCTTCATCCCGCCAGAGTGCCCCACTTCGCTCGGTGTGCCTTCGCAATTGCACGGAGATTTCCGCGAATTTGTTTCAGCTCGATAGTGCTTGGTACCGCATCATCATGGTTGCCGGGATTCAGAACCTTCGGCATGACGCTCCACTTCCCGGCCTCATCGTTGGATAAGACGAAGCCTCGGACAAGCGGCACAAGATCTCCAAGCTGTTTTGCCTCTCGCTCGACATCTGCGACAGTGCAGGGCGCCCCGGCAACGGAACGATTCGTCGCGATGATCTGCTTCGCGAGCCTCTCCGCAGCGCTGCGGTACGCCACGCAAGCGCTACGGCGCCCAGCCGCTGTCGGTGCATTCAAGTTGTCCTCGCCTTGCAGCAAATAGCGAGAAAAAGCGTCGGATGTCTGCGTCGGCTCCGTTCCAAGCACGACATCAAGGAGGTTGAGGTCGAACGTCACCGGACCCCGCGCATCGTGGTGCGTCGCCGCCCAATCAGCGAATTTGGAGTCGTACGTAGTGAGGATGACCTGTTGCCCGCCATCAAGCAGCTCGGTGAGAGTGTTCTGAACGAACGTAAGTCGATGATCGCCATCGCTTCCGGGAATGGGATCGTCCAAGAAAACAGTCGAGCGATCGATAAGTTCGGATCGCGCCAAGAACGTTGAAAGGCCTAGCGCGTTAAGTTGTGAATCGCTGTAAACGCCCAGCGCATCACGTTCGACCGCTGCGCCCTCTTCCGTCGACTGCAACGCAGCGATCAAATTAACAAAAATTGCGCCAGCGGCACGCCGTTTTACGCCGGCAAAACCTACAAGCTCGCCCGGGCGAATAGATAGCCACCAACGTTCGATTGCGCTGCTCATACTCGCAAACCGTGCGTCGAGCACGCTGCTCGACGCTTGCTTCAGCGCGCGTTCCACTGCGGTCAAACGTTTGATGGTCGCGGCTTTCAGCGCTGCCGCTGTCAAATCCGACGCAAGCAAGGGCAACTGGTCGATAACGTCCAAAAGTTTGTCGAGCCCGTCGTTCGACTGCTTCTTAGCAAGGTGTGGCTCAACGGTCCGCCGTAGGGTCTCAAGCGTCTCGTTGACTTTCGCTGTGCGAGTCAGCTCCGCGAGGATTTCTTCGAGGTCGATAATCGCGACATCGAGTTCTGATTTGAGCTCAACTCGTCGCTCGATCTGGTCGATCAGGATAGTCAGCGCCTGGTTCACCGCCTCAACCGGGCTACCGAGTAATGAGTATTTTTGATGCAGGTCGTCGGCGAAGGCTGCCGCATCCTCGTAGGCCTCAGCGTTCTCTCCACAGAGTTGGATAAAGCTGGAGCGGGCGATATCCCTTTGCTCATCGGTCCATGACTCTGCGGTCGGAAGCGCGCGCCTGAGTGAATCCCGCCATGTATTCAATCGACCCTGCGTTTGCCGGACGCTGTCGGACGCAGCACTGGCGACCTGCCGCAGCTGCTCGCCAGCTCTGAGGCGATCACGCAGCTCGGTGATTCGCGCGGGAGTCAAAGCTGACGAAGTTGCACACACTGGGCAGTCGACAGCGTGATCAAGGTGCTCATATTCGGGAACCGCGAGGAATGCCGCGAAGGTCGGCATCAACTCCGCGAGGGTTTGGTCAACATTTCGAAGCGCGTTCGAGTAGACTTCCACGTCTGGAAGGAGCGTTGGCGCAACAGGAAGAGGCGCCATCGACAGAGCTGACATCGGGAACAGGGCGTCAGCGCGACGCGACCGCGCCTCAGCTAGCGCTGCACGCAGCGCAGCGATTGATTCGATCTCAGCTTGGAGAAAGCGATTTCCGGCTTCGACCACGATCCGCTCCGCGTCACGCATAAGCTCCGGAGAAGTGAGCCTCAAGGAGTTGAGCGCATTGCCGGTATCCGCGAATTGTGTGCCCTGGAGGCCATCGATGGCTGTTAGGGAAGCGCCGGCTGGAACCCCGTCAATTCGAGCGTGCTGAGCTTTGATCCCTTGTCGGAAGATATCGAGGTCGGTCAGCTCCAGGAGTGCTTTGAAATATGCGGCTCGTTGTTTTGGCTCGGTCGAAAGAACGTATCGCAGCGTGTGTTGAAGAAGGACAGGAGCGCCGATCGCGCCCTCGTTCGCATTGATTCCGAACGCCTCAAGCGAGTCGCGAACGACTCCATCAACAGTGAGATGTGAGACGCAGTCCGAAGCTCCGTCGAAGTCCGTTACTAAAGTTCGTCGAACCTCGCGTTCCACTCCAGAACTATCGCGAATCCCCGCCGCCACCCATACTTCGGCGTTCATCGGAAGATGCGCGTTACGCAAGCTCGCGTTGTATTCCGCCTTCGCTCCTCCGAACAGGTCGCGCCTGCTGCTTCTACCCGTCAGAAGGAATTCCATTGCTTCCGCAAGGTTGGTCTTGCTCTGACTGTTCCCCGCATGCACGATCACGAGGCTGGAAGATAAGTCCAGGCGGCGAGCTTCCGAACCAAATGCGCGAAATCCGCGTATCTCCAGCCAGCTGAACGCTGGTATAGGGACGGCGTTCATTTGCGCATCCAACCGTCGACTACCTTGCTCAGAGCCGCATCGATCTCACCGGCATCATTCGCATCGGCGGCGGCTTCAACCAATGCGCGCAAATCGTAAGCCGCAGGAGTAGACGGAAGAACTTCTAATAGCGCCGGCAGATTTGGGAGATACGCACTCATCTCTGAACTGTAATGCCACCATTGAGACCGCAGCCGCGGGGGCGGACCAGTGTCGCAACCCATGCGTTTCGCGACACTTTGGTTATGAGACACCTTGACGCCACGGATCATCCGCAAAGGGAACGGTATCCGGACGGGCTGCGGCTCCGAGTGGGGCCGGCCGTGGGTGAGGCGGGCATCGGTGTGGCTTTAGCGATCGACGTGAGTACCGCCACGCTAGCGGCCTGCAGAACGGGGACCCCGCAGGACCCGATTGGAATTGGAGTCGGCGAATCCCTTCTGGTCGCGGACTTCTGGGCGTAGGCTCCGGACATGGATGATCTTGAGCCCCTCGATCCACCGAACTGCCCAGACTGTTCGGCCACGTGCGAAACGTCAGGGACAGCTGCTCACCCGTACTCGGTGTGTCCGGGTTGCCGCACGGCAGTGCTGTCTGTTGCGCCCCGGGTTTAATGGAGGTTCTTGATCACCTGAAAGGTTGAGAACCAAATGCCAGCATTGAAGAAGTATCCGACCGAGCTGAAAGAGCGCGCGGTCCGGCTCGTGACCGAGGCGCGTGGTGGTCCCGGCGGTGACCGCGGTGCATGCTCGCGTATCGGCCAGCAGCTCGGTATTCCCTCCGACACGCTGCGAGGCT
>Ga0314774_1001165_pt1 | contig 17626 bp, 19 predicted proteins | sample MetaGCBIA2018_FD_204515 | JGI IMG/M metagenome (GOLD analysis project Ga0314774, IMG submission 204515) | Cryopeg brine microbial communities from Beaufort Sea near Barrow, Alaska, United States - CBIA 2018 | ecosystem: Environmental > Aquatic > Marine > Coastal | place: USA: Alaska | collected...
TGTTTTCTATCTTATGATCCCGTACCTGCAACGGCTGACCTTGAGATAGTCACGAAGGTTAGGCTGTCCAATAATGATTCAGGCAACGGGGCGCTAGCCGCTGCAAGAATGCAGACAGCCGCATTAACTGTGTACGGTTCCGGTATCCGCAATTCTGACATAGTTACTTTAGTTGACTATGTGAACGGGTCGGTGTCCGGCTTAGGGCAGCATGTAACGGCAGGGCCTACAACTGCGTATAAGTGGCAGAGATTCAGTGTAGTTGGTACAAGTTTACGACAAAAAACATGGGTTGGTACGCCTGCCGATGAACCTTTACCATACGATTTGGAAACAACAAACGGCGACATTTCAGCAGCTGGGCTTGTGGGGATAGGAGCGAGGGAGAATCAGAATACTAGTAACTATTATGCCTGGATTGGCGTAGGCACCAACGGCGACACAGCCCCAACGGCACCGGTATCAGCGGGCTCAACAAGAACAACCTCAGAATCAGCTTCAGGGGCGGACACTTGGGCGGCAATCTGCGCAGCAGCCGCCTCAACATCAAACGCCGCCGTTGGTTCAGACAGTTTTTCTGTCATCGCGAGCATAAGCGCATCAATCATTTCAGCAGCCCAGGCGTCCGATCAAACGGGCGACAGTCCGGCTGCAAGCGTGAGCCTTGATTCTGCGGCTACGGGCTCCGATTCGGTTGATGCTCTGGCCAGTGCGGCTGCTGCCCTGTCTGCAGGGGCAGCGGCTGGCGAGTCATGGTCAGTTCAGGCACAAGTGACAGCAAACTTGCTGTCTGCTGCAGTGGGAAATGATGAAATCAAAAGGCAGACAGACGTTGCAGTCAATGCAGCGCTATTGGAAGGCTCCATTGCATCAGGACAGTTCCTCGCGGCCATTACGTCAATCGCCAGCCTCAGCGATGGCGCAACGACTGCGGACGCTTATATTGCTGTCGTGGCGCAACTGGCAGGCATCGCTTCCGGCGCTATTGCCAGCGACACATTCAAGGTGGATTTCGGATTCAGGAGCGCCATACAGTCCGGCGCCATCTCAGGTGCAACCTGGGTGATTCTTGCCGCTCTGTCTGCAGAGCTATACGACACCGTTACCGCCAGCGATCTGATGAGCGCCCGCGCCACAGTATCCGTCGGCATCGTTTCTGCAGCCGTAGCATCCGATAGATTCGCCATTGTTAACGCCGGGATTCGCTACCTGGTAATGGGCGCAATCACCCTGCGCTCTGCTCTGAACTACTCCGTCAGCACCAAGCCCGCTCTCAATCAAACTGTCACGATCAAGCCAGGACACTAACCATGAAAGACGCAAGCAAAGCACAAGACCGCATGAAAGCTGCGGGGTCCGCCCCTGCCTCCCTCCCCCTGGGCAATGCTTCTGCTATGGGCAACTGGAAAGCGGATATCCGCGACCCTAATGGGGCGCTAATCGAAACCATCGAATGGCAGAACCTGATTGTTAATGCGGGTCTGGATCAACTGCTTGGCGCCGGGCTGACTGGCGGCGGCCCTTGGTATCTTGGCCTAATAGACGGCACTCCTACCGTGGCGGCAGCTGATACTCTCGCAACTCATGAAGGGTGGGTTGAAGTAACCGGATACGATGAAGCGGCACGGCAAGCGTGGACAGCCGGAACCGTCAGCGGTCAGTCAGTGGATAACACGGCCAGCGCCGCAGTGTTCACAATCACCGCTAACAGCACAACCGTGGGCGGTGCTTTCCTTGCGAATAGCTCAACCAAAGGCGGCACCACTGGCATATTGTTCGCTGCCGGTGCGTTTACTCAAGCTGACGTGACTCTGTCCGCAGGCTCAACGATTACTGTAACGGCGCAGTTCACCCAGGCAGCGGCATAGCGTGGCCATATTTTTCAGGAATAACAGCCAGGTGCTTGCGGCAGGCCCAATCAAGGACCACAACGGCGACTTGGTAACGACTGCCGTCGTGTCCGCAACAATAGTTGAGCGCAACGGTAACGCTATCCCTGAAGTCGCCAACCCTATAAGCATGGACCATGAGGGTGGTGGCACTTACTCGGTGACATTGCCGCCCATTGACCTGCCTAAAGGTGTTTCAGTAGAGATAGAAGTTGTTGCTGAGTATGCCGGCACTACTGCCACCAGTCGCGAGGTGTTGTTTCTTTATGATCGCAAATTCAATCAATAGTAATTGCACAGCAGGCAAAGGCGGCGCTATGGCAGGCGTTAACGTGTTCTTCTGTGCGCATCAGGGCTAGATGGGATCAAGACCGGCTAAGCCGTGCGCATGGCCTGGATGTAATGCATTAGTGTCAGGCGCTACCCACTGCACAGTACACGCCCCTGCCGCCGCAGAGCGTAGAGCCAAGCAGGTTAAGCGAGCAAACAAGGCTTACAACTCAGTCAGGGACGTGTCAGACGCACGCTACAAGCAAGAGAAGTGGCGAAGGCTGAGCATCTACTACCGGCGCCTGCATCCACTGTGCAAGCAGTGTGAGCTAGAAGGCCGCGTGACAGCCTCTCGCATGGTGGATCACATCAAGCCAACCAAGACCCATCCCGAGTTGTTCTTTGAGTGGAGCAACCTGAGAGCGCTCTGCAACCCCTGCCACAACCGTGTAGGCGAGAAGGTCGGACTGACCGGAGGCTGACACGCGCATAGGGGGAGGGGCGGGTTAAAAGTTCCAAGAAAACCCTTCCCGAACGTCGGGGGGAGCCATCTTTTTACGTCCGCAAAATTCAGGTTTTGAAATGGCCAGACCGCGCACCCCCACGAACGTGCTGAAAATGAAAGGTTCTTTTGCAAAAGACCCTCAGCGCGAGCGTGAAGATCCAGATACCGAAAAGCTAAAATCGTGCCCTCTGCACTTGTCGGCTGCTCAACGGGAAATCTGGAAAGATCTTGTGAAGGCTGCGCCTAAGAACGTCATCACGGAAGCGGATCGGTTTGCGCTGGAAATATGCTGCGCCCTGCTCGATCAATTCCGGCTTGATCCGGTAGAGTTCACCGCGGCAAAGCTGGTTCGCCTGGAAACATTGCTGGGCAAATTCGGCATGACGCCATCCGATCGCGCCAAAGTGGCCGGGCCTGTCAAGAAGAAGGCTGGCGGCAACGCATTCGCTGACCTTTAATGGCTGCAAAAACAGTCTATGCGAACGTTGCGAAGGCGGAAGCCTACGCGCGCGACGTGATATCCGGCAAGATCGTTGCCTGCAAATGGATCAAGCTGGCCTGCAAGCGTCACATTTCGGATAAACGCAAGGCTCGTAGTAAGGCTTACCCCTACAAGTTTGACCCGGCCAAGGCTGAGAAGGTCGCCAAGTTCCTGCAGCTACTGCCCCACACAAAGGGTAAGTGGGCCAGCAAACGCGAGCGCATCACCCTTGAGCCATGGCAGCTGTTTTCAGTGTGCATACCTTTCGGCTGGATCCAGAAGAAAGACGGCAACCGCCGGTTCCGAACCATCACGGTTTTTGTACCCAGGAAGAACGGCAAGTCAATCATCGGTGGCGGTGTTGGCGTTTACATGTTCGCTGCTGACGACGAGTTCGGCGCCGAAGTGTATTCAGGTGCAACAACAGAGAAGCAGGCATGGGAAGTATTCAGGCCCGCAAAGCTAATGGTAGAGCGAACCCCTGCCCTACAAGAGCACTACGGCGTAGAAGTGAACGCCTCGAATATGTTTCGAATGGAAGACGGCTCGCGCTTTGAGCCCGTCATCGGCAAGCCTGGCGACGGATCAAGTCCGTCCTGTTCGATTGTTGATGAGTACCACGAACACCAGGACAGCACACTGTTCGACACGATGGAAACCGGCATGGGCGCCCGCGAGCAACCCATCATGCTGGTGATTACCACGGCCGGCTCAAGCATCGGCGGGCCGTGCCACCTGCTGATACGCGACTGCGAGCGGATGTTGGAGGGTGTGATTGATCGCCCTGACCTGTGGGCCATGCTCTACACGATTGACGAAGGCGACGACTGGACGGACGTGAAGTCTCTGGTCAAAGCAAACCCCAACTACGGCATCAGCATCAGCGGCGACTTTCTTGAAGCGCGTCAGCGCGATGCGATGCAGTCAGCCGCCAAACAGGCCACTTTCCGCACGAAGCACTTGAACGAATGGGTCGGCGCAAAGAATGCCTGGCTCAACATGCTGCGGTGGAAGCAATGCCCGGAGCGCAAGAGCCTCAGTGAACTGGAAGGCAGGCCCTGCTATATCGGCCTCGACCTCGCCAGCAAGGTGGATATTGCGGGCAACTTGCTTGTGTTTCCGCCTGTTGATGGCGACCCCCTCTGGCACGTTCACGGCAGGTACTACTTGCCAGAGGCCAGGGTGATTGAGGAGCTGGACAGCAACACCGGGCGTTATCGAGAGTTCGACGCCTTGGGGCTTATGACGCTGACTGACGGCGAGGTGATCGAGTTCGAAGTTATCAAAGAGGATCTGCGCGAGTTCTCCGGTCGCTTTGATGTGCAGGAGGTTGCATACGATCCTTGGCAGGCCACGCAACTTGCGCAAGAGATGCAGGCCGAGGGGATGCTCATGGTTGAGGTTCGCCAAACCGTGCAGAACATCTCCGAGCCCATGAAAGAGCTGGAGGCGCTGGTGCTTCGCAAGGTCCTGGCGCACGGCGACTGCCCAATTCTGACCTGGATGGCGAGCAACGTGGTTGCCAAACTGGACGCGAAGGACAATATCTATCCAAACAAGGAGCGGCCCGAGAACAAAATCGACGGCGTTGTTGGTTTGATAATGGCGCTCAGTCGCGCAATCAGTGCAGAGGATACCGGCGACACCGCTGGATTCATCACAAACCCGATCATGGTAGGAATCTAATGGCCGAAGACAAGAAGCCCGGGCGAGTAAAGAGCGCTCTGCTGAACTGGCTGGGTGTGCCGGTCAACCTATCTACAAAAGGGTTCTGGAATGATTTTTACGGCACGTCCAGTAGCGGAAAGGCAGTTACGGTTGATGGGGCCCTGCAGCTTTCGACTGTGTGGGCCTGCGTCCGGCTGCTGAGCGAAACCGTATCCACGCTACCCCTAAAGCTGTATCGCCGCATGCCAGACGGGTCAAGGGAGTCGGCGAGCAATCACCCCCTATACCGCGTCCTCTGCGTTAAACCCAACGCCGAAATGACGCCCGGCCGATTCATGTTAGCGATCGTGGCAAGCCTGGTGATGAGGGGCAACGCTTTCGTCGAGAAGAGGTATGTCGGCACTCGGATCGTTGCCCTAGTTCCGCTGCTCCCTCAGTTGGTAACTTATGAGCGGCTAAAAAGTGGAAAGCTGGAATATACACACACTGAAGATGGCGTAAAACGGATCCTGAGTGAATCCCAGATAATGCACATCCGCGGCTTCGGCATGGACGGCGTGGCCGGGATGATGCCAATTCATGCCGGACGTGATGTTATGGGAGCCGCCATGTCTGCTGATGAAGCCGCTGCTAAGTTCTTCGAGAACGGCATGCAGGCATCAGGCTTTCTGAGTCAGGAATCCGGCACTCTTACGACTCCTCAACGCGAGGAGTTGCGCAAGAGCTTGACGTCTTTCGCAGGTTCTAAGAACGCCGGAAAATTGATGGTTCTGGAAGGTGGCTTGAAATACCAGGGCGTAACACTAAACCCCGAAGCCGCCCAAATGCTGCAGACTCGCTCCTTTCAGATCGAGGAAATCTGCCGGTGGTTCCGAGTTCCGCCAATGATGGTCGGGCACATGGAGAAAGCTTCCAGCTGGGCCAGCAGCGTGGAAGGTATGAACCTGCAGTTTCTCACCAACACATTGCGCCCGCTTCTGGACAACATCGAACAGGAAATAATCCGCTGCCTTATCGGAGAAGCGGAATCGGAAAGCTACTACGCCGAATTTGCGGTAGAAGGTTTGCTCCGCGCAGACATGTCTGCTCGGCGTGAGTGGTATGCGAGCGCCCTGCAAAATGGATGGATGAGCCGCAACCGAGTGGCTGCGCTTGAGAACATGCCGCCGATCCCTGGTGGCGATATCCATACCGTGCAATCAAACCTGATCCCGCTCGACCAGCTTGGCAAGGCGCCAGGCGATAGCGAACAGATGCGCGCCGCGCTTTCTGCCTGGCTGCAACCTACCGACAAAAGCCGGACATCCGGCAGCTCTGGAGAATAGCCCATGACATTACGAAGCCTTCCGGCAGCGCCGGCGGGGCGTCCGCGCACGGGCGTTTCTTTCGACCTGAAGCCGCAGGCCCTGGAGCGCTGGAACCCCAGCATTCAGGCAGCACAGGATGAGCCCAACACTATCTCTATCCTTGACGCCATTGGGTACGACGACTGGACAGACGAGGGCGTTACTGCCAAGCGAATCGGTGAGAGGCTTCGCAGCTTCGGTGGCGAAGACATAACCATCAACATGAACTCCCCTGGTGGAGATATGTTTGAAGGTCTGGCCATTTACAACATGCTGCGCGAGTACAAAGGCAAGGTCACCGTTAAGGTGCTGGGCCTATCTGCTTCTGCCGCATCAATCGTTGCTATGGCCGCCGATGAAATCCAGATTGCTCGCGCTGGTTTTTTTATGATCCACAACAGCTGGACCGTGGCTATGGGCAACCGCCACGAGTTCCGAGAGCTGGCCGACACGCTGGAGCCTTTTGATGCCGCAATGGCCGACATCTACTCCGCCCGCACAGGGGAAGATGCTGAGGCAATGAAGACGCTGATGGACGGCGAAACATGGATAAACGGATCTTCCGCTGTCGATCAAGGCTTTGCAGACTCCATGCTCACATCTGACGAAGTAGATCAAGGCGGCAGCGCCTCCGCGAATCTCGCCGCCGCTAAGAAGCTGGACCTAATACTTGCAAAGCAAGGCATGCCCCGCAGTGAGCGGCGAGCCCTTATTCAAGAAATCAAGTCGAGCACGCCCAGCGCTGCTCGGCCCGGTACGCATGACGCTGCCGAAAACCTGGCCGAACAGGCCGAACAGATCGCCGAATTAATCAACGCCTTTCGCGCGGATAGCTCGGCAGCAATCAAAGCAATCGAGGATAAATATCATGTCTGAATCTCAAGAGCTGCTGAACAAGTTCAGCTCCGAGCTTAAGTTGGCCTCCAGCGCTTTTAGCGCCCAAGCCGAAAGCGCCCTGGCCGAGGCCAAAAAAGCTGGCACTCTTTCAGCAGAAACCAAGTCCTCCGTCGATGAGATGGCGATGAAGTTCAACACACTCACCGAGGCAGAGAAGCAGCTAAAATCCCAGCTTGGCGAGCTGGAGCAGGAGTTTGCACGCATGCCCGCGCAGAGCTCCGCAGGTTCTCGCGAAAGCCTGGGTTCAACGGTTGTTAAGTCTGAAGCTCTGGCCGAATTCGCCAAGAGCTTGCAGGGCAATCGCCGCGTCAGCATTCCGGTAAATGCCGCCTTGCTGAGCACCGATGTGGCCGAAGGCGTTGTTGAGCCTCAGCGCTTGCCCGGCATTGACGTTGCGCCTAAGCAGCGCCTGTTTATTCGTGACCTGATCGCGCCAGGCCGCACCACTTCACCTGCTATATTCTGGGTGCAGCAGACTGGATTCACCAACAACGCAGCTCCTGTTGGCGAGAACCCTGCTGGCGGCAAGCCCTACAGCGAAATCACTTTCGATACCAAGATCACGCCGGTAACCACTATCGCGCACATGTTCAAGGCATCGAAGCAGATCCTGGATGACTTCGCCCAACTGCAATCCACTGTTGATGCAGAAATGCGTTACGGCCTGAAGTATGTGGAAGAAGCACAGATTCTGTTCGGTGACGGTATCGGCGTGAATCTGAGCGGTATCGTTCCGCAGGCAAGCGCTTACAGTGCCGCATTCACCCCTGACGCAATGACTCAGATTGACGAGTTGCGCCTGGCGATGCTGCAGGCTCAGCTGGCACGATTGCCCGCATCTGGCCACATTCTGCACTTCATGGACTGGGCGAAAATCGAACTGAACAAGGACACGCTCGGCCGCTACATCATTGGTAATCCGATGAATCTGGCTAGCCCTAGCCTTTGGGGTCTACCTGTCGTCGCTACCGAGATTGCCGCATTCCAGGGCAAGTTCCTGACCGGTGCGTTCCAGACCGGCGCTCAGATCTTTGATCGCGAAGAAGCCAACGTGGTGATCTCCACCGAAAACGCTGACGACTTCGAAAAGAACATGATCTCGATTCGCTGCGAAGAGCGGTTGGCGCTGGCAGTAAAGCGCCCCGAGGCGTTCATCTTCGGCACATTCACACCTCCTGCCCCGTAACCCCACCTACAGCCAGCCCTTAGCGGGGCTGGCTCTCAGGAGTAACACATGAAACTGAAAGCACTTAAGCCGTTCTGGAAGTCGGGCACTGTGATTCTGCCCGGTGAAGACTTTGAAACGCACGAGCAGCACGGGCACGAGCTGGTCACCCGCAATATTGCGCAGGCAGCCACAGAAGATCAGGCGCCGGCAGAGAAGCCCGCCCTCAAAAGCAAAGCCACAAAAAAGGCTAACTGATTATGTCCGTGATCAGGATTGAGATCGCCATGAAGCACTGCCGCGCAGATGATGAGGATGCGAGCATGGTGCAGACCTATCTCGACGCGGCAGAAGATCACGCAGCCAAGTACCTTGGGCGCAAATTTTACCGCGACCAGTCGGCACTGGATGCGGCTGTGACTGCTGAAACTGCCGGGGCTGAGCCTTTAGTGCTTACGCCGTCGATTGAAGCGGCCTGTCTTCTCATCGTCGGGCATCTGTTCGCTCACCGTGAAGATGTTGTTATTGGATCCAGCGCTACTACCCTGCCCCGCGGCTCTGAGCACTTGCTATTCCCCTACCGCGTAGGGATGGGCGTCTGATGCGGGCCGGCGAACTGCGCCACCGCGCCGAAGTCCTGGAGCTCGGGCCTGACCTGGGAGTGAAGATAATCGCATCCACTTGGGCCGGCATCAAAGCCAAAGAATCAGCAGATCCGCCCATGGCAACCGGCCTGCGCAGTCCCGCCAGGGTAGAGATTCGCGCCCGATTCAGCACCAAACTGTTTCAGGGTCGCTACCTGCGCCACCGTGAGCGGCTGTTTTACATCACCAGCGCCCGCGATCCGGTAGGCGACAAGTCAGAGCTGCGCATTACCGCTGACGAGCTAATTGGATCTGAGGCTACTTATGTCCCGCAAGGCTTTCCATCAGTCCAGTGTCGCGCACTGATCCAGCACGAAGCGCCCTGGCTTGACGAGTTCGGCGCCGTGACTAGCTACAAGACCCGCGCCGAGGTCGCAATAATTGAGACAGGCCGCGTTCAAGTAGGCGATCAACTGTCATTCTCCGGCGTGACCTACAACGTTATTGCCTACGCAGACGGCTCAGATGATGGCGTTGTGCGCGGGTTGTGGTTGGAGGCTGTCTAAATGCAGGTATCGGTCAGGGCTCTGGGCTATGCAGACGCACAGCGTAGGCTGCGCAATGCCGGCAGACGACTTGAACCGGTGCTGCGCGGCACACTGAATACCACGGCAACGAAGACCCGCGCCGAGCGATTCGTCAGGCCGATGAAATCAACGATTAAAGGCAAGCGATTACGCCAAGCTCTGAAGATCAAGCGAGCAAACACGCGCCGCACTCAGTCAAGAATCATCCCGTCATCGTCTGGTGTGCTGATATCCGATTACGCAAAGTGGGGCTATGACGCTATAGACGCCACCAGAGGCCGGATATGGGTGACGGGGCCGAATGGCAAGAAGGTTGCAGCCGGCTTTGTGAACCCCTCAAGCGCTGGGCGTAAACCGCTCATCACCCGCACATCGAAGCGCGGCAGATCGCGAACGTACACCTACGGCAAAAAATTGCAGGAAGCCATGGGGCCGAGCGCCGCTTACTGGTTCAAGCAACTATCAGATAGGGCAACCATTAACTGGACAAACGCCTTTCTGCAAAAAGAATTTAAACGCCGAGTCGAAATCGAGCTGAGGAAATCATGAGCAAAGCCACTGACCTGACCGACTCCATCGAAACGGCACTGGCTGAGATAGCGCCAGGCGAGTTCAACACCAATATCAGGGCCGTGTATGGGATTGGCGCCGTAAAGCCTGACGCAGCGCCGCTGCCGTGCCTTCTGGTGCGCATTGAGTCAGACGAAGCCGTTGAGCAAGTCGGCGTAAAAGTGAAACGCTCGGCTCAGTATCAGATTGAGGGTGTATTCCCGCGCACAGCAACCCTACAAGAGCTTCAGTTGTGCCACCACGACATCCTGAAGGCGCTGGGCTATGGCCAGTACCTACCCGGCAGACCCCTTAAACCGGGCTGGGCGGGCGAAGATTCTGCCCAGTTTGACCTTGGCGGCGACGGCAGCACACACCGAACCGTCACGGCCATGATTAGTATTGAGTACATCGAAACCTATTAACCCGAATCATTAACCCCCAAGCCCGCCCTGTGCGGGTTTTTTTGTGACCAGAGGAAAACGCAATGGCTAACTACGCATACATGGGCAAGGGCATTGTGTCCCTCACTCCCGAAGATGGCGGCACTGCCCGCGACGTGGGCAACGTGTCCTCGTTGCAGTTCAACATCAACGAAAACATCAACAAATTGCCGAACTACCGCACAGCGGGCGGCGGCAGTTACGCACAGGTAAACCGCATCGAATCGGTGGAGTTCACCGCTACGCTGCACGACTTGAGCCCTGAGAACTTGGGTATGGTGCTGTTCGGCACCGTCACCGAAGTGACGAACGTGGCCACCATTGAAGCGCTGACGACTAGCGCGCAAACGTTTGGGATGGTGTTTGCCGGCATTAACGAAGCGGCAAGCGGGCGCACGGTTACTGTAACCGTTCACCGGGCCAAGATCGGCGCCGCTCAGGGCTTGGGCTTCATCGGTGATGACTTCGGCGCACTGGAAATCACCGGAGAGATTCTGATTGATACCAGCATAACCACTGCCGGCCTTTCGCAGTTCTTTAAGGTTGATATGGATATGGAGCCGGTTTAACCCGGTTGGCTATCGTTTACAGCGGTGATACATTCCTCTCTATCTATCAGGGAGGAATGTATGGCCATTATCATCTGTAAAGAATGCACTGGAAAACTGTCGAGTAGCGCCAAGGCTTGCCCGCATTGCGGGTCAAAGGTGAATCGAAAGGTTGGCTTGGTAGGCTGGCTCGCTGTTTTGCTCATCGTGCTGCCAGGCGCATGGGGCATAGGGAAGGCCATGAACGCCGACCAGGAGTCGAGCATTGCGCGCGCGAGTGAGCCGGTGAAGCCTTCAGACAGGGAAGAACCGGGCAGCACTACCGCCAAGGAAAGCTGCCGCAATATTTCAGAGTATGCGAAGCAGGTGATGATAGGCCGGCAGGGAGGCATGCTGCTCTCTGAAATGCCTACCGGCGACAATGCGCTGCTGGAGATGGTGATGATCAGGGCTTACGACCAGCCCAGATACTCTACGGAAGCGATGGTTAAGAGAGCGATTGTTGACTATCAGAATCAGATATATCTGGAATGCATCAAACAGGCTTCCTGAAACCCTAATCATCAAACACAAAGACCCGCTTCGGCGGGTTTTTTATTGCCCGGAGTAAAAGAATGACGCACCAAATTCTGTTCCCTGAAAACCAGCAAGTAAGCCTTGGCGGCAAGACCGTTGATATTAAGCCGGTGCGATTCGTAGACTTTGAGCGATTCGGCAAGGCGGCAGGCAATGCCATTGCGATGGCAGGCAGTCAGACCACAGAGCAGCTTTATGTGTACGCGAGCAAGTCCGGTGTGCTGCTGGATATTCTCGGCACCAGCACCAGCTTGAGCCGTTGGGCCATAAAGCGCCTACCCGCAGCCGTTGCCGTACAGCTGATGTTTGAGGTGATACGGGTCAATAAGGATTTTTTCGAGCAAGCCCTGGTAAGCGCGGAAAGAGCGCTGGCTGGGGCGTAGTTGTTCAGCAGCTTATCAGTGCTGGGCACCGGCTCGACGACGTGAAGCAGTACACCCTGCCGCAGATTCAGCTGTTCGCGAAAGAAGCAGGCAAGCGTGATGCCCAATCTCTACGATACATGGCAATGGCGGCACGTTCTGCCAATGCAAAACAGCAAGATTTCGACAAAATGATGAGGTCGCTTGATGGCGGGGAAAATTAAGACGCAGCTGGTCATCGAGGGCAAAAACAACGCATCGAAGGCTTTTAAGCAGGCAGATGACCAACTTCTCGGCATCAGCTCGGCAGCCAAGAAGGCCGGCGCGGCTCTGCTGGCCACATTCTCAGTGGCGGCCATCGGTGTTTGGGTCAAAAACAGTATCGTGGCAGCCGATCAGGCCCGCAAAACGGCGCAATCCATCGGCCTAACTACCGAATCATTCACTGGCTTGCAGTTTGCGGCCAGCCAGTCAGGCGTTGCCACCACCGAATTTGCAGGCGCACTTACTCGCCTGAGCCGCTCACTGTCCGATGCGGCCACCAAAGGCGGCATACCGGCAGATGTTTTTGCTCAGCTGGGCATTTCCGTGCTTGATGCCGAGGGTAATCTGCGCTCTGCCGACACCGTTTTAGCGGATCTTGCCGACACTTTCCAAAATATGCCAGATGGCGTCGAGAAAACAGCCGCAGCGGTAGAGCTTTTGGGCCGATCCGGCGCAAGGCTTATCCCGCTACTAAATGGCGGCTCCGAAGGTATCAAGGCGTTAACCGAGCAGGCTGAGCGGCTGGGACTGGTTGTCAGTGACGAACAAGCCGCCGCTTCTGAGCGATTCAACGACAACATCGCGGCGCTGGGTGGCGCCTCAAGGGGCGCGGCCAATACTGTGGCAGGCGAGTTGCTGCCGACCCTGAACGAAATGAGCGGCCTGCTGCTTGACGTGGTGGAAGACGGCGAGTCAGCAAAGGTCATGGCTGGAGTGCTTTCCTTTGGACTAAAATCACTGGCTACCGTAGTTATAGCGGTAAGCACCACTTTCACTAACCTTGGCCGAGCCATCGGAGGGGTCGCTGCCGCGGCGGTTGCAGCTGTGAATGGTGATTTTTCAGAGGCCGGCCAGATACTCAGGGACGTGACCGCCGACAACGAGAAAGCAACAGCTGATGCCGAGCGGCGCATTAAGGGAATATGGGACGGTACCTTTGCTGAGGCTGGCAGAAAAGCTGAAGATACCGCGAAGACATTGCGCAAAATGGAAGAGGACGCTATCAAAGCCGCGGAGCGCGCTAACAAGGCATTTGCAGATTCTTACAGAACCATGCTTTCTTCCGCTAAGTCCGCTCTGAGAGACTTAGTAAGCGAAGAAAAGAAGGCCCTTAAAGACCTGGAAGACCTGCGCCAAAAGCGTGTTGACATCGAGGAGCGTTACGCCGGCATTATCGACAGGTTCAGCGGCGGAAAAGGCGACACCGAGCCCTCCTACGCCAAAGCGCAAGATCTAACCGTAGCCTCCCGCAAAGCCCTGGTAGATGGCGACTCCGAAGGTGCGGCCAAAAAGGCGCAAGAGGCGTTAAAAGTCCTAACCGATCTGGCAGACGCAGGCGAGAACACCTACGGTTTTGCCGGATTCGTTAAGCAGCTGAAGGGCATTGAGCTAGCCGCCAACGATATCGAGAAAACCAACGCCGAGGCCAAACTGCAATCCATCACCGATAAAGTCGCGGAGATGAGCGCCAAAATTGACGGCTTGACCGAGTTCGACATCAAGCTGGAGCTGACCGAGGCAGAAAAGCAGAAGATCATCACCCAAATTGAGGATTTGCGTAAACTTCTCGGCCAGCCTATCCCGATAAAGCTGCAGAACCCTAAAATCTCCGGGCCGATTGAAGGCTTCGCTTCAGGCGGCAAGATCAGCGGCCCAGGCACCGGCACCAGTGACAGCATCATGGCCAGACTTTCGAATGGCGAGTACGTCATTAAGGCCGCCGCCGTGCGCAAGTATGGATCGCACATGCTGGACAGCCTGAACGGTATGCGTTTGCCCAAGTATGCCGATGGCGGGCTGATTGGTAGCGTAGCCGAAGGCTCCGGCAGCGGCTCGACTCTAAACCTATCCCTCGACGGTCAAAACTACGCGCTCAACGGCCAGGCAGACACCATTGCCGACCTTGCCAGCGCTGTCCGCAAAGCCAACTTAAAGCGCAGGTAATCCATGGCAAAGTTCATACTTGGCGGGATACCCGTCACGCTTGAGAGTGGCGAGCCACAACACCTTTACAGCTACGCCGGAGGCCGCACCGATGTTCGCTTGAGCCAGGGCAAGCCGGTGGCCATGCGCAGCTTCACCAAGCGCTTAATCACCATCAGCGGCACCGGCTGGGTCAGCACCGGCCTTGATTCGCTGAACTGGGACAACTATCACGTACTGCAATGCGCTGTGCCACTGCGCGTGTCCGGTTCCTCGACAAGCCTCACTATTACAGCAGACAGCCGGCCAGATGAGCCTGTACTGGCGCAAGCCCTGGTTGCCGGGCAATGGGTCGGGACTCCGGTAGCCATGACCGGCAGAGTTGGCGAGATCACCCCCGTAGCCGGCGCGACCATGTACACGCTGACGTGGTATCCGCAGTTTACGGTTCTGTGCGAGCCGCCCGACGAGGGTTACGGCTCCGGCGCCGTGGACTGGCAAATCGTTTGCAGCGAGGTGTAGCGCGTGATTAATAGCCAGCCTCTCAACAGCGGTCCGATTAACGGTTTTCAGTCTGCAGCCGTCGAGCCCCCTACCCCCGCCGTGGTGATTGACCCTGGCCCCGGCTTTGTGTGGCGCTGGATAGCTACGCTAGGCGGCGTTGATGTATCGGACAAGATCACCGGCCAGGTGCGGATCGAGGCGCAGGAAGACGGGGATATGATTGCCGCGCTCGATCTTTGGCTTGGTGATGATCCCGTTAGCATCTACAGCTACACCGGCCAAACGCTAATCCTCGACTTTGTTGTGCTTGGCGATCCTGAGGTAGTCAGCCGACGATTTACCGGGCAGCTGGTACAGCCAGAATTTGACGTGCTCACCCGCGTACTGTCCTGCACCGGAACCACCCGGCTGAGCGGAACCTTTGAAGCCAAAGAGATTGCCGAAATCGACCAGTTCGTGGGCGGCAGCTGGTCTGTGGATGTGTTTGAAGAAACCGCTGGGCGCAGTCGATGGGATTACACCAAAGAGCGCATGAGCACCCGCACCGCAGGGCTGAGCGCCGACCGCTTTGGCCAGCCAAGAATTACGCCCTGGTATTCGCCGGCCATCGCTTACGAGTTCGGTCCCGGCAGCACGATTTACCAGAGCCTGGACGTTGCTCTGGCCTCGCTAAGCGAAGCCACCAATACCATTGAACTTGAAATTGATTACCGCTTTCCGCGCTACCGTCAGCGCAACATGAACTACAGCTGGACCAACCCGCTAACGGGCGGCAGCGATGGGGTTGGTGGTCTGGTCAACTGGCTGGACGCCGGATCTTCCGAGCTGCCAGACATTGAGATGATTACAGAGGCTGTGCAATCTTCGGGCTGGTTTTTGGCGGCGGCGGATTGGCAGCGCTTGCCGGGTAGCACTACCCTGCCTGACGGCTCTGCCTGGATAAACAAATTTCTGGACCTGCTGCTGGGCGCTGACTTCTCAACCGCTATCCGTTGGTCGCAGCGAGCCGTTGAGCGCTACATTGTACGGTTGGAAGTGGCTGCGTCCATCGCTTCCGTGGGCGAGGTTATCTATCGCGACCGCATTGTGCTGGATACCGAAACTGACACCGACCGGCTGTGGGAGCAGAGCGGAGAAACTGAGATAACCGGCACCGTTGTGGCGTCTGGAGATTACCCGGTTGATACGCTCCCGCGCCGCGACCAGACGCGCTTAGATACTGCCGCCGATACCGGCCTACGCCGCGCCCGCGCTCAGCTGCTATCTGCACAGCGCGGAAATATCGTGAGCTGGCAGGTTCCGCTGGCTCACGCGCTCGGCGTTGATGTGGGTCAGCGCCAAAGGCTCAGCGACCAAGGCGCAACAGTGACCGGTTCCGTGGTCGCGTTGACCGAAGAGGCCGACACCCAAACCGGATCGGCACTACTGACCATTAGCATTGCAGTCAGCCAGGGTGACGCCTCGGCGATAGCGGATGTGCTGCAGCTGCCAGACGCTCCGGTATTTACCGACGATACCGCGCCAACCATCAGCGGCATACTGCCGACGCAGCTGATCCAGAACTCCAGCAGCCCGCCGTATGACGAAGCTCTGCCCGGATTCTCTGGCGCCTACTCCATTGGCACATGGAACCCTGCGGATCGCTACCCTCGCCGCTTTGCCGTGCCTACGCCAGAAATACCTGCGCAATGGCGGGATGAGATCGTTGCAGAGCAGCCGGTAATTATTCGCATAGCGCCACCCGTTGATGAGTTGGAGGTTTAAACATGGCCGCACCCACTGAGCGCACGGCACGAATGCGTGGAAACCTAACATCACGCGAGCAGCGCCTCACTGAAAGTTTAATTACTGGCCTGCAGGAGTTGGCAGAGCCAGAACGGCAGCCGCCCAAGCTGTCTCGATCCGAGCCAAGGGGCGCCATTCCTTCGGGCCGCGGCTATGCGGAATCGAACTATCAGCCAGGCACGGCGACCTCTACCGGGGGTGGTATTGCCAGTCCTCTGATTGAGGGTGAAGTGCCGCCGCCCGCGCCAGATAGCAACCCGACGCAGGATATGACTGCCGAGCCAAATCTCGATCGCCTGTATTGGCCGCAAGGGCTCAAGAGCAGTGACGGGCTGTTCGTTCTTCCCTCTATAAAAGAGCTGGTTATGCGTGATGCTAACGGGGCGAAAGTCGTCATACTGCTGGCCGACCCTGACCCAGAGGTGGCACCCTGATGAGCAATGTTCCGCCGTGGGGCTGCCCCTATCATGGGCTGATACAGAACAACCAGCTAACGCTCCCGAATGGCGACACATTACCGTGCCGTCAGCCAAACGGCTTTAGTTTTGAGCGCGGGCATACTCACCTTGTGCAAGTACCTGACGCGCCAGAAACAACCCGAACAATTGACGAGCTTGCCGAAGATACTGCGAGCGGCAGGCAGTGGCTTGACCAGGCCTTGATATCTGGCAACCAGATCCACGGGGTTTATATCGGCAACGGGGCAATGATTTACATTGCACCGGACGGTAGCCGGTGGCTGGTTAACGCCAGCTTGCATGGCAGTAATGCGGGCACGACAGCCTCCACCGTTACGCTCCGGCGCTTTGGCATCATCGGGGGCGAGCCGGAAGAGTACACCTATGCCGTCCCCGTACCTGATCTTTCAGCGGAAAGCGCTTATCACGGAGTTCAGCCTTCTGTCGTTCAAGTTCGTATGTTCCATGCCCACCCTCAGGGCAAAGCGGCAGTTTTCGGTCTGTTTGCGAAATTGGTTAACTATATAGAATATGCCGCTCTGGCCTGGCTGGAGCTTTCTTTGAGCGGACCGGCAGATGATTGCATTATTGGTATCGCTTTGATCCGAGATGCAGCCACTACGGATGGGGTCTTGGCAGAGCTTGACGACTTTGGCTCTGTGTCTCAGTTTACACGCTGGCTTGTGGCAGATTCCGTTGAAACTGGCAGCCCTGCCAGCGCATACCCTGCTTGCTCCGACAGCTACCGGCGCGACATAACTTATTCAATTTCATCAGATAGCGCTGGATCAATTCAGCAGATATCAGGAATCCTGACATCAG
>Ga0314774_1001166_pt1 | contig 17605 bp, 16 predicted proteins | sample MetaGCBIA2018_FD_204515 | JGI IMG/M metagenome (GOLD analysis project Ga0314774, IMG submission 204515) | Cryopeg brine microbial communities from Beaufort Sea near Barrow, Alaska, United States - CBIA 2018 | ecosystem: Environmental > Aquatic > Marine > Coastal | place: USA: Alaska | collected...
CCTTCCTTATAATATTTAAGTTTTCAATTAACCATTAATATCTTGTTTATCGATAATGTTTTATTTTTTAAAATTATCTTGCAACAAACATACGAGGGCCGGGGAAAAACGGAAAACACCAAGCGCTAAACAGAAAACGCTAAATAACTTTAACAATACTTTTAATATAGATATACTAAAATGATATACTTTTAGGATATAATATAAGTAAATGAAAACAGTATCGCTTAAAATAGATGATTCCATATTTGGAGAAACAGAAAAAATCCTTTCAGGCATCAATATGCCAAGGAACAGGTATATCAATGAAGCCATTGCGTATTACAATAAAGTGCAAAAAAGACAGCTTTTGGAGAAAAGATTAAAAGCAGAATCGGCTTTGGTGCGCGAGGATTCCATGAAGGTACTTAAAGATTTTGAAAATATAAGCGATGATCATTAATCAGTACGAAATTTGGATTGCAGATTTAAATCCTCAAATTGGAACTGAAGCAGGTAAAACCAGACCGGTTTTAGTGGTTCAAACGAACTTGCTGAATAATATATCGCATCCATCCACCATTGTTTGCCCCATCACTACGAATGTTCAAAAAGATTCGGATATTTTAAGGCTACACCTCAAAAAGGGCGTATCAAATTTAAACGAAAATTCTGATGTGATGATTGATCAAATCAGGGCTATTGACAACCTGCGTTTGTTAAAAAAAGTTGGAAACCTACCGCATGAATTAATTGGTAAAATCAAAGAAAATATAGCAATCCTGATGGATTTGGAGTGAAGTTGTTTGTTGTTTGTAGTTTATGGTTTGTAGTTAAAAGTTGGAAGAGGGACAGAGTGAAGGGTGATGAGTGAAGAAAAGAACCAAGAGGCAAGAAACAAGACTAAAAAAAGTGTTTGTTGTTTGTAGTTTATGGTTTGTAGTTAAGAGTAGAAGGTGAGGAGTGAAGAGACTAAAGAAGTTAGAAGTATGAAGTTAGAAAAAAAGAATCAAGAGCCAAGAGACAAGACTAAAGAAGTTAGAAGTATGAAGTTAGAAAAAAAGAATCAAGAGCCAAGAGACAAGACTAAAAAAAGTTAGAAGTACGAAGTTAGAAAAAAGGAATCACGAGCCAAGAGCCAAGAGACAAGACTAAAAAAAGTTAGAAGTACGAAGTTAGAAAAAAAGAATCACGAGCCAAGAGCCAAGAGAGAAGACTAAAAAAGTTCAACGTTCAAAAAGTTTATGGTTTAGGGAAAAACACGAATTGCACGGATTGGAATTTGAGATTTGGCCCCGAAGCATCGGGGTGGGATTTGGAATTTGGGATTTGGGATTTGTTTGTGGTTTGTAGTTAAAAGTTGGCCCCGAAGGGTTGGGAGTGGAGAGAAGAATCAAGAGACAAGACTAAAAAAAAGTGTTTGTTGTTTGTGGTTTATGGTTTGTAGTTAAAAGTTGGCCCCGAAGGGTCGGGAGTGAAGGGTGATGAGTGAAGAAAAGAACCAAGACTTCAAAAATTTGAAATCAGAAAAAAGAGAATAGAATATAGAGAAAAACTACAAACAACGAGGTTTCGATCTGCGAATCCCTATAACTATCGCGGAAGAAACAAGACTAAAGATTTTTATATATTTCCACAATTTAAAAATATTATTAGTAGTATTGCGCTAAGAAGGCATGTATATAGTATATTCGCGAATTGATGTGTTATATTTTAACTTTAATAACTACATTTTTTAATTTTTATCAATCAATTAATTTTTATTAACCAATTACCCATTATTATGAAAAGAAATTTTACGATTTTCACCCAAAAAAGCTTTAGATTCCTTGGCATTGCCTTATTCGCTTTGTTACTTGTCAATTGTAGCAAGGATGATGATCCCGTAACTTTTGAATTTGACGAATTCGATGACTTGAGTGAATTACCGGATGTTGAAGATCCAGATCCTGAATTTACAGAGCCAGATCTTGGTGCTGTAGAGGCGTCTGTAGAAACACAAGCGATGTTCACAGATTTTGAGGATGGTTCCGGAGATCTTGATGACACTTCAAAAAACAACTTGACAGCAGTTGGTGATTTTTCTGCAACACTCACAACAAATATTGATGCTGAAGCCCAGGCTTTGGATGAAGCGGGTATAGACGCAATCCTCAGTGCCAGCGAGTTGACCGGAGACCAAGCAAGTTTGGCAGCCGAGTTGGAAACCCTTCCAGCCAGTGTTGCTGGATTATTTCCTACCCTGGTTCTTTCAGATGACTATAACAGGGCTCAAGAGCAAATGAAGGCCGGAATTGTGATAAATGATTTGAAGCTGGATCTAATGAGCCAGTCTGCTACTGGACCATGTTATGATGCCGCCCTTGCAGCTTATACTGGAGCTATGGCAGTTCCTGTTGAAACTAGGGATGCACAGTTGGCTGTTGTCAATACCAATTACACCACCAGGGTTACAGCTGCCGATACCAGGTACACCAGTAGGCTAACACTTTTAAATACTGCTTTAGATGGTAATAACGTGGATATTAAAGCAGCGGCTCTTGCTATCCTGACTTATGCAACTTCAATTGAGGGTGCAGATGCAGACTTAGCTGCGAAACTAAAAACTTTTGCCTTTCTTTATGTAGTTAAAACTTATACGCTGCTTTCAGAATTTAAAACGGAAGCTACAAGTTTATTGGACGATACAAAGGTGACAGAATTGGCTAGTGTTGAAACTATCAAGACTGAAAAAACCCAGTTGATCCAAAGCAATTTTGATGATGTAAAAGCAGAAGCAGATGCAAAATTAGCTACTGCAAATGGAACTTGCCATAACCAAGGGTCTGGAAGCTAGATCTAGGTACTACTTTATTTCCAGGCTTGCCTTTATTAAGGCAAGCCTTTTTTTAGCACTTATTTAATGAGTTCTTTATTAAAATTCATGATTTCCAAGTCCCCAGCCTACTTTTTAATCTTCTTTTTCCTGTTTTTTACCAATAATATGCGGTCCCAGGTAAATATAATGGGGAAACCTGGTTATATGACCACTCCATCTGCCGCTTGGTTTGATGGAAAACAATTGGGTTTTACCTTCTCTTATATTCCCGGTGAATATTCTGAGAATATATTGTATACACCCAGGATAACAACTACGGATACACCCTTGAGTTTTTATAGTGTAAGAGCTGATCTTACTTCATTTTTTGAGGTAAATATAAGCATAGCTTACAGGCCTCAAATTGCAAATAAGATTGGGGTAGGAGATCGGCAATTGGATTTTAGGTTTAGGTTATTAAAAGAAAAAGATTTATGGCCGGCACTGGTTTTGGGTTGGACCCCACCGGGTTCCGTCTCACCTGTTTTGGCCCATGATTACCTGGTAGCCACCAAACATTTTAATACCTCATTGGGAAACTTTTCTGCGACCCTGGGTTATGGTTCTCCTTATATTATAGTAAGAAAGCCAAAGGGCAACTTTCTAGAGCTTGAAATCAAAAAAAAGGAAGACTATCTGGAAGTAAAATATTTAACGGGTTTTTATGGAGCCGCTTCCTATATGCCGCTTTCTTTTGCAGGAATTATGATAGAATATGATACCAAAACCATTAACGCCGGTGCTTTTGTAAAAATTAAAGACTGGCTTTATTTGCAGGCCTATACTTTTGAGGGCAAAAAAATAGCATTTACAACTTCCATGAACTTTTCTCTCGATTTTTCTCCACACACCTTAAGAAAATATGCAAAAGATCTGGATTAAAATTGTTTTTTGTTTTTTCACTTTAATCGTGAAGGCACAGGATTTTAAAGAAAACTTGTACGATGCGGGTTTTGAAAATGTACAGCTTATTGAAGCAAATGATTCTTTGGCAGTGTTTTTTGAACACCGTGAATTCAGGATCCCATATCACGGTATGCAATTGGCAAAACTGATAATGGATAATTCAGATGCACAAGGTCATAATAAGCTCAGTTTTATTCCGATCTATCATAATGTTCCCATCGGGAAATACAATGCTGAAACCTATACCTATTCATCCTTAAGTCAATTGGAAACTGAAGCTTTTCAAACCCATAATAAAGTCTTAAAAAATTATAGGTTAAGTTTAAGGATACAACCCGAGCTCATTGCGAGGTTCGGGTTTTATACAGATCCTTTTCAAACAAAATTCAATATTAATCTTGACTCCAGGATATATCTGGCCCGTGGCTTGAGTTTTCAAACAGGAATTACCGTCCCTATCCTCAATAACCTTGATAACCAAAGCCTGCAATTAAGGCCGGCCCCTTCCATGATCCATTATTTTGCTCAGCCCCGGGATCATCACTTTGTCTCTTTAAGCCTGGGCAGCTTTTACAATAACAGGTATGGAATTGACTTTGAATATAGACATGCCGATCTCAGCAAAAGATGGAGTTTTGGTTTTGCTGCCGGCTTGACGGGATTTTACTGGTTAAACGGTTTGGGCCTGTATAATGAACCACTGGATGATATTTATTTAAAGGCCGACGCTGAATATAGGCTTCCATTTGAAAATATAAGCTTTAAATTAACTGCCGGACAATTTTTATATAAAGACAAAGGGGTGAGGTTCGACCTTGTCAAACAATATGCGGCCGCAGAGATCGGGTTGTTTGCATCGGCTACAAATATTGGGACTACTACCGGTTTTCAATTTGCATTTTCGCTGTTCCCGGGGAAATTATACCAGGGTGAGAAGCTGGAGGTTCGAACTACCGAGGAATTCAGGTGGGAATACACCTATAATAATTTTGAACCGGTGGCCCATGATTTTAGGTTGGGAATGCCAAGATTGTCGGATGTGTTAAGACAATATAATCAAAAATTTATAAGTTCTTTAAAATAGTGAAGAGTGGGGAGACAAAAGAAGTTAGAAGTTGTTTGTGGTTTATGGTTAATGGTTTGTTGTTAAAAGGGTGGCCCCGAAGTTTCGGGAGTGAAGAGTGAAGTTGTTTGTTGTTGGAAGCGGTCAATGCTATTTAGGCATGGACAAAACTTCAAACGCTAAACAAAAAACAATAAACGCTAAACAATAAAAATAAACAACGAACTACAAACTACAAACTACAAACCCCTATATTCGCAAAAATTTTGAAACAAATGATATCCCCACATTTACTAAAACTGCCTTTGCTGGCAATCCTCAGCCTATTTTTCCTGAATTCCTGCGTTTCCGGAAAAAAGATCACCTATTTCCAGAATATGGATCAGCTGCAACAACTGGCCGAAGCCTCAAAAACAGGTTTGAGCATAAAACCCAACGATCTCCTTACCATCTCCGTTTCTGCATACAATATGGAAGCTGCCCAACCTTTTAACCTGCCGGTGGTGGGTGTTGCCACGGGCGGCGGCGATGCCGGATTGAGAGTAGGAGGTACCCCTCAATTACAGCCATTTTTGGTGGACAGTGACGGGAATATCGAATTCCCGCAACTGGGAACACTAAAGGTAGCCGGGATGAACCGACAGGAACTCTCGGGGAAATTGAATACCCTGATCTCCGAATACGTAAAGGAACCGATTGTCAATGTGAGGATCGTGAACTTCCAGGTAAGCGTGCTGGGGGAGGTTAACCGCCCCGGAACGTTCAGTGTGCCCGACGAGTATTTAAGTTTGCCAAAAGCCCTTGGATTGGCAGGGGATATGAGTATTTACGGACAGCGGGATAACGTGCTGGTGGTGCGGGAGGAAAACGGGCAAAAGACCTATGCCTACCTGGATCTCACCGATGCCAATGTGATGAATTCCCCTTATTATTATTTAAAACAAAACGATGTGGTGTATGTTGAACCCAACAATGCCCAGAAACAAGGTTCGGCATATAACCGAAATTCCTCGGTTTATATTTCCATAGCATCCGTATTAATCTCATTAGCCATTTTGATCACCCGATAATATGTCACAGCAGCCCCAGAATCAACAACAGCATCCCCAACAACAATTTCAGCAGGAAGAAGAAATCAACTTACGCGAGGAATTCGAAAAATATTCCAGGTACTGGCCCTGGTTTGTCGGCAGCGTACTTTTGTGCGCAGTGACCGCATTTTTATATTTGCGTTATACCACCCCGGTTTACCAGTCCACTGCGACCATCATCATAAAAGAAGATAAAGAAGGTGGGTCAATTCCGGGCCTTGAGGCCTTTGAAGGGATGGGACTTTTAGCCGGAATGGGAGGAAGTGGTATCGAGAATGAAATGGGGATCCTTCGTTCTAAACAGCTAATAACCGATGTTGCAAAAGAACTTCAATTAAATATCCGCTATTTTTTTGAAGGAGATGTTCGAACCATTGAAGTTTATGCAAATAAACCAATTGAGGTTCAAATATTAAAACAGGATGACCAAAAGCTAATCCAACCTTTAACTTTTAGGTTTACTGAAAAAGAAGGTGCAAATTTCCTTTTGACAGGGGATGATACAGGAGAGGAAATTGAAGGGAGTTATGGGAAGCCGGTAGATCTGGACTTTGCTACCCTAATAATTACCAAGAGACCTGAGCTTGAAAAAAGCACTGTTTCTAACAATTCTGCCCCCTTTTTAATATCATTTTCCACAGTTGACGCTGCTGCGGCAGCCTATAGGGAAATGATCCAGCTCAATTTAACCGATAAGAATTCAGAATTAATAGAGCTGAATTTGAATGACCCCGTGAAAGAAAAGGCCAGGGATATTTTGGATCAGTTGATCCTGGAATACAACCGGCAGGCCATTGAGGACAAAAACCAGGTAGCATTAAATACCGCCCGGTTTATCGAGGACCGGCTGAACATCATCACCGGCGAGCTGGAATCTGTAGAAAGCGGAAAAGAAGACTTTAAACAGGACAATCAGCTTACCGATATCCAGGCTGAATCTGAAATGTTCATAGAAAATGCCAGCGAATTCAACAAGAAAAGCCAGGATGTGGACACGCAGCTTGAACTGAGCAACGCGATGCTGGATTATATCGCCAAAAACTCGGAAAGCGACCTGTTGCCTGCCAATCTCGGCATTTCGGAGGCAGGAGTGAATTCCGTAATTTCGGAATACAATAACCTGGTACTGGAGCGGAACCGCATCTTGAGCGGGTCTACTCCCAAAAACCCGGTAGTGATAAGCATTAACAGCCGGATAGAGCAAATTAAGGGCAATGTTTTGCGTAGCCTGCAACGCATGCGCTCAAACCTAAGGATCGTCAGGGAAGAACTTGACCAGCAGTCGGCAACAATAGATTCCAGGATAGCCTCGGTTCCTGGCAAGGAAAAGCAATTCAGGGGAATAGAACGGCAACAGAACATCAAGGAAGCACTTTACCTGTTCTTATTGCAGAAACGCGAAGAGACCAGTTTGTCCCTCGCGATCACAGCGCCCAAAGCCAAGATCGTGGACAACGCCTACAGCCTTGCGGACCCGGTTTCTCCCAAAAACAAGATCATCTTTCTTGCGGCGTTGATCTTGGGGGTATTGATCCCGTTTATGATCATCTATTTAAAACAACTTTTCAATAACAAGATCAACAGTCAGAAGGATATGCAAAGTGCGCTCCGCTTTATTCCTTTGGTGGGGGAGATTCCCAAAATTAGCGGAAAAGAGGAGGAGCTGATTGTTGAGAATGACCGCTCTGTACTCTCCGAAGCCTTTAGGATCCTGCACACCAATTTGCAATATTTGCTGGTTCATTCCGAGAATAAGGAGATTGGAAATACCCTTTTTGTCACTTCTACCGTAAAAGGGGAAGGAAAGACATTTGCAGCCGTAAACCTTGCCCTTACCCTGGCAAATTCGGGTAAAAAAGTCCTCATAATGGGTGCCGATCTCCGGAATCCACAATTGCACCGTTATCAGGTTGAAACAAGGAAAAATAAAGGGATCAGTGATTATCTGGTAAATAAAGAGTTGGAGCTGGAGCAGCTTATAATCACCTCCAGTTTGCATTCTAAACTGGATTTGTTGCCATCGGGGAGCATTCCTCCAAATCCTACGGAATTATGGAGAAGAAGCCGTGCAGCCGAACTCTTCGAGAGCCTTAAATCCAGGTACGATTATATCGTGGTAGATACCGCCCCGGCAATGCTGGTAACCGATACCTTCCTGATCAGCAAATTTGCCGACCTCACCTTGTACGTGGTTCGCGCCGGCTATACCGAGAAGAAATTGCTCGATTTTGCCGTGGATGCCAAAAATGACGGAAAGTTACACCATGTGAGCTTTGTGTTGAACGATGTGAAAATGGCCAATTTTGGATATGGCAATAAGTATGGCTATGCGTATGGAGTAGAGAAAGAGGGATTTTGGAGCAAGATGAAGGCGAAGATGTAGTCTGGTAGAGGCCCCCTCCGCCCCCAAAGGGGGAACTAAAGTGTTCCAAAATTTTTCTAAAAGTTTAGGGGAAACTCAAAAAAGCAAAAAGGATCTGTATATAGCTCAAGGGTTTTTTACCTAAGTACCTAAGGCTCATAGCTGTGCAAAAATAAATAATTGTACTTTCCACAAACTGTTCAGGACGGAACCAAAAAATCATAAATAAAACCTAAGAAAACAGGAACAATACCAAAAATTATGTTAAATTACGATCTCACCACAGCGGTGGGATTTTTCTGTTTCTAGCTCTAATCTAAATCTATGTCTACAGCTCTGTCAACTTCTTCATATTCAGCTTCTTATCATAAGATTGACAATGTCCTCTATGAAATTAGGGACAATAAAGGAATCCCAACAAACAAGTATTATGAACCTTGGAAGGAGGAGATATTAAAGCATCTTAAAATTTCCGATTTTATTGTTGAAAAAAGCAACTTGTATGTTCTTACCGGAGCAGGGTTTGAGGTAATAAAAAATATCAGTTTTAAGGTGTATAACCAAAAAATTAAATCCGGGATTAAAGAAGCGGATAAGGATTTTCAGAAACCAAACAAAAAAGGAGTTGTGAAATTCTGGTTTTTGCTCCTTATTTTTGCACAAATATTTTTTGTTATGACCCTGTCATTGTACTGGTTTTAATCAACAATAAAATATGTGAACCGCGTAAATATTCAAGAAGCCTACCCTTGTAAGAAACTCACCAAAACCTTAAAAAAATTTAAATCGGGGAAATACCTTTCCTCCATACTACCAATAGTTTTTCTCCCAAAACATTCTTCATCCTTCATTTTTACGACTCGCACTTCACTGGAAGCGAGTTCATTAACAATTATTTAATAACTTCTGCTTAAAACGAAGCGAAATTTATATTAAACAGCGTAAGTTTGAGGTCCCTAAATAACAACAAAACCTATATCTTTTTCTCCAAACCCTACTGTGAGGAATGTTTAGGAAAAGCTTTAAATGTTTTAAACAAAGCCTAAATATTTTTTTTATGCAGTGGTACGTTTTATATACAAAATCAAGGACCGAGATAAAAACTGCGGGTCGTCTCAACGACTGGGGGTTTGAGGTTTATTGTCCTGTAATCACGGAAGTCCATCAGTGGAGTGACCGCAAAAAGAAGGTGATAGTGCCTTTGTTCAAGTCCTATATTTTTGTGAGGTTGGAAAAGAAAAACTGCAACCTTGTTTTTGACGTTCCCGGGGTGGTATCTTATCTTTTCTGGTTGGGTGAGCGGGCTGTTGTTAAAGATGAAGAAATTAACGTGATCCGGCAATGGCTGGAGTGCGATGGTGTGGAAGAAGCTAAGGTAGAAGCATTAAGCGCGGGAGATAGGATCACTATTTCCAAAGGAGCTTTTAAAGATCAGAAGGCCGTTATCCAGGAGGTCGGTAAAAAATCAATGCGGCTTATTTTACCAAACCTCGGTTGTGTTTTGCAGGTAAAGATCAGCGAGGTATTGGTCTAGATGTTTTTTGTTTTCAGTCTCCACTTTATCGCTCAATGTTTTTAGCTGTTTTGTCCGGTGTAAGCATTATCGGCATAAAAGGATCAGGAACAAAAGATGTGGACTGCCCAAAGCTCTCGGTCAATTTGTTCAGGAAGGATCTTAAATTTCTTACTCCACTGAATTTACTTCTAAAAGCTTATTAAGGTGATGGCAATATATCGGCACATAAAATTATGTAACAATTGATGTATCAACTTAATAATTTTTTATATTCTTTCGTCTGGTTAATGGAATTGGTGAAGCCTAATTGTTGTGGATTAAGCAAAAATTGTAGTCAATCAAAAAAATAAAAATTTCTTCATTTTTTAACTCCTTCTAACTATATTCTAAAGCATTATACAGATCACCCCTGATTGTTACGAACTAAAAATATTGTGAAGCTTTAATGTTGGTAAAAGTCCCTTCCGGGATTTTAAAGCCTTTCCAATTAAACCTTTGATTATTCCCGCAAATATCGCAGATTGTTATAAAAAAAGCCAAGAGTCATTGATGGGATTGTTCCTGATTGGGATATAGCCAACGATTTTAATCGTGGGTAAAAGGAAACCAAGGAATCATCCCAACCGTTTCAACGGATTTTTATGCAGCCGGAAAATAAAAATGGTCTGGTTATGGAAACAAATAGGGAGGAAAGTTTTAATCATAATCCCTCAGACCATATCTATAATAAGAAATTCAAAAAATTACCTGTTAATGGAAATGGTTGAAACCATTTTAATAAAAACATCACACATGGTACCCACGATTAAAATCGTGGGCTAATTTTTTACTTACGGGCTGACTAAAATTTCGGGCTACTCCATACCAATTGCTCCTGATCCGCTTTTATGGAATTAAGACAATTCTTTTATACATCTGGAAATATAAAAAAAACTCCAATATTGAATTGAAACTATTCCGAATTTCCAAACTTTGGCATTAAGATATATTATTGTCTATACCGGGAACAATTTTTATGGACCAGGCATAAACGAAGATTTTCTTATTCTTTCTTTTCCTAAATCAAAATGTTTCATCAGAAACTTATGCAATACAAGCTTTATTAAATCAATGTAATTCAATTCCTCCACATCTTTTGTTCTGGATCCCTTTTTAAAAACACAGAAAGAATTCTGCCTTAAAAATATCTTTATGTTGATAATAAAAAATCTTAATTTAGAAGTCATAAATGTTCTATGAGTTTGGAACACCGGCAGTACTTAAATTATACTTCTTTTCAAAAACATAAATAGGGATGGAAAAATCTGAAGATCTTTCGCAAGGCCTGAATTTTATCAGGTTGCCAATAAGTGTAGCCTATACCGTTATAGAGGCTTACCTGCAAAAAAAAATGATAGGGGAGACCATTTCTTCTGTAGCCGAAGATGGAAAAGTATCCACATATGCCAAAATCCTCGATCTGTCCCTGGAAAAAAGCCAGGATGAAGCTTACGATCTGGCATTGGAACTGAAATTTAAAACCCTGACTACTTTTTTCAGAAATAGGGAAGGAAAGATCCTTCTGCATTTATCACTTGATTTTGACCAGGAAGCACAACTGGCCAGCGTCAATAATTTCAAGTTGGAGGGGAATTCCGGAAACTGGTTATTTAATAGATTCCTGGAAACTATGGCCAATACTTTTATGCACGGGAAAATAAAAAATAAAATGAAATTTGATTTCCGGCCTGAAATTGAAAAGCACCTGCGATCTATGAATGAAAAATTGGACAATCGGTTAGAAATTGCTGAAGGTATATTTTTATTAGGCCGGCTGAACACTTTTAAAATCAGTGAAATCATACCTCAGGCTTCCCGGTTTTTGGTTTTGGTCAATTTTGAAGGAAATACACTTTTGGATATCAAAAAAATAATTTCCAATCCCCGGATAAATCCTCAGATTGACTCTTAAAGAAATCACATATTTTTAAGGTTTAGGAGGCTTGCCCGTCAAATCTGTAGGTGGGATCGGTGCGGGCACCACATTTTTCACCGGTTTTGTGCTTTTGAAATAGTAAAACATGGCTTTTAGGTCCTCGTCCGTTAATTTGGCGAAATTCTGCCATGGCATTGGAGGTAAAAGATCCCTTCCGTTCTCCAATCCTTTGAATTTTCCTTTTCTAAGTGCAGTTTTAAATTGTTCCAACTTCCAGCTTCCGATCCCGGTATCGTCCGATGTTAAATTTGCAGCATAGGAAACACCCCACTGTCCTGCAAATGCGGTAAAATCCTCATTCATCAGTATCCAGCCCTTTTGCAGCGCATCAGTGGAAATTTCGGGAAGGACCCTTTCGGAAGGATATCCGGAAAACATCAGTTCTTTAATGACTTCAGGGCCTCTTTCCCCCATTCTTTTGGGAGAATGGCAGTCCTGGCAGCCAATAATGTTCACAAGGTATTCCCCGCGAGCTATATAATCCTGATCAGTAAGCTCTTTTAATTCCGGAACCTGTTCGTATTTTTTTTCTTGACAGCTAATTAAAAGCATGATAATGAAAATCAGGCATACGGATAAAAATATTGATTTTCGGGAATTGGATCCTTGATTCATAATGGGCTCAGTTTTAATTGTCAATTATCAACTGATCCGGAGTATCGGCTGATTTTTGGATCCTTAAAAATAACAGGCTCATATTTATTTTCCAATAGGTGATTGTCCCCCTTTTTTAACTGATAAAAATTCAGGTTGTAGTATTTTTTGCGACTTCAATTCCCAAAGGGCAATATTGGCATCTTTCAGAAATAAATGATGGCCAAAAATGAAAGTGCAAGTAAAACAAGCGGATAATTATTGAATTGAATGGGAAATAAGTGTGGAACTATTTGACCGGAGTACTAATGGGATTGCAGGTCTTTGCGGTTAAAGAAAGAAGGTTTCTGCAATTTTCCATAACAGACTTGATTTTGTTAAAAAGAAATTCGGTTTATTACCTGAACAGTTTTTTTTCCTTAATTAGCGCTGTAGCAGTTTCGGGCAACATATTTTCCCATCCCGATTCTCCTTCAACTATCATTTGAAGTATTTTTTTGGCATGAATATCTAAAATTTCAGGGTCATAATCGACAATGTCAACTACCCGGCCATTTTTCTTGAAGAATTGGTACAATTCTATCATCCTGGGATGTAATTTCAAATTTTCGCTGGTGGTGATCTTTCCGGTTTCAGGATCTTTACTGGGATATAAATAAATTTTGAGGTTTTTAAAGAACAGCTTCCCAAAGGCTTCCAATATTCCCCCGCTTAAATGCCGGTAATATTTTTCGTCAAAAATGTCTATCAGGGTTTTAATTCCCATGGTCAGGCCCATTCTTTCTTTTGTATGCTGTGAAAAATATTCAACTACCCTATAATATTCCTGGAAATTCGAGATCATGACCGTTTGCCCTAATGAACACAATAAGTCTGCCCGGGCCATGAAATCCTTTTCGTCAATTTCCCCTTCGTTTTTTAAATTTGAGAGGGTGATTTCAAAGATGACCACTGTATTATCTTTGTCTACTTTTTTTTCGTTTAAAAATAATTTGAGGGATTTCTCGTACATGCTTATATTCACCTTGGTCACCGGCCTAAAACTTCCGCGCAGGGTCAAAATATTTCTTTTATAGAGCAAGCTGGCCGGAAGGATATTATTGCCGTCCGATCCAAACATAATAGCTTCGGTCATCCCATTTTTAACCAGTTGCAAGCTCATCAAACGGTTGTCTACATTTTCAAATAGAGGTCCGGTAAAGTTAATGGTGTCAATTTCAATTTGATCCAGACTTATGTTATCGTAGAGTTGCTTTAGAAGTTTTTTGGAATCGTCATAATGATAATAAGCGCCATAAATTAAATTCACGCCCAAGATGCCCAGGGTTATTTGTTGATGGACCGCAGAATTCTCGCGAAACTGGATGTGGAGGATAATTTCACTGTATTCTTCTTTTGGTTTGGATTGAAACCTGATTCCCAACCATCCGTGACCTTTGTATCTTTTCGAAAAATCTATGGTCGCCACCGTATTGGCATAACTAAAGAACATTTTGTCGGGATGTTTCTCCCTGGAAATACGCTCTTCAAGCAGCCTTGTTTCAAGGGAAAGCATGCTTCTTAAACGGGACACGGTCACATATCTTCCGTCCGGCTCCATCCCATAGATTGCATCGCTATAATCCTTGTCATAGGCACTCAATGTTTTTGCAATGGTACCAGAGGGATCACCTGTCTGGAAAAAGTTTCGGACCGTTTCCTGCCCGGCGCCTATTTCATCGAAGGTGCCATAGATATTTTCATTGAGATTAATCCGTTGGGTTTTATACTCAACAGAATTTATTTCTTCAAATTCCTGATCTCCTTTAATTGTAATTGGCATAGCTTTGAAGTTCTGCTTTGAGATTACAAATCTAAGAATTTTAAAACCTATTTACCGCAACTTTATACGTGGGATCTTCCAAAATATTTACGTCTATAATGGAGTCGGCATTTTTCAATAACACCCGGCAATCACTGCTTAAATGCTTTAAATGCAGTTTTTTTCCCTGTTTGAGATATCGCTCTGTAAGTTTGTTGACAGCTTCAATCCCGGACATATCCACTATCCTGCTTTCAGAAAAATCTATGATCACTTCTTCAGGATCTTCTAAAACATCAAATTTTTCATTAAAAGCATGTACAGACCCAAAGAAAAGCGGACCGTAGATTTCGTAGTGTTTAACCCCTTCTGCATCAACACTTTTTCTGGCCCTGATCATTTTGGCATTGTCCCAGGCAAAAACCAAAGCAGAAATAATTACACCAACTAAAACTGCTAAAGCAAGGTTGTGCAATACAACGGTTACTAAGGTCACTAAAACCATCACCAGTACATCAGATTTCGGCATTCTTTTAAAGGTGCGCAAGGAGGCCCATTCAAAGGTTCCAAAAGCAACCATTATCATTAGTCCCGTAAGAGCTGCCATTGGGAGTTTTTCAATTAAATCGGCACCGAACATTATAAAGATCAATAAACTTATCGCAGCTACAATCCCGGATAGTCTAGCCCGTGCCCCGGAAGAAACATTGATCAAACTTTGACCCAACATGGCGCAACCGCCCATCCCTGAGAAAAACCCGGATAATATATTGGCAGTTCCCTGGGCAACGCATTCTTTATTTCCACGACCACGGGTTTCGGTGATTTCATCTAAAATATTTAATGTCAGTAAACTTTCAATAAGACCAACTCCAGCCATTATAGCGGCATAAGGGAAAATAACGACGATAGATTCCCAGGTGAATGGAACCATTGGAATGTGAAAGGGAGGAAAACCACCGTTGATGGATGCAATATCCCCTACGGTTTTAGTGTCTATTGCAAAGAATATCACGATCCCGAAAATCACCAATATCGCGACTAAAGGAGCGGGGATTGCTTTGGTGAATTTTGGCAGCCCCCAAATAATAAGCATCGTTGTCAATACCAAAGCTATTAAAATGTAAAGCGATTCCCCGGTCATCCATACCAGTTCGCCTGCTTCGTTTACTGATTTAAACTGATCCAGTTGCGACATAAAAATTATGATCGCCAATCCGTTTACAAATCCGAAAATCACCGATTGTGGTACTAGCCTGATCAATTTTCCCAATCGCAATATTCCCGCCAGTATTTGTATAAGTCCGGCTAAAATTACAGTCGCAAAAATATACTCAGGCCCGTGAGAAATGGACAATGCGACAATAACAACAGCAACAGCTCCCGTAGCACCCGAAATCATTCCCGGACGACCACCAAAAACAGCAGTAACCAAACCCATTACAAAAGCGGCATACAATCCGGTTAACGGGGAAAGTCCTGCAATAAGTGCAAATGCCACGGCTTCAGGAATCAATGCCAATGCAACTGTTAAACCAGACAGGATCTCAGTCTTGTAATTCACTTTTTGTGAAAAGTCAAATAGATTGAAGAATTTATTCATTTAAAAATATTTAATAATTTTTGCAGGCCAATTTTTGCTTTTATAAAAGTGAACTATAAAAAGTTGGAAAAACTTTGTTTGAACTCTTAGTGTGGGGTAACAGAGGATGAATATAATATAAACCGGACTTTTTTCATAAGAGTCGGCAAAAGTAATCAAATAATTTGGATAACTATTCTATTTGTTTGTTGTTCATTTTGAAGGTTTTAGACTGAACATTTTATTGAACTATTTTGAATTTCAATCCTCTAACTTCAAAATTGAAGGCAGTATTATGGATAAACCAATTTTTATGTCTAAAACCCTCATTTTTGTAATATTTCAGGTTGCCAATTATTTTTTCCGGAAAATTCACGTATGGATCTATAGGGATTCAGATTTTCCCGTTTGGAGATAACCACCTGCCATAAGTTGAGCCTTTTTGATCTAAAAGCGGCAGCGCAGGAACTTAGATAAAAGCGCCACATCCGGTAAAATTTTTCAGAATAATTTGTTTTTATGCAATCCCAGCTTTCCTCAAAATTTTCCCGCCATGCCATAAGGGTCGTGTCATAATCCAATCCGAAATTGTGCCAGTCTTCCATTACAAATTTGCCTTCCATGGCTTTTACTATTTGGGCAGCGGACGGGATCAAACCTTCCGGGAAGATATATTTGTTGATCCAGGGATCGTTTGTGTGAACGGTTTCATTTCCGCCTATAAAATGAAGCAAACACCATCCATCGGTTTTAAGGTTGCGTTTTACGGATTCCATAAAGATGCCATAATTTTTATAACCTACGTGCTCCAGCATTCCTATAGAAACGATCCTGTCAAACTCTTCATTGACATCCCTGTAATCCTGAAACCTGATTTCAACCGGTAAGCCTTTGCAGCGTTGTTTGGCCAATTTTTCCTGTGCTGCGGAAATCGTGATCCCTACCACTTCTACCTGATAGTTCCTGGCCGCATAATATGCAAAACCGCCCTATCCGCAGCCAATATCCAGTATTCGCTGACCTTTCTTCAATTTCAATTTTTGGCAAATAAGTTCCAGTTTGTTCTCCTGTGCCCGGGTTAGATTATCGGCATTTTCCCAATATCCACAGGAATACATCATCAAGGGATCCAACATGATGCAGTAGAGGTCGTTTCCTTTATTGTAGTGGGCATCAATAGATTCCAGGGATTTTGATTTTGATTGCCGGTTAAAGAGCTTCGCCTTTAAAACCAATAATATAAAAGCCATGTCTTTGGGAACTTTTTGCTCTATGCGCGCCTGGAACAACTTGTACAAGAACACGTCCGGTTTTTCGCAATCCCACCAGCCTTCCATATAAGATTCTCCCAAACCTAAGAATCCCTGTTGTAATACCCGCCGGAAAAATTTTGGATTATGAACCTTGATGTCCCAGGGATTGGAGCCATTTACCCTGATATCCGTGCCTGAAAACAATTTTTCGAAAGCCGATTTATATTTGCTCATGATATGTTTTTTTAAAATTTTTGAAAACCTAAAATTTTAAAGACCCGCTTAATCCTATTGCGGTGGGGAGCAAATATTCAATTCTAAAAGGGCTTTATGCTAAACAAACTCAAATTTTGAAACAGGAAAAAATCATTTAATTCCCATTTTACTTAAATTTATTAAAAAACTTTGATATTTAGGATATGTATGTTTAAAAATCGGAGAATGAACAGGTTGTACAGAGCTTAATGAATTGGAATTACTTTAGGCTTCAAATTTTTTATAAGTATCTTTGTAAAAAATTTGAATGCTATGGCGCATAAGGCTGGTTTTGTAAATATTATAGGAAATCCCAATGTGGGGAAATCCACTTTGATGAATGCTTTTGTAGGTGAAAAACTTTCCATTAT